>PVMK01116500.1_pt1 | contig 18945 bp, 32 predicted proteins | sample 1853481 | NCBI WGS metagenome assembly PVMK01 (sample SAMN08533507, study PRJNA380276) | Marine sediment metagenome, whole genome shotgun sequencing project. | reverse complement strand
TTGTTACAGCTAATCCAATGATTATCCATTTGTCCCAATGCTTTCTGAAGAACTTTAGTTGATTTAGTTTTGTTTGTTCTTTCTCTTTGGCTTTATCATAACACTCAACACAATAGTCTTTGTCATTGTAATTTCTTAATCCCCCTAATTTCGAAACAAATCCCTTGCACTTGTGGCATTTGATTTTCTCAGTATCTGCCATAATCAATGCCCATGATTTTTCTCTGATTAACTATGGAAAAAGATTATGATCAATGAGAAAACCCCCAAAACCTCAATCCTGTTCTTGCAGGTCAAAACGGGGAGAACTCGATATTTTTTCCAATTTCCCCATTATTAGGATTGTTAATAATTTCGAAAATCCTATTTTTTATTCAGTTAAGTAAAAGAGTCCAGTCTATGAATTATGACCATGCAAAAACAAAGATCAGGTTTATGGTATCTTTTACCAATAGTTCTTGGCATCATAGGCGGGGTTATTGCATGGTTTGTGATAAGAGATGATGATCCAAAAAGGCAAGAAATTGTTTGTGGTTGGGGGTCATTTTGATAATAATTGAAATTATTTTTGGTTGGAGTTTATTCTAATTCCTCTCTTTTTTTCTAAATAGTATCATATTGAATTGTAACCCTACCTTCTTCACTTGAAAGAATCGTGAAATTAGTCAAACTGGATTCATTACTATTTCTGATTATTGATTCTAAAACTATGTCTATTTCAGAAATTCTTTGAGTAATTTTTTCCTTTTTTAATAATATTAAAGAAACGCAAGTTTGACAACGTTTCGCCCCTTTGTGTAGTTTAATATCTAGTGAAATTATCCTAGATCATGGAATTACTTGATGATAAGATGAGAGTTTGGCTTGAGAGTGCCAAATTTGTAAAACCAGTGAAAGGAGTATATGTATTCTACAATAGAGGGTAAAGAACCAATATACATTGGAGAAGCAAATAATCTAGAACAGACATTTACAAAATATGTTGATACTGATTTTGAAGGAAATGAATGTAAACAAAAAACTCAATTCTATCAAAGAGAATTCATAGATAATCCAAAAGAACGTCAACTACAATTAATTGAGGAATTCAAAAATGAATCAGGCAAATTGCCAGCATGTAACTCTGAAATTGAATTAGCAACCATTTGAAGTATTATCATTGAATTAGAAATCTATTGAAAAATACAAAAATTCTTCAAAAGCCAGTTTTTAGGAAGAAATCTATGATTTGAGACAGAAAGTAATTAATCTAAGATTGAGGTAATTATGCAATGCATCAATGCTACTACTGTGAGCAAATTTTTGATACAAAGGAACAGCTCTATGACCATGTAGATGTTCATTCAGACATTGAAAGAAATAAGGAAATAACAGAAAGAAGGAAAAAGGCAAAAAAGGGTTAAGTATTTTATAAAATTAGTATCAATTCAAAACACTAAAGAAAATTAGAGTAAAGGTTGAAAATTTCAAATTTAGAAGCGGATATAACAATTCTGTCCAAAATTGATATGGACTGGGTTGAAACATTATTAAAAAAATCATGCGATAAAACACTCACAAAAGGAGAAGTACTTCACAGTCTTTTTCACATGATCGAAATAAACGAGGGTACATTAAATCACATTCAAACAGATAAAAGAGATTTTGGTCCAGAACTTGAAGAGTTAAAACAAACAGAAATTAGAGATTTAGATTTTCATATAAAATATTACAGAGGTCTAGTTAATTACATTAATTCAATTCCTGAAAATAAAATTATTGAACGATAATCCTACAAAGCATAAAAAATTATAATTTCAATTTATTAAATATTGAGTTGTAGTTCAGTTGTTTTTCTAAATTTTGACCAAAATTTGTTTGTTCGTCATATTCTTTACGTCTTTGAAATAAGATCTGTTCTAGCTTTTCGACTTCTGTTGCAATCATTTTACCAGAATCTTCTTTTGCAAACTGCTTTCTTTGTTCTTCATTTTTACCTCTTGTAGGAAATCGTTTTTCATAAAATTTATTTTGTAAATTTTCTAGATTTTCACGTTTAATCAATTCAGCTAAATCAAAATGTCCTTGTTCGTGTTTTAGTAAATCATCATTGGTTTGTGAAAGTCTAACCCAAGATAAAACAGGATGAAACTCGACAGAAAGTTGAATATTTTCAATAAAAAATAGAATTTCATTTTCCTTGTTATCAGAATTCACTGTCCATGTATATCGATATTTGATGACGCTGTGAGAATCTTCAAATACTGCAGGATTGGATTCTGCTTCAAAATTAGACCAGGTCAGAAAAGAATCATTTGACCAAACTACAACAATATTCTCGCTCATGATCTTGTCCAACATCTAAGGAATAAAATTATTAAGATTTCCATTTGCATGCCATAGACACTATAATCTGATCGCAATCAGCTTCTTTTTCCATCACGACCACTAGATTTCCCTATTGATTGAGACATATCAAATCCCAACCATGAGTAATTTTCATCTTCTAATGATTCATGATGTTTTTGATGTTCAATTAGTTCAGAATCATTCCAATTACCATCATGAAGAAAATCACACTTTTCAAATTGATGGTTTTTTTGTATGCCTTTGCATGTTATAATCAAGTGATTTTTAATAGTTTTTAGAATTGAAAAATATTTTGTTATAATAAAAGATGTTTGACGGCATACGAATTCTAGGGGTATGGTTGGGTTAAGGCAAACGTAGTGACGCCGTCAAACGGATGACTCGATATAATTAAGACAAATTAGACTAAAAGAGAGTGTTTGTCCAATTTGAACACACTCACATGCCTGAGACAATATTTTTAATGAAATATAGGATCATTTTTCCAACCCAAATTGACCAAATTTTAAGACATGTTTTATTTTAAGAATTTTTGAGAACACATGGTATTACAAACATTGGAGCAAGAGATTGCTGATTTGGCATTTGTACGTAGTTCCCAAAGAACCGAGGCAAAATAATGTCAAATTTGCTTGCTTTCCAAATTCTAAACTATTAATTTCATTAATTCTAAAATAATAGAATAAGAAAGAAAATCATGGGTGATAGAAAAGACTTCAGCCAAACTGAACTTTTGAAATATCTTGGTCAATTTACTGTTAATAAGGCTAGATGTGAAAAATGTGGAAAAACTGCAAATGATATAAAATTAAATTTACATCATAGAGATGGAAATTCTGAAAATAATAGTTACAAGAATGTTGCAATCTATTGCGATGATCATCATAATCTTATCGAAGGTCGAGATAAGAAACTTCGTGATATGGTATGAAACTTGTAATAATTATCGCAATAGCATTTGTTTTGTTGATTCCATTAGCCGTATTTGCACAACTAATTCCAGAACCTACTCCAGAACTAATTCCAGAACCTACTCCAGAACTAATTCCAGAACCTATTTCAGAACCTACTCCAGAACTAATTCCAGAACTAATTCCAGAACCTATTTCAGAACCTACACCCAAACTTACTCCAGAACCTACACCCAAACTTACTCCAGAACTTGCAGAACCAGAATCATCACAAGAATCTGAAAAATCATCTAATGATGAACCAATAATCATTTCTGATGAGGAGAAATCGGATAATAATCAAATTATTTGGGTTTTTGTTATTATTAGTTTTATTATAATGGGATTTGTAATTCTCAAGAAAAAAAGTTCATCAAACTAAATTCTAAACTCTTAATTCTTAGTATCAGGGATAATTTCATAATGACAGTTGGAACTGGCAATTGCAGAGTTTGTGGAAAACAGGTTATATTTGAATATGAGGGAAAAACGTTAACTACGGAGATTTTTGATAAACAAAAATGTAGTGATTCAAGATGTCATGGCGTAGGATTACTCCCACCACGATCTGATTCTTAGTTTAGGTTAGAAAACGTATTCTAAAAGATTAGATTCTAAACTCATCTTCTTGACAGTATTTATGACGTTGTTTGACGTAGTATGTATGGCAGATTTTATTGTTTGTTCAAATTGTGGTTTGTCGTATTCTACATCTGTAAATGATTTATGCAGTCATTGTAAGTTTAACACACATGTAAGATCCTAGAATATGAATAATTTAGATTCTAAACTCTTTTTGGGTATTGTTTATGAATTTGATTTCAATTAGAATCACTTTTTTCATTTAGACTCATTTTTCTTCTTGTTCCCTCATTTTTTTCTCTAAAAATTGTTCAGAGTATACAACATTAAGAATATCATTTGTTTCTTCTTTGAGTTCATTGATGAAAACAATAATCAAAACAACCTCGTTAGCAATCACCATGTTTGCCTTGGTTGGCATGATGGGCGGACTTGGAACTCAAGTATTTGCAGATCCAGCTCCAGATGGTACAAAAAAAGTATACCAATTCAATATGATTGCTAAACCAAATAGCTATGAAGGAAATTGTGGAAATGGAGATAGACTCTTCATTGATGCAAATGACAAAAGTTCAGTTCTTAGGATAACCTACGGCGAGAAATGGAACATTACTGATTGTAATGCGACCAAAGATCGTAAAGGCACACTTGAAGTTGCTGAAACAGGACAATACGTAGTTTATGCAATTGCTCATGGAAAACCAGGAACATCAATTGATGTCTGTGTTGACTATGAAAGTGACTTCCAAGATGCTGATGGAGACACAATCCTATGTGAAATAGGTTCTTTTGACATCAAACGAGAAAAAGGCAAATCTCAAATGAAATTGATTAATGCTGATTTCTTTAGCCCTGACTTGGAAGATATTCTATGGGATATTGATTCAACTGGTGCTCCAAAAATCCAGTTTAGAGTATACCAAGTTCTTCCATAGATAGGTAAAGTCTAAATTTTTTCTTTTTTTATTCTCATATTTACTTTGTATTTGGGATTGACTACAAAATACCATATCCACAATACGCTTAACTTTGAAAAATAAATGGGGATTTTGCCCGAAGAATGCTGTATGTTTTGAACAAACTAGATTTAATGAATCATAAAATTCTAAATAAATTAAATGATTGAAATGCTTGTTCAACAGATATTTGACAATGAGTTATTCGATGAGGAATTTTGTGAATATTTGGAAAAAAACCTAGATTCTAAACTAGAATAAAATTAAAACCCGCACAAGAATGCAATAAATCTGAAGGGGAGTATGGCATTAGCACGGTTTGCTACTAATTAGTCATCAAAATTTACCAAAAACATACTCAAGGTTACGTACCTGTGCGTACTCTCGGTTCAAAGTCAAACAGTAAACCTTTATCCACTTACTCGAAATGTTTGACTATGGCAGTAACTCGAACACAAAGACATTATTGTAACAAGTGTCATCTAAAACGCCCTAAATGTATCTGTAAAAAACAGTAAACGAAATTAATAATTCTTAGATTCTAAACTTTTTTGAGCCTGATTTAGAGTAGTTTAGAACGAAATGTTTTAGCTAATTATTAATTCAGCTAAAACTTTTCCTGCTAAATTAATCCACGTTATAATTCTATTAGTTGTTTAATATGTCTAGATTTGTGTTAATTTCCCCAAGATTTTATTTGTCATTTTTCGTAAATCATTTATACTAAAATTACTTTCAAATTGTTTTTCCATGAAAATAGTTGTGATGTAAAATAGATAATCATTTGTTCGTTTGTAATATTACACTTTAGTTTTGCTCACACTCAATTTGAATATACTAGATGTTCTTAGTGTATAAAAATATTACACACACAACATTTAATAATATTTTCACAAATTTAATCGGGCATTATGGGTATAGATGAAGCAATTAGGATGTTAGAGAAATCAAATAAAGAATTAAAAGAAATTTTAGAAGACGTTGATGTGACACTTGAAGGTATGCGCTCCAATCCTAGATTTGAAGGAATAATTGAGGATTTGGAAAAATTATTTAATGCATATCTTAAAACTTGGATAAAGAGTAATACTGAGATTTTAGATGTTTTGAAAAAAGATTGTAGATAATTACAAATTAATCTGGATTAAATAATTGGTAAAATACTTTAAGAAAACAAAAACATCCAATCTATTTCTAAATTATAACAATTTTGGAATGGGTCTCTACCGTACGTATTAATTTTGGTAGATTTTAGCAAATATTGATGATGGGAAAATTTTATGCTTGGATGGGAATTTCTATAATAGCATTAGCAGTTGGGATTCTTGATATTATTTGACATAATCAAGATTTAATTTCAAAGTTTGGCTTGCAACCCAATTGTATGACAATTTCATTGATTTTGTCTATTAGTTGATTTTGTTTATCAATCAGTGCATTAACTTTTTCAACTTGAGAATTTAGCTTATCAAATGCTCTTTCCGCCTTTTTAAAATCATCAGCAGAAAGTGTTTTTCTTCATAGTATTGATATTGTTTATTATATTCGTCATATTGTGATTGCTCACGAGATATTTTGATGTCAAGTGATTCAAGTTCTGCACGGATTTCTTTTTCTTGTTGTACTATGGCTTTCTGACCAACGTAAAGTTCTTCAAATCTATCAGGAATAACATATCCTTTAGTATCAAAAGAGATCTGCGGAGATTCAGTAGAATACAACAAATGACCAGTTTCACTAGTATGTCCTAATCCAAGTGCATGACCAATTTCATGCATTAAGATATTGGCCACCATATTTTCATCATCTTGAACAAAATTACCATTACAATCCTCAACACCAACAGAGATATCCAATACACAGTGATTCAAAATCCCATATAGTACAGAACTGCATGTTGCAAGTCCAGTATGAGTAGATGATGCATAGGCCTGCCATCGAATCTCAATGTTGGAATTTTCAGATTGAATAAATTCTAAATTAGGATTACTTGCTTCCCAGGTTTCAATTGCTTTTTTTAATGCATCAATGGGAATTTGCTTATCAGGTATTGATGGAACGTCATCAAAAGAGTAATAGATAATTTCATTTTCACTAGAAGTAATTACATTAGAAATTTGTTGAATTTTTTCAGGAGTTGGAGATAGTACAGTGACAGGATTTTGAAAATTAGATGGAAGAGAATCAGAATACCAGATATAACCAATTACTGCCACCACCACAATTACTACAAAAATTCCCTTCAATAATTAAATAACAACACATCAATAACTAAAACTTTCTATGAAATAGCTAGAATCTAGGCTGGATCGAATTTTTTAATTACTTGAATCAATTTTTACACACTTTTTTCATTTTAAGAATTCTTTTAAAAAAATAATATTGCCATAGTGTTGAAGGGATGTTGGTAATCCAATACGGCATTGATTACCAGTTCATCTGTGGCTAAAAATTTCAACACGGATGAGAATTTTTCAAAAAATCAAATATATTTTATTAACTATCAGATTTAGATAAAATAGATGACAGAATGCCCAACTTGTAAGCTTGCAATGGAATCCCATTCAACAGCAGAATTAATGGAATGTTGTATGAAACAAGTAGGAGAAGAACTTACAGAAGAGCAAGCAGGTATTTGCCCTAATTGTAAACATGAAATCAAAAAACACTCTGGCAAAGAACTTGCTGAATGTACATTGGAGTTTCTTAAATCAGGGATCAGCAATTGATTCAAGGTAAGATTAAACAATAGACAAATGAGAAAAATTCATTGAACAAGATAACAAAAGAATTAATAGAAAAAAATTCACCCGTGTGGACCAACAAACAGGTATGGGAATTTGAACAACTAAATGAAAATCTAAGATTTGATGTATTATATGCTGAACCAGAGAGTTACGAAGATAAATCATGGAATTCAAAACTAGCATATCCTGATTCAGATATTCGAGATTTAACAGTCAAAACTTTTGATTATTTATCAGACGGTTATGAATTATGGATTGCAAATAAGGGGCATGGTAAATTAGAGGAGCAATATCTGCCATATCTCATGGCTGTTATGGTAGATACTATGATTGATGAGGAGATTTGTCTCAACTTTCGAATAGAGAATAATTTTTTGGTGATGTCAGTAGATACCAAGGCAGATGTAATTGACTGTAAAGAATTCTTTGAGGAATTTTATCATTTGGCAACTGGTTTCAATTATGATGTAGATACAGGAATTCCAGATGATGAGACAGAAGCTGAAATCTATCTTACAAGACTTCAAGAAGAATTTGATGAAAAAATGAAACTAAAACTTGGGAGACAAGTATTTGGATGGAAACAATGATCCGGATACCTTGAATTCCAAATGATTTAGCTAAAATACTAGAAAATACTAGAAAAAATATTGTCAGAAAGAAAACCATTTAGAAAATTTAAAAGAAAAGAGCCTTCCTTGTCCACGGAACAAAAAATTGAAAAATTTATTTTAAGAAATTCACAGAATGGTTTTTTTACCAAAGTTTCGACAATTCCATATAAATTTGAAATTTCAGAAAGCAGATCATGGGATATTGTAGGAGGATTATTGTCTGATGGTCTACTAGAGTCAATCCATGATGAATTTACCGGAGAAATGAAACTTTGTGAAACTGGAAAGATATATTCTATTATGGATTTAGAGAGAAAGCGAAAAAGAGAGAAATTCAGTTCGTTTAAGAAAAAGAGAAAATAACCAAACTCTTAATTTTGCACAATTTGTAACTCAAATGAATGGATAACGATGAAAATTTCCCTGTACAGTGTCATCCCTATAATTAAACCAAAAAAGAAAAAATCAAAGGATTCAAAAAAATGAAACAGTGTAAATTATGTGGAACGCCACTTGGAAAAGAACCAACCACAGATGAATTAGATAAACATTGGAAAAAGCATCACAATTGGCATTGGGAATCAAACAAAGAAAAATCACCTGAAGATGCATTACTAAAAAAACAAGATTAAACGACGTCTTGGAGTAGTAGTCGTTTATAGCATGCCTAGACCACTAAACGAAGGCGTCAAAATTATTTCAGCCTCGAGATATAAAAGAAATTGGTATTATTCTTCAAACATTTGTTTAATTGAGATAAAAAAATGAAACTAATTTTTGGAATTTCTGTCGTGTCATTTATCAATTTTGTTAGGTATAATGAGACATGGGAGGCAAGATGGTTTGAAGGATGATTTTGCAGAATATACAAAATGTGGATCATGTCAACAGGCATTGATGAACTGTGATTGCAATTGTCCTTTTTGTGGAAGGAGAGAAGAGTGTGAATGTGAATTGTCGCCAATAACTATCGAATATTAATTCTCTTTTTTGTTTAGCCATACAAGTGAAAGCATTAATTTGCGAATTTCTTGATTAATCACATGTCATTTGAAATTGATTGGCACAGAAACTTCCATGGAATTTCATGGGCATATGAAAAAGACCGATTAGTAATTTCAACAGTTTTTGAGGACAAAAAAGAGGCCATTTTTGTTGCTAAAGAAGTAGGAGAGTGGAGTGACAGATTCACTAGATTAACAATTATTGAAAAAGTTGATGACGAATATGCAATTTGCTGTTATCAAGATCCGCAAATATCAAAAAGTGAAAAACATGTTGGATTGTTCAGAACAGGGATGAGGCAAAGTAGTGGATATACGCAGGCAAAACCAATGATTGAAGAAAGATCACCACTCTTGCAAATTGCTTATGCTGAAGATGTCAGAGATATGAGCACATATGAGCAAATTTCTAGGCTAGTCCCTATGAGAAAATGCAGGATCATTTCTGAAAAAGATTTGAAAAGGCAAGAATTTTTTTATGAAAAAACTGCAAATTTACAAAGTTAAAATTAGAAAATGGTGAGATTCAAAAACTCATTGAAGTTTGAATCATCACCATTTATGGTCGGGTACTAAAAATAATTCAAATTCAATATAAAGAATCACTACTGATTTGTTCATAGCTATGATACTGATGAATCATTCATCTTCGTTAAATAGAAATTTTACCAGTTAGAGTATGCAAGATAAAAATTATCAACCATCATGGGAAGAAGCAATTGGGCTTTCTTGGCTCATCTCAGAGGAATAAAATGTCATATTTTAACTCTGAATGCAGCCCCAAATGCTGGTGTAAAGAAAAATCAAAAAATGACAATGAGATTCCTTAGATATTTCTAAGGTCTTATTTTTTAATTCATATTATTCATATAGTAATTTTTCAAAAGTGGGAATTTTAGAATCCCTTAAGTAATGTTTTGTTCTAGTATTTGCGATGGGTTTAGAGAATCTTTTAGAGAGAATAATGAATTCAGACCCCTAACATCAGACACAGTATAATTTCAGATTCTGATGGGAAACATACTTGCTACAAGTCATCGTGAAGGAATTACAAATTATCTGTCTCCAGAAGAGACTGCAGCATCACTCAAAAGAGCTGCAATTGCATGGAAAGGAAGAGATGAATTGATTCCAAAAATTGGAAAGGGAACGTATGCAGTAGCAGCATTTGAAAAGATTACAAGAATGACTTTTCCCCTAGAAGGAGACAAACTAATTTTTGTTAGTGTGGGTTCTGATTCAGTGAGAACAGATCTTCATGAAGGGAGGGTCAGAAACAGATTGTGGAACATGTCTTAAACATATTGAGTCGTGATCCTACCAAAGCATGACAGCGTGATTTTTAAAAATTGTCAATGATAGAGCACACAAAAGAATGCAAATACAGAAACAATAACGATATGCCACACACTAACTGCTATTGTAAATGCCACAAAATCATCATGGCAGAATCAACAAAAATGGAATCAAGGACTTTTTGATTCTTTTTGTGGATCAAAGTTATCGATGATTTCAGTTACATTAGCAATTATTGTTTCCTTAATTTGTCGCTTGTGTCATTCCAGATGTTGTCATTAATTTCATTTGATCAAGTAAAGCAAAATGCATTCTTCCTTGAAGATAGTCAATTATGCCATAGCCTTTTTTTGGAAATTCTGTTACAAACAGATTATGTTCAGATGAATCACCAGGTTTTTCAGTCATGAAATGATTGCATAAAAACTAGTTATAAAATTTCCAAATATTCATTAAACTCTTCAAAAAACAAATTTCATGACAGAATTTATTCATAAATCATATGATCGAATTTATGTTCGAGATATGATAAAATTAAGTTTGGATGACCTTGTAGGAATGATGTCATCATTAGAAGCTAGTACAGCATACTGGGTTGATGGAGTTTTATTTGCAAGTTTTGCCATGACTGAATCTGAAGAATTGGCAAAAAAAGAGATGCAAAATGAGATGTATCTAGACAAGATAGTTTTTTCAAAATATGAAAAATATACAAAGACTGTAAAATCATCAACTAATCTTGAGATCGGAGTACTAAACATGCAAAAAAGCAAACTGTATGTAGATTTGATTGTATGGCTTAAAACACAATCAATATGGAATGAATAAAAAAATTATTGATTCCAGGAAGTATATCCGCCTTCTAGAGTAACTGCATTAAATCCCTCTTTAACTAGTTCATCAGCTGCAATATTTCCTCGATAGCCAGTCCCACAGTATGTACAGATTTTTTTGTCTTTAAGATTATCAATCTGTTTTTTCTTTGCATTTCGTATAACCAGCCCCAAAGGCATGGAAATAGAGTCTGCAATTACTCCACCCTCTAATTCGTCAGTCTCTCTGACATCAATAATCACAAAATCGTTTTTTTGGGATTTTAGATCATTTGTAGAAATTTTATCTGCCATGCATAATACTAGAGGTCATCTAATTTATTTCTGTATGAAATTATGTATAGATATTTTCTATTTTAGATTTAACAGTGTGTGACCAAAACTTGTCATCGTGCACTGATTGTGAATTTGTTCTTCAGTTACATATCCACAATTGTGACAAAAGAATTGATTTGCTTGAGTACAAATGTCGCATGTTTTCTTTACTTCTAATCCTTCTCCACATTTTCTACATGAATTTAGTTGCATATGTGACAAATACGAAACAATTGATTTAAACCATTTGAAAATTAGAGCAAACTAATTAGCTGAGTCTAATTTCATCCTGCTTAATTTGTATAACAAAATAAAGTTTTTGAAAATAAATACAATGAAATACTAAGTAAATCAGTAAAAAAATATGGTAATTGGTTACATTATACCCGTAGCATTAGTTGCTATTTTAGGAATCTCGGGCTATTTGGTGTATCGTTTTCTACTTAATGATTTTATGTGTAATAGATCAGTTAACGCCACTCTTCGAGAATTTAACATTAAAAAAACTCAATATCAAATCATAAAAGAATACCATGCTTTCAAAGGAAAAGAAATTTCAGATAAAGAAATCTCATTTCTTCAAAAACGTTACAGACAACGTGAACCAGACCAATTTCTTTCAATGTATGATAGTATAAGAGACAAATCAGATACTGAGAGAAAAAACTAGTCGCAAATTTTAATCAATTCATTGTATTGAATTAATTGAAAACTCGTTCCTTCATATAGGGTGAAAAGTCAACTAATGTCTTGTCAAGAATAACAAATGAAATTAAATTAAACTCGCAAGATATGCATACTCACTTTTCAACTATTGCCTCAAAATATCGAAGTGTAAGAACGCTTGATACAAAACCAATCTTACACATAAAAGACAAACTAAAAGAAAAATCCAAAATCAGTATGGCAGATATTGGTTGTGGTGATGGTAGATATTCCCTAGAATTTTTGAAGTGTTTTGATGATTCATTTTACATTCACTGTGTAGATTATAATGAAAAAATGTTAGAATCATTAGAGAGTTATCTTGTAGAGCAAAACACAACAAACTTTTGTGTAAGACAAGGTAATGCAAACAGATTACCACTAGAGACTAATTCAATGGATTGCATTGTTACCTTTAATGCAATACACCACTTTGATGTTCCAAAGTTTTTGTCTGAATCACTAAGAACACTCAAAGATGAAGGTCATCTCTTCATCTATACTAGACTAAGAAATCAAAATTCTAGAAGCATTTGGGGAGAACACTTTCCATTATTTGCAGAAATGGAGGATCGTTTGTATGAGTTGGATGAATTAGAACAATATATACAAAATGCAGATATGAATATTCAGTCCACCAGAGTATTTGGACATTCTAGAACCTCTAGTCTTGATAGACTAGTCCACCAAGCTCAAAACAACCACTATTCCACCTTTGCTCTTTATGATAAAGAAACCTTTGATGAATCTCTAGAAATATTCCAACAAAATATCAAGAAAAACTTTGATGATTTAGAGCAAATCAAATGGCATGATGAGAATATTCTAATAGAAATAAAAAAATAGAAAAACTATTTTTTCAAACACTTGCAATCACAGTCAAACATTCCTGCTTTTTCCATGCACTGATCATGATATTCGTGATAGCATTTATCACAAGTAACCATAAAACACATCTAACAATCCATTTTAAATTTCTTTAAATGTGGTTTCCTTAATGTAATTCTTGATGACATTAACAAAACCAATAATTGACATTGTAAATGTTGTAGCATCAGCTTCTATAGATCAGAAATTAGATCTAGTTATTATTACAAAAAAATTTCCAGATACTGAATATCATCCTGAACAATTTCCAGGATTAGTATTTAGACTGAGAAACCCAAAGACTGCAACTCTAATTTTTAGAACAGGAAAAATGGTATGTACTGGAGCAAAATCTGAAGAATTGGCAGTAAAGGCAGTAAGAACTGTAGTTCAAAAATTAAGAAAAGAAGGAATTAAAATCAAAAAAGACGCAGTAGTAACTGTTCAAAACATTGTATCATCAATAAATCTTGGAGGTAAAGTTCATCTTGAAAAAGCTGCACGATCATTACCTAGAAGCATGTATGAGCCTGAGCAGTTCCCAGGATTAATTCACAGAATGGTTGATCCAAAAACTGTAATTCTTGTTTTTGCATCAGGAAAATTAGTCTGTACTGGTGCAAAGACTGCAACAGATGTGTATCGATCAGTGAATAATCTTCATAGTTTGCTTGAGGAAAAAAACTTGATGATATATGATTAGACTTGCATGGATTGACTTTCCGCTAGAGCCAACTAAGATTGTTGTTAACATTTTTCAGCAATGCCTAAACATTCAATTGAAAATAGATTCTAACGTTTCTTTTTACTTTTAGAACCTTTTTTTGCTGCTGCGTTTCTTTTTCTAGTGAGAGCAGCTTTTTTTGCTGAAGCACTACGTTGAGCTTTTGCTCTTTTTACCATTGAAAATACTACACAACACTCGCTTTTCTATGGTTAAGATAAAGAAAAATTCACAAATAATTACAGTTAATAATTCGTATCAAATGTTTGATCTTCAAATTCTTAATATACTCAGACTAATTCCTAAAATTATGAAATATTGCCATGATTGTTTAACTCCGATTAGTAGTAATTCAAAAGAAGAGTATTGTACTATTTGTAAAAAAGATAGAGCCCTTAAACAAAACTCTACAGTTTAGGACTAGCATAATTGAAAATTTAATCCATGAGTGAATTTACAGAATTAGATTAATCATAAAATGGGCAATCATAGTAAAATTTCCAGTCAAGCCACGAATTTTTTTCCTAAGAACAAATCATAATGGAATGATAATCCACATACTTTTTAGTTTAGATAATACACTGAGTGATATGGATGAAGCAATAACACAAAAAGACTCAAGTCAGTCTAATCCAAATACAGATAATTTCTTTAAGGCATGTGAAACTGCAATTAGACAGTATCGAGAATTAATGGAAACTCTCCAAGTGCAATGTGTCCAATCTTGGAAAAAAATACTAGATTCTACACAACAAGATCTTATAAGAAATAATGAAAAAGACCACTCCATTCCAGACTATGCACAAAAAATTATTCATGAATCAATGGATAATGCCACAAGGTTTGTCCAATTTCAAAACAACATATCGTCTCAAGCGTTTGCCATGATGATAAAAAACATCAAAATGATGAATGAAACCTCAAATCCTGTAATGCAGTTGAGTAATAACTGGGTGAATTTTTGGAGTAACATGGGATTGAAAAACAAATGATTTTTTTAATCTTACAATTTCTAAAATAATTGCACGAAATTCATTAATTGATAAATTTTCTATTCATGATATGCATTTCATCATCAAGTTTATTCCTAAATGTTACCAGTCTTCGTATAGACTCAAAGTTTGCTATAACTGCTAGAATTACCAGTATTATTGGAATTTGATTAGTTAAAGCACCAATCACTATAAGCAACAACCTTACATCTCTACCCATTCTAAACTTTGATCTTTTTGTCATACCTCCATCTCTAAAAATTGAATCATACTTGTCGCTAGTATAACTATTAAGGAAAGCTTCCAATTAGTGCAAAAAATCCAATTATCCATATTGTAGTATCGCCTGTTATACTCCAGTAACCATAGACTAGTCCAAAAATAATGGCAGCATCCACATATCTGTCTAAAACTGAATCAAGCCAACCACCATACTTTGTCTGTCTGAGCTTAAGACGTGCTACTTCCCCATCACATCCATCCACTATAGAATGGATGTGAATTAGTATTCCTCCCAAAATTAGATAAAAATATTCTCCACTAAAGAAAAAAGACGCACCAACTAAACCAATAACTGTACTCAGAATTGAGATCTGGTTTGGTGTAATTCCTGTCTTTAACAATAACTTTGAGATTCTCAGTGATATTGGCCTGTTGAGTATCTGGGATACTGGTCCATCTGTGTCTTTTTTGAGTTTGTTGCAAATGAGTAGTTCAGCATTCTTTCTATCTGTTTTATCGTCAACGTCAATCCAGAAATTATCTCCAAGTAGCATGTATCTCATCTTGTGTCGTTGGCTAGAATTTTTATTCCGCCAGAAAGACCCTCATCTCCTTTGGAGATGCTCTCTTCTAATACCTCAAAGAGTACAGGATTGCATATGAATATCCCAGTATCTATACAGTTGTAATCATTCAGATCCTTTCCAATTGATTCTATTCTATGATCTACAGTCTGAACCTTTGTAGCGTCATCTATGTTTAGATGATCTCCAGGATTTTTATCAACACAGAGAATGCATTCATCTTTTCCAATCTTTGTTTGTAATAGTTCGTTTAATATTCGGTGGTCATAGTTGTGATCAGCCATTAATAGTACAAATGATTCCTTAAAATGATCTTTAGCCTTTAGGACTGAAATAGCATTGCCTCTGATCCACGAGTCATTTTGAACGTACTGTATCTTTACACCATATTTTTTTCCATCAGAGAGTTGTTCTCTGATCTTCTCACCATTGTATCCTGTTACAATACAAAATTCTTTAATTCCTGATTTTTTTGCAGTAAGGATCACTCGTTCTATAAGACCCAAACCAAGAAGTGTTACCAATGGTTTAGTATCTCCGATTGGTCTTAGTCTTTTTCCCTGACCTGCTGCAATAATTAACGCTTTCATTTTTATCACTATTTGTTTATTTCAGACATTATTTGATCTAGTGTTCCTTGATTGGCTGCACCAACAAACGACAATCTAGTCACAGTCCCAAAATCTGAATCTAATGGTTTCGAGTCTGCATCCACAATTAAACCACCTGCTTCTTTGATTAGCAGATATCCTGCTGCCATATCTTGAACTCTAATTTTGTCTCGTAAATCAATGAAAACATCAATCAAACCTCTGGAAAGATATGCCATCTCAAGTGCATTTGCTCCAAAATGTCTTGTAGGGCCGTGGCGTTCAAATATTGTTTGTAATTTTTTCAAAAGTTCTGGAGATGCACCTGATGTATTTACCCCCACAATTTTGTATGCTGTCTCTTTGTTTTGTACATGAATTTTAGTCTCATTCAAAAATGCACCTTTTCCTTTTGATGCCCAATATTGTTCTCCATTTGATAGATTGGTAACTACTGCATCTGTGATAGAACTTAGTTTGTTATCTGTGGCAAATGCTAAGGAGCAGCAAAAGAATGGAATGCCACTAACTGCGTTAGCTGTTCCATCAATTGCATCCATGATGAGATATCCTTTTGGATTATCATTAATTTCTACACGTCCACATTCTTCACCTAAAACAACACAATTGAAATTAATTTGTTTTAGATAATCTAGAACTATTTTTTCAGCTATGATGTCAATGTTTCGTGAAATATCTCCACCAGCACCTCTGCCAAAATCACCTGCAGTCTTTTCTGTTCCAGATAAGTTTTTTACATTATCATAAACTTGTTGTGAGATATTACGTAAGACTTCGATTACTTCCATAGCAGAAATGAATTTTTTCGTAATTTAAATGAGGTAAATTCAAATTTTTTGAGAACACAGACATCAAGAAAAACTTTGATGATTTAAAGATAAATCAAAAAGAACTAGTATAAAATTTTGAATTAGATTATTGAGTTGGTATTGCGATAAATGGTGTTCCGCCTTCACCAACTACTAGGGTAATTTTCCATCCCATTGTTGAGTTTTTAGCCATTCCAAATATTGTGGATTAGTTGATAGTGCATCATTGATAATGTTAATGGCTTGGCTTCACCGTTTGCTTGTGCAATGTTTGCTTGAGCAATACCTTCTGCTTGTGCTGCATGTTGTCTTGCCTCTACTTCAATTCTTTTAAGATCATTTTCTGCTTTGAATGCCTTTTGCTCTGCCTCTACTTTAGATTCAATGGCTGAAGCAAATAATGCTGAAAACTGAAAGTCAGTAATTGATACAATTTCTGTAACTATGTTGAATTCATTTAGACGAGAACTGATATCTGCTTCAATGTCTGCCTTTACTTGAGGTCTTTTTGTGATTAATTCTTCTGCGTTATAGTTTGCAGTGACTTGTTTTACAACCTCCTCTACAGTAGGCGTGATTACTCTATTTTCATAGTCTAATCCTACTGTTTGATATAGAGAGTTAACTGAATCTGGTGCAGGATGATAGTTTACTGTAATTTCAGTGGATACTGTCTGAAGGTCTTTTGATGCAGCTGATGTTGCTTTTACAAATTTCAATGTTCTAATCTCCATTTGGGACTACAGAGTCTGCAAATGGCGTTACAAAGTGTAATCCTTCTGATAATGGTGCAACGCTAAGATCAACTGCGTTCCAGTGTAGTAAAACACCTCTATGTCCTGCATCTACAATTTGTACTGCAGAAGCAGTTACTACTCCAATTATAATTAATACAACAATGCCAATCATAACTCCTTTGGCTGCGCCCATATTCACATTCATTTTTGGGGTTTCGTATCGTGACAAATTACACTATTCTTCATGTATTGGGGATAATTATACCATGGTATCACTCTAGGTAGTTATTGATACATTGTCTTTTTTCCATTTTTGTACAAAAATATCAAGTTTAGGAGAATAAACTATTTTTTGATTTAGATTCTTTCTTATGTTTGCTGGTCTTTTATGGATTTTTTTAATTCTTCGTAAGATTCCAAGTATTGTTTTTTCATTAGATTTTCAGGCTTTGTTTTGTTGTTTTTGTTTTTTTGTGACCTAATCTTATTTTTTGATTTAGTCATGATAAACAATACCCGTACATAGGATATATCAATTAGCATAACTTGGAAAAAAGCATAGTCAACTAGACTAATTTCTTTTTTCCACCCCATTTAAGGGCGAATTCTTCTTTGGTAATTTTGATTAAAGATTTGCATTTTAGACATCTACGTGTTTTATTGGTCTTAGAATATCTCCAAAGATGAGCCTCACTTTTTTTATGACAGTTCATGGTTAACTGTATTTGCACCCATATTTGTACCGACTGTTGGTCTAGTATAATTCTCATCCTTCCCAAAAAATAATTTCAAATCAATCATCATTTAACTCAAATCTCTCTGCAAACTCTGGATTCAATAATCTCATTGTTTGAATTCCATTAACTCATATAGGATTCAACTGAATTAGAGAATATCCAAAGGGTGTTGAAATTGTCAGCAATGGCAAACCCAATGGTTAGAGGTTGGGCTATCCTAAGCAATAGACCAATCTCGCTTTTTACAAAATTTAGATAATCTAATTAACTTGCAAAAAAAAAGTTCATAGTGATTTATTCCGTAAAGGCAA
>PVMK01126762.1_pt1 | contig 18951 bp, 16 predicted proteins | sample 1853481 | NCBI WGS metagenome assembly PVMK01 (sample SAMN08533507, study PRJNA380276) | Marine sediment metagenome, whole genome shotgun sequencing project. | reverse complement strand
ACCTCGTAAGTAGTTTCACTTGTTTGGATGATCTGCAAATACGCCGGACGAATTTCATGTGCCCGTCCACTTAAAGAAAACAGGATAAACAAAAATGAAATAACAAGTTTTTGAATTGTTATTTTATATTTTTATGAAATACACATATTATTATAGAATTTTATCATTCAATCATTCAATCATTCAATCGTTCATTCATTCATTCATTCATTTCCCTTTGTAAATACTCGACAAATTCAGGATCAAAATCTTCAGATCTAATAATTATTTCAATATCGTATTTCTTTTTTAATTCTGTATAGATCAGATCATTAACTTCTTGTTGTTTGTCGTATTCAAAGTCTCTAATGACATCTTTTCGCCTAACTTCAAAATCAGGCAGATAAGGGTTGATTCTTTTCGTGATATAAACCAAATGATAACCAAAACCGGAAGGTATCGGTCCAATCCATTTATTTATTCCTTTATCTAATAAAGCCTCAGGAAATTTTGAACCCAATTGTAAGCCCAATTCATTCGCTGTTACCTCTTCAAAATAGTATGGAAATGGCAATTGATCTCCCCAATTTTTCATTTCATCAAAGGTGGCATTTGGAAATTGTTTTAATGTCTCTATCGCATCTTTTTTATTGTCGGTTCGCTTATCAGGGCTGAATATTATTTGATATAAAGAATAGGAAGTTGGTGTTAAATATTTATTGACATGATCCTTATAATACTCTTGTAATTCGTCCTCCGTAGGTTCTGTTAACGATGCAATATCATCCGATAAGAATTGCATTTTTTGGGCCAATCTTCTTTTAATAATTTCATCATTATGATCTAAATTCATTTTTAGAGCCTCCTGATAAAAAATTTCCTGTTTTACTTTCAATTTTATTAAATTTTGCAGTTCTTTTTCGGTGGGAGGTCTTTTCCATTGCATTTCCCAGCTGGCAATGATATTGTCTACATCGAAATCGTTGATCAATATTCTGTTCTTTGAATTTGTTTTATCATTCACCATCCCGTAAAGGATAAACAAAGCAATCCCGATAAGTACAAAATGAAAAAACGGTTCTTTTAATATCTTCTTCATTTAACAATGATTTACACTTTAGTATTCGATTTAAAAATAGGAATTTTTTGGTGAAAAAAAGACTGCCTAATTAGACAGTCATAAATTTAGTCAGCAGATGACTAATAATCGTTGTGCATATAGTCATCCGCTGATTTTCAGAAACGACTACTTCGGGCTATACCAAATCGGTGAGGTATACCCTCTTTCTGTTTGAGTTAATGGAATATCTTTACTCAGTTCTGCATCAAATCTCAATTTATCGTATAAGGTCCACCTGGGGGTTGGTATTTCGATAACTCTAACATAATAAAATGCTTCCAGTTCAGGAACAAAATCAGGATCTGTCCAAACTGCTTTTAGTACCGTTGCTCCGATAGAATTATCCCAGGTAGCATCTTTAAGATTAACAGAATTTCCAACGGATGGCACTTTGCCTTTAGCATCTGCTTTTCTATCACCACTCCATGTCACATCATATACTTTTTCCTCTAGAGAACCATCTGTATTTGCCCAGCCCTTTACGATTTGAACCCTATCTAAGCTTCCATTTTCAGGATCCATTAAGGCATATACCATAAAGGTTGGTGACTTATCACCGGCATTTTTCTCGCCTTCGCTGTGCTTCGGACCGACAGGCATATCACCACCCATGGGTACACCTTTGCTATATCCGGTTTCCGCTAAATTTTCTAAGTCTAAATCTGTATACTCCCAGCCACCAAAGAATCGAATTTGCATTCTGGATCCTGTAGTTCCATAAGTTTCCTTACGTTTCATAGCGTCCCAAAGAGATGCTCTTGTATTCTCTTGTGCCCAAACCGCGGCATAACCTGAGGCCAAAGTTTGCCAGGTATAAATAGTTGCCTTTTCCGATTTTACAAATGGATGTTCCCATCTGTCTTTTGAAGGTTCTACATTTGATGCCTTTCCGAAGAAATTATTATCATCTGCGGTTGCCAAAGAAGTATGAGAATCTGTACTGCCTATCAAACCAAACTTATAAGGATTTGTTCCCATCTTTGTTTTATATTTTAAACCTGTTTTTAAGGCGGATCGAGCATATTCATGCTCTAACATCTCATTGGTTTTCAAAGTACTAAGATCCAGATTTCCATAATCCCAATTCTCATAATCTGCAAACTCATCGTTAGGAGATAAAAAAGGATGCGCTTCGCCATCACCTTTCATTTGTGTAACTTCATATAGAGGTTCCCATTTAGCTCTTTTCTTTAAATAAGCTTCATCAAATTCTTTTCCGGAAATGGTTTCTTCCATAAACATCATTCCATTAGACAAGTTACCATTATGTGGAATTGCCAAAACTTGTCCTCCTGTCCGCTCTTCATACCCAGCTAAATTTTCCCATAATTTTTCAGGATCAGAACTGTCTTCGTTGGTATAGGGTAATTGCGTAATTGCTTTATCACCATTATCGCGGTAAATTACATTTCGGTGTAAGTTGTTTCCCTTGATAAGAGATGTCCATTCATATCCAATAAAAGCAGTGAATTTACCAGGTTCATTGTATTTTTCTGCTTTAGCGACAATACTTTCCCAGACAGGTTTCATGATGGCAGGGTCGTTTGTTTTAAATGAAAATTTTCCCTGACTAAAGTTAAAAATAATATCTAAAGCCAATTCAGAATTTTTACCTTCTTCGTATAATTTTCTCCAACGAGGGCCTTCAGTTGTATTCATCACCCAGTCTTCTTTATCTACAATAGCAGGAAATAAACCCATACCATCAGAGTGATCTGCAATCACTAAAAAGTCTAGTGGACGAGATAATTTAGTTTTTAAACCAGTTGAAGAAGTAACTTCATCCCCTCTAGCAAATTTATAGGCTTCGTCCATTCCAATTCGATTACCAAAAGCCCCTGCATCCATAGATAAGTCAGTGTGTAAATGGGTGTCACCCCAGTAAACTTTGGTGGGATAAGAGGTATTTTCCGCTCTATTATCACTGGTTGCAGATTCAATTGTATCCGTATTGATTGATTTTTTCACATCTTTTTTACAAGAAACTATTGCTAAAAAAGAAAATAAGAATAAGATTTTTTTCATTCGAGGATTTAAGTTGATTAAAAAATAATAGTTGTAAAGATAAATCAAAAATTCAAGTTTTAAAAACTTATGGAATTAGGATGATTCTTTTTTAGCCAGCGGATGTCTATAACCGTTATGAGTGCAGTCATCCGCTGACTTCAACAGGCCTAATCTATTTTGGATTATACCAAATTGGGCTTGTCCAAGCACGTTCCTGTATGGTTGCTGGAAAATCTTTTGGCTGTTTGAAACACTAGCTAAGGGAATCCTTAAAAAGTGAAAGATTCTTTAAAGTCGCTTAATACCTGAAACAAAGAACGGACGGGTATATCAGTTAAGGAATTTAATTTCTCATTTGGTTTTACCATTAACTCCCTCATCTTTAATTGTTGGTTTATGAAGATCATTTCTAAATTTGGATCAATATTTTTTAATGTATCAGCAATATGGCCAATGGTCAGGTTGTCTTCAACCAGATCATATTTCCCTTTTTGTAAATCACTAAAGATCAAATTACTTAAAATATTCACTGTTTTATCTATATGGATAAAGGCGCGATGCTGTTGGCCGGTACCATTTATAGAAATACGCCCTTTAAAATGACTATCAAACATGAATTTATTGATCACCGAATCAAAACGCATACTTTTACTGTAGCCATAAATATTTCCGCAACGAATAATAAAGGGTTCTATATCTTTGTCAAATAAACGATTTACATGATCTTCACCACGTAATTTTGAAATGCCATAGAAAGTTTTAGGGTTGGGAATGGTGTTTTGATTAGCATCATGGGCAGATGCACCGTAACGGAGGCACTACTGGTATAAATAAATTTCTTTACATCACTTTCTTCGACTGCATAAACTAATTCTGCTGTGCCCCAATGGTTTACCTGTTCAAATAAATGAGCATTCTGATCGGCAAATGGGGTGGTTACTTTTGCTGCGAGATGATAAATCACATCGATACCTTCTAATGTTTGTTTTAAAAGCCGGGTATCTAAAATATCACCTTGAACAAATTTTATTTTATTATTTAACTTATGACTTCCTATAAACAAATTGATATTACCCCGACTTAAATTATCGTAGATAATTATCTGCTCTACTTCCGAATTCTTAGTCAGTTCGTAAGTTAGCTCTGTTCCAATATATCCGGCTCCTCCCGTGATGAGTATATTCATGTGATGTGTTCTTTTCTTTTCTCGCAAAGGCGCTAAAGCGCAAAGCTTATAAGTTGTTTACTATTCTCGTGATTCCATGTTTGATTAATGCTTCGTTGAAGTTAACTAATAACCCAAGTTTTAAACCCGTAATTTTCAAATACGTCAATAATTGTTTAGGATGAACAGGTGCCAGTTGTTCCACAGATTTTAGTTCAATGATTACTTTATTCTCAACAATTAGATCCGCTCTAAACCCAAGATTCATTTTATTTTCTTTCCAAATTACAGGAATAGCTTTTTGCCGCTCAACCGTTAAGCCTTGATCTATTAATTCAGAGTACAGGATTTCTTCATAAACAGATTCCAATAATTCTGGCCAAAGTTCAATATGAATTTGATAACAGGAATTGACAATTATTTTAGATATTTCATTTTCAGTCATTATGTATTTATTTTGCGACTCTGCGACTCTGCGACTCTGCGACTCTGCGACTTTGCGAGAGATTTTAAACTTTTCACTTTTCACTTCCCCACAAGCTCGGTATGTAAACCACACTCCGTTTTGTTCATGCCAAACCATCTGGCCGAGCGTTCATCGTTCAAATCGAATTTTCTGGTACAAGGTTCACAGCCAATGCTTGAATAACCCTTGTCATCTAAAGGATGTTTTGGTAAATTATGAACTTTTATATAGTCAAAGATCATTTTGTTATTCCAATTCAAAATAGGATGGAAGCGCTTGCAATTAAAAGCTCCATTTTGTTCAATCTCCATATTTTTTCGATTCCCATTTTGCACAGCTCTAATACCATTGATCCAAATATCATATTCAGTCATTATAGGCTCCATAGGCTGCGTCTTATTTATAAAACAGCAATGATCAGGATTTGATGTAAATAAGAAATTACCAAGATGGTCCTTTTGATAGATTCGTGAAATAGAAGAGGTTATATTAATTAACTTTAGACCTAATTCCTTTGTAATTTTATCTCTAAATATTAATGTTTCTGGGAATAAATATCCGGTATTTATAAATATAACCGGTATAGAGTTGTCAATCTTAGAGAGTATGTGTAATAAAGGGATACTATGCGTTTGAAAAGAAGAAGTAACAAAAATCTTAAGACCTTCTTTTTTATATCTTTCTATTTGTTTTTTTATGTTCTCAATGGTCATTATACCGCTATTAAAAATCCGAACAAATTTAAGAATTTTATATTTTTACGCATAATAATTTTATAGATTATATCTAATTTTGAATAATAATAAATAAACATATGAAATTGGTTTTTGCAACAAATAATAAAGATAAAGTAAAGGAAATAAAGGCTTTGCTTGGCGATAATATTGAGCTGTTAAGTTTGAAAGATATCGGATGTACTGAAGATATTGAGGAAACAGAAAATACACTTGAAGGAAATGCTAAGCTTAAAGTGGATTATGTCACTAGAAAGTACGGTGTTAATTGTTTTGCAGATGATACAGGTTTAGAGGTGGAGGCTCTGAATGGTGCACCTGGTGTATATTCTGCGAGGTATGCCGGTAAAAATGTAACCTATGAGGATAATGTGCAAAAAATGTTAAAAGAAATGCGTGGTAGAACTAATAGGAAGGCACAATTTAGAACGGTAATAGCTTTAAATCTGAATAAGGAACAGTATTTATTTGAGGGAATTTGTGAAGGTGAGATTTTAGAAAGTACAAAGGGGAGCTCCGGCTTCGGATATGACCCTATTTTTAAACCAAAAGGATTTAATGAATCTTTTGCGGAAATGAGTTTGACCCAAAAAGGAAAAATATCACATCGGGGTTTAGCAATGAAAAAACTTGTCGATTTTCTTTACTCACCGGGCGACTCGAAGTCACCCGATGATTAAAGAGTGATTAAAATAAGGATGTTTGACCATCCTCATCGTTTACAGTATTCTGTGGTGTTTCTTCATCAGGTAACTTGTTTTCCTCTTTATCGATAATCTCCTCTCCCACAATTTCTAAATCATTTATTTCAGGTTCCTCATAGGGTAGAGGATCTAAAAGATCTATATTTTTTATTTTGTCGCTAGTTAATTGATTTCCAAGAGCTTTAATTCCCTTTATCGCAATATATTCTTCAAAGTTGATCTTTAGTTTATCCAAACTCCTTTTTGAGAATATTATTTCTGCCATTGGGCGGTAGTCCATGGCTACGATCTGTAATTGAGAACCGGGATGATCCGTTATAAATTTTTCCTCTTTATTTGGATTATCGATCATAAATCGTTTTACATAATAACGCTCCTTATCCCCGTCATAATAGACTGCAGAAATAGGTTTGTTGGGAATCCATTTCTCCAGTACGATCATATCGCTTTCAAAATGCGTGTTGAGGTTAGGTGGAATTGTTTTTGCAATCCCCTTCTGGGTGATGATCAACAATCGATCTTCTGCGGTGAATTCACCTAAAAGTTCACCTCTATCATCAACATTTAATCTTTCAACGGTATCGTCAAACCAAATTTTTCGAGGTTTTAAGGTCGATACACCACGCTCTTTTAACTCTATTTTTCTAACAGAATATTTGGTAACTGTGTTTCCACGACTAGATCTGCCTTTTACCGCAAGATCAGCGAAATCAATATCCCATTTCAATTTTTTTATAGCTCCAATGGCTCTCAATAAAATGGTAACCTTCTCTGCTTCACCATTAGGATTTGCGGAGAAGTACAGCACTTTAGAATTATTATTTCCGGCGGTTAGATCATATTCCTTATCGCGCGTAACCCCGGTAACAGAAAAGCGTTTCATATAGGTATTACCACTTTTCCCATCTTTATAGATCATATTATAAACCGTACGTTTATCTTTCTTTTTAAATACAGCAACATGAATGATGTTTTTACCGACAAAAGTTTTAGTATCGACTTTTGTGATCATCATTTTACCGTCATTTCTAAAAACTATAACATCATCAATATCAGCACAATCAGCAACGTATTCATCTTTTTTTAATGTTGTACCAACGAAGCCTTCCGGGCGGTTAACAAAAAGCTTGGAATTACGCATCACTACCTTGGTTGCAACAATATCATCGAAGATCCTTAATTCTGTTTTTCTTGTCTTACTCTTGCCGTATTTGATCTTTAACTCTTTGAAATAAGCTATGGTGAAGTCAATAATGTTATCTAAATTATTTTTCACCTCTGCGATCTTATCTTCCAGGCCTTCTATGAATAATTTGGCTTTGTCAATATCAAATTTTGATATTTTTTTGATCCTGATTTCAGTTAACTTAATGATATCATCTCTGGTTATTGGTCTTTTTAGGTGCTTAATATGTGGTTTTAATCCCTTATCAATAGCTTTAATAACACCTTCCCATGTTTCTTCTTCTTCTATATCACGATAAATTCTATTCTCGATAAAAATTCTTTCCAGTGAAGAGAAATGCCATTGTTCTTCCAATTCGTTTAATTGGATTTCTAATTCCTTCCTAAGTAGATCTACCGTATGATTCGTTGAGTATTTTAAAGCTTCAGAAACTCCAATAAATATGGGTTTGTTTTGTTGAATAATACAGCACAATGGGGAAATGGAAACCTCGCAATTGGTAAATGCATACAAGGCATCAATTGTTTTGTCAGGAGAAATTCCACTACCTAGATAAATTAATATTTCAACTTCTTTAGCAGTATTATCTTCTATTCTTTTAATCTTAATTTTCCCTTTTTCATTGGCTTTTAATATGGAATCAATTAGAGAAGATGTGGTTGTTCCAAAAGGGACTTCACTAATAATCAGAGTAGATTTGTCCTGTTGTGCAATTTTTGCCCTAACTCTAACTTTTCCTCCCCGTAGGCCGTCATTATAATTTGAAACATCGGCAATTCCACCGGTTAAAAAGTCTGGAAATAAATTAAAACTTCTTCCTTTTAATACTTTTATTGAAGCGTCAATGAGTTCATTAAAATTATGAGGCAGAATTTTCGTCGATAATCCAACTGCAATGCCTTCCGCACCCTGAGCTAACAGCAATGGAAACTTCACAGGAAGGTCAATGGGTTCCTTTCGTCTTCCGTCATAAGATAATTGCCAATCGGTAGTTTTTGGATTGAAAACAACCGCTAGGGCAAATTTAGATAGTCTGGCTTCTATATATCGAGAGGCTGCTGCGCGATCGCCGGTAAGAATGTTACCCCAATTCCCCTGCATATCGATCAATAATTCTTTTTGACCCAATTGTACCATGGCATCTGCTATACTTGCGTCACCATGAGGGTGATATTGCATGGTGTGTCCAACCAAATTGGCAACTTTGTTATATCGACCGTCATCTAAATCCTTCATGGACTGCATAATACGGCGTTGCACTGGTTTAAAGCCGTCGTCAATTCCCGGAACTGCACGTTCTAAAATTACGTAAGAAGCATAGTCTAAAAACCAATCCTGGAACATGCCATCCACCTTAGTAATGGTGTCTCGGGATGCATCTGATCGATTGTTTTCCTCTTCGTTTATGTTATTATCTTTTTCTTCTTGCATTAGCTCATCCTTAATCCCAGCCCCCCAAAGGAAAGGAATTCAATGTTTTTTCCATAATTATTAATCCTCAATCAGATCTAACTCAACTTTTAAGTTTTGTATGATAAATTTTTGTCTATCAGGTGTGTTTTTACCCATATAAAATTCTAATAACTTCTCAATAGACGTTTCTCTATCCATCATTACAGGATCTAATCTGATTTCATTACCAATGAAATGTACAAATTCGTCCGGTGAAATCTCTCCTAAGCCTTTAAATCTTGTAATTTCGACTTTGCCTTTTAAACTCTTTATAGCTTTCTGTTTCTCATTTTCCGAATAGCAGTAAAACGTTTCTTTTTTATCCCTCACTCTAAACAGAGGAGTTTCCAAAATATATAAATGTCCCTCCTTAATAACCTCAGGGAAAAATTGTAAAAAGAAGGTGATTAATAACAATCTGATGTGCATACCGTCTACGTCTGCGTCAGTGGCAATAACGACGTTATTGTAGCGCAAATTTTCTATTCCATCTTCAATGTTGAGAGCCGCCTGAAGAAGGTTAAATTCTTCATTTTCATAGACTATTTTTTTGCTTAAACCATAAGAGTTTAAAGGTTTGCCTTTTAAACTGAAAACCGCTTGCGTATTTACATTCCTTGATTTTGTGATAGAACCACTTGCAGAATCTCCCTCGGTTATAAATAACGTACTTTCCAAACGATTCTCTTTTTTCATATCGCCCATGTGTACCCTGCAATCGCGTAATTTTTTATTGTGCAAATTTGCCTTTTTTGCCCTTTCACGTGCAATCTTGCGAATACCTGAAAGTTCTTTTCGCTCCTTTTCGGCTTGTAATATTTTTCTTTGAATTTTTTCAGCAACATCTGTATGCCGATGAAAATAATTATCTAACCGTCGTTTGATGAAATCATTTATAAAGGTACGTACTGTAGGCAAACCTCCACCCATTTCGGCAGATCCTAATTTAGTTTTTGTCTGACTCTCAAAAACAGGTTCCATAACCTTAATACTAATAGCGGTAACAATAGATTTCCTTATATCCGAAGAATCATAATTTTTTCCAAAATAATCGCGAATTGTTTTTACAATCGACTCTCTATAAGCATTTTGATGAGTTCCACCCTGTGTAGTATGCTGACCGTTAACAAAAGAGTGGAATTCCTCGCTATATTGCGATTTACTATAGGTAAGCGCGATTTCGATATCATCTTCCATTAAGTGAATTATAGGAAAGAGTTTAGATTCCTCCGCAATATTCTCATCTAATAGATCTTTTAAACCATTTTCCGAAAAATACTTTTCGCCATTGAATATGATCGTTAAACCAGTGTTTAGATACACATAGTTTTTAATCATTTTTACAACGTACTCATTTCTAAATTTATAATGAGGGAATATAGTAAGGTCAGGATGAAAAGTAACTTTAGTACCTTTTCTGGACCCGGAAGCTTCTAATGGTAGATCACTAATTAAATTACCTTGTTCAAATTCTACGATTTTCGTTTGACTATCTCGAACGGATTGTACTCTGAAATAAGAAGATAGTGCATTTACAGCTTTTGTACCTACACCATTTAAACCTACAGATTTTTTAAAGGCTTTAGAATCGTACTTTCCACCAGTATTCATTTTTGATACAACGTCAACCACTTTACCAAGAGGAATTCCTCTGCCGTAATCTCTTATCGTTACCCTATCATCCTTTACCGAAATTTCAATGGTTTTTCCGGCACCCATCACATATTCATCTATTGAATTGTCAAGAACTTCCTTGATCAAAATATAGATACCATCATCAGGGGATGAACCATCGCCTAGCTTTCCAATATACATTCCGGGGCGCATACGTATATGTTCCTTCCAGTCAAGCGAACGTATATTATCCTCTGTATATTTTACTTCTTTTGCCATGAAATATTTTGAATATGTTATTGCTAAAATACTATTTAGACTGAAAAAATAAAATTACCTTATTAATTAGTTATTAACAAGAAATTAATACAATAAAACAGATCTGAATGATAGAAACATTGAACGCAAGGAATAATCCGATTTATAATTAAATAAAGTAGAATTAATAGTAATTATATTTCGCTATTTTTACCAATAATAATTTTTTTAAATGATTAAAAAGCAGATACCGAACCTTTTTACATTGTTAAATTTATTATCAGGTGTCATAGCTGTTATTATGGCAGCAACTGATAATCTAATAGAGGCAGCATTTTTTATTTTTTTGGGAATATTTTTTGATTTTTTTGATGGTTTTTTTGCGCGAAGATTCAATGTAACAGGAGAGTTCGGCAAGCAATTGGATTCACTTGCAGATATGGTTACTTCAGGAGTTGCGCCTGGAATTATAATGTTTCAATTAATTTTATTTTCAGCAAAAGAAAGATATTTCATGGAGCTTTCCTGTGAAATTGGCAATTGGATGAGTTTTGATGAATCCAAATTCTATTTGCTTCCACTAATAGGACTTCTGATACCGTTATCCTCGGCTTATCGACTCGCAAAATTTAATCTTGATGAGAGGCAGACAAGTTCTTTTATCGGATTACCAACACCTGCTCTTGCTATATTTATTGTATCACTACCATTAATTATTGAATATTCCAACTATGAAATGTTGATTAAAATATTGCAAAATACATATGTGTTAATTTTTATAACAATCATTGGGGTCTATCTGCTGAACGCAGAAATACCCTTATTTGCTTTGAAATTTAAAAATTATCAATTAACTGATAATAAAGTACGATATGCATTTTTATTTCTTTCTTTCCTTTTATTCGCTACATTTAAGATAGTTGCAATTCCACTTGTCATTATTCTCTATATTTTTATTTCTGTTATAGATAATATGAGGACAAAAAAATAAAGCATATTAAATAAATAATATGCTTTATATTATTTTGTTTGTTAGGGGACTTACTTTGCTTTATAAGTAAAATGCTGACCTCCAACGCTAGCTTCAAACATTAAACCACCGAGGGGTTGAGTGAAGACTGCTACACCATTTACATAGGCCACATCCAGAGAAACTCCAGGTTTGATTGCTACCGCTGAAACTTGCGCATCAAACTTTAATTTACCATTGACAAAGTGCTTATAAGCTTTTTTATTTTCAAAAAATATTATTTCACTATATTGCTGTGCTCCAGCCTGTAAGCCCACTGAAGCTTGTTTTAAGGTTGAAGATCCGGTTGCTTCATGATTTTCATAAACAATGCCTTTGCCACCGGCACCTCCAAGTACCAAACCGGCTTTTGTTACCTTAGGAAAAACAACATATCCATAAGCACTTTTGTAATAGGATTCAATACCGGAATTTGTTTCCACCATTTTATCTAGAGCTTTTTTCGAATCTTCAGTAAGTTCAGGTTGCCATCCACCTACTTGCGCATTTAAATTGAAGGAAATACTTAATCCCAAGAATAAAATTAATAATTGTAGTTTTTTTAAATGTAATAAGTTCATTTTTTATTGATTTGAGTTATTGCCAAAAAATTGTACTTACAAAAATACGAAAATATCATATTAGAATATATTCTCAGTTAAAAATATATCACTGTTTATACAATTTATTCAATGTTTTCATGTTATTAGGTTGTTATATTAAAATATGATATAAATTCTCTCCCTGTTTTTATCATTCAATAATTTATTTCGATTTAATTAAATCATAATTGTTATGAAAACAGAAATACGTAAATATCTCCCCTTAATCCTAATATTTAGCTTTGTTCTGTCCTATGCACAGACCACGGTACCTTTTGCAAAAAGATACGAGACCCAAGGTATTAATGGTGATTTGACCATTATTGGTAATTCCAATGTAGGGGAGAGTGCTACTACTCCTTATAACGGCGATACGCAGAACAACTTTATCGATATGGTCTATGTAGATATTGATAATAGTGCTGCAACATATAATTCAAGTAGTGCAAATTTTACTACCAACAGATGTAATAGGATAGTCTATGCGGGCCTATACTGGGGATCGATGATGATCCCGACAGATTCTGTTCCAACCGAAGTTAAATTCAGAATACCAGGCGGTTCTTACCAGGATATTGTTGCGGACGCATCCTTAGACAGAATCCACTATAAGGATGTTACGGGCTTGATAAATACAACTTCGAATCCTTCAGGAAATTATTTCGTTGCAAATATTAGTTCTCAGGAGGGTAGAAACAATTCAGCGGGATGGTCTTTGGTAATAGTTTATGAAGATCCAACCGAGAATAGAAAATATATATCCACATTTGATGGGTTTTCAGCAGTTCAAAATTCGCCTAATAATGTAGTAGATTTCAGCTATTCTGGCTTTGTAACCCCTCCGGCAGGAGCGGTTGAAGGTAGAGTAGGAGTTGCTGCTCTGGAAGGCGATTTAGGGTGGGTTGGTGACCAAATGCTGTTTAAAGCAGATGGCAACGCTACTTTTACCGCCTTATATGACGCTGAAACACCGGTTAATAATTTCTTTAATAGTAAAATAACTGTAGACGGTGCTCAGGTAACTAATAGGAATCTAAATAGCACTAATACTTTAGGTTGGGATCAAAAACTTTTAAATTTAACCGATCTTAATCCTGGAAACAGTCTCATTGGAAATAATGAAACAGGGGCAACGGTTAGAGTAACTAATAATATCGGTGGTGATCATATCTACACTTTTTTAAACACATTCGCTGTAAATATAATTGAGCCTACGTTAAAAGTATTGACAAGTGTTGAAGATACTTCTGGAAATCAAATTACCCATGCTTCACCGGTACCACTTGGTGCAACTGTATGGTATAATATTAATTTTCAGAATGTTGGTACTGATAATGCGCAAAATACCTATATTTTAAATGTATTGCCATTCAATGTTACCTATGATGAAAGTTCATTAGATCTGCCCGTGGGCGTGACCTCTACTTATAATCCTGCAAATAGAGAATTGCGATTTGATATAGACGCTTCTTTAGTTGAAAGAGGCTCACTCTCCACATCACATGATATAAGATATCAGGTAACAGCTTCTGATCAATGTTTTGATTATTCAGACGCATGTACAAATCTGTTGGAAAATAGTATTTTATCATATTATGATGGCGAGACCTCAGGTCAAAATATATCCGGGCAACCAGGTTTAAATGGCATTAATGGTTGTGGATTAGGAAATGAAGGATCAATGGATCTGTTTGTTGATACAAGTTCTTGTTCATTCGATTCAGAATTATTTATATGTAATGACACACTTACTTTTGAAGGTGATAACGGATATGATACCTATATCTGGACAAATGAACTTGGAGAGGTAATTAGTAATACAAAGGAAGTAACTGTTAATGGATCTGGAGTTTATACAGCTACACAACGCAGAACAGGATGTACGGAGACCATTAGGGTAGTAACAGTATTAGGATTGGATGTTACGGTTACTCCTGTAGAAGCATTATGTAAAGATAGTAACGGATCGGTCAATATTACAGTGAATGAAACATCAGCTTCTTTCTCATACGAACTTTCTCAGGGGTCTAATGTTATTTCCTCTGTTACCGATAAAACGTCAAATACGCATACGTTTTCTAATTTACCAATTGGTGATTATACTGTAAGAACAACTAATGCCGATGGATGTTTTGACATTTCTACTTTTACGATAACTGAGCCAACGCTTCTGGTAGCAACCTCTAATTTATTGGAAAATGTAGCCATTTGTAATGGATCCATAATTAATGGTAGTGTACAAGCTTTCGGTTCCGGAGGTATTCCTCCCTATGAATACAGTATTGATGGTGGAACCACTTATCAAACGGAAGATATATTCTCTGTAAGCACTGAAAAAACATACAATATATTGGTCAGAGACGCCAACGGATGTGTTAAACCAACCAGTGTTACAGTTGGCTTCGAAGAAGAAATTGTTTATGAAGTTTCTAAAGAAGATATTATTTGTGTTGGAGATAAAGATGGTAGAATAACTATTGATATAACAAATGATCAAAGCTATACCGTTACTTGTAGTTTGGATGGTATCAACTATACAAATACAACTTCTTTTACCGGTTTAGGAAAAGGCACCTATGAATTGTGGATTAAAAAGGAAAAAGGTTCGGTAGTTTGTGAGACGTCCAAAACCATAGAAATAGAACAGTTGATTGACTTGCAATTAACTGCTTCTACAGATTTTTCATGTGATAGTGGAGGAAGCATGATTCTTGCACAGGTAGATCCTATTTATCAAAATGATGTAACCTATTACTTGGATGGTAATGATACGAGCAATACTTCAGGAATTTTTGAAAATGTAAGTAAAGGATCACATGAGGTAACAGTAAGACACAACGAATACAACTGTTCTGATGAACCTGTAGTTCTGCAGATAGAAGATTATACCCCTCTGGTGTTTAATGTTATAAATACAAATTTAAACGAATATACAGTAGAGGCCAGTGGTGGAAGGAAAAATTATGAATATAGTTTTGATAGTGACGATGATTATGGGACTAACAATATTTTAAATATTGTTCGTACAAAAGAGTACAAATTTTATGTTCGTGATGAAAAAGGTTGTATAAGTGAACAAACCCTGTTATTAGAGGTCTTGGATATAGAGATCCCGGATTTCTTTACACCGGAAGGTGATGGAATAAATGATACCTGGTATCCAATAAATATAATTCAATATCCTAATATTAATGTGAAAATATTTGACAGATACCAACGAATTATTGCGAGCTACGAAGGTGTTCAATATTCTTGGGATGGAACCTATGACAGTAAGAAACTGCCGAGTGGTGATTACTGGTATGTGATCAAACTGAATTCATCCGAGGACAATAGAGAATTTAAAGGAAATTTCACTTTAGTTAGATAAAATTGATATGAAAAAAATAATTTTAATAGTTATATTATTGCTTTCAATCATGGTGAAAGCTCAGGAGTTCAAATTGGCCCCATATTCTCAGTATTTGGTTGAAAATCCATTTGTGATATCTCCTGCCTACGCAGGGTTCAGTGATGTTCAGAGATTGAGATTAAGTGGTGTATTTCAATGGGTTGGATTGGAAAATGCTCCGAATACGCAAACATTATCTTATGATGCACCTGTTTTAGATAGATCGGGAGTCGGAGGGATTTTATATAATGACAGAAATGGAAATACATCTCAAATTGGAGGTCAGCTTAGTATAGCACATCATTTAACACTTAGTGATGGCAATGAACAGTATCTTTCTTTTGGGTTATCCTATAAGTTCGTACAGTTCAAAATAGATGTTTCGGATTTTGATAATCCAAATGATGATCCAAATATTGGATCTGATATATCTTCATTTAACTCAAATTTTGAGGCAGCAGTATTATATAATATTGGTCGGTATTACTTCAGTTTTAACGCATCCAATATTTTGAATAAGAATCTGAAGGCATTTGACGATTCTGAGCCACAGAAATTGAGGAATTATTACATATATACTGGTTATGTCTTTTTACTCAACGATGGTATTATTGAACTGGAGCCTTCTCTTTATTTTAAATATTATGAAAGTGATAGTCGATCTATGACGGATATAAATTTTAAGGCAAAGAAAATAACGGATGACGGATATTATTGGATTGGACTTAGTACAAGGTTTATTACTGATCAAAGTTTTACTCCCTCGGCTGTCGTACCAATGCTTGGTTTAAAAAAGAGTAAATTTTACGTAGGATTTGCATATCAATACAATATAAATGAAGCAAGTGAGTTAAATCACGCAGGCACATACTTGTTAACTCTGGGCTACGATTTTAATTCAAAAAAAGGTTCAAGATGGTAGGATACATGAGTGATGAGAATAATAAATTAAATAAAAGGGTTATGAAAAAAGGAAAAATTATTTTGTATTTAATACTGCTCGTAATATTGAGTTTTTCGACCTATGGTCAGGAATCAAAACAAGCCGTTAATAAAATAGAATTTGAAAAATTACCTAACAAGGTAAAAAAGCAGGTAAACTCGCTGAAGGGTTTTAAAATTGCAAGTGCGTCTTACGTTATTGAAAACAATGTAAAAGTTTATAAGGTTGTATTAGTTGATGGGGATTCAACCTTTGACGTTAAGATGGATAAAAATGGAAATATTATAGGAAGAGAAGAAGATTACTTATAAAAAGTTAGAATTTGATTGTTAGGCCTTAACTTCGTGCGCTTTTTACGTTGTTAAGGCTTTTTTTATACTTTTCTTTCTTTTAATTCAAAACTTTCTCCTAAATAAACTTTTCGAACCATTTCATCTTCGGCCAGTTCTTTTGGAGTCCCTTCCTTTAATATCCCACCTTCAAACATTAGATATGTTTTATCCGTAATAGTAAGTGTAGCATGAACGTCATGATCTGTTATTAGAATACCTATGTTCCTGTCTTTAAGATGTGCAACAATATTTTGTATATCCTCTACTGCAATCGGATCAACACCGGCAAAAGGCTCGTCCAATAAAATGAATTTTGGATCAGAAGCCAAAGCGCGGGCAATTTCCGTTCTCCGTCTTTCTCCACCCGAAAGTAAATCGCCACGATTCTTTCTTACATGCCCTAACCCAAATTCTTCAATCAGTGATTCTAATTTATTTTTCTGTTCATTTTGTGATAACTCTGTAAATTGTAAAATGGACATTATGTTATCTTCTACGGATAGCTTTCTAAAAACAGATGCTTCCTGTGCCAGATATCCCACACCTTTTTGAGCCCGCTTATACATGGAATCACCGGTGATTTCTACGTCATCCAAAAATATTTTTCCTTGATTTGGTTTTAACATACCAACGATCATATAAAAGGAAGTGGTCTTTCCAGCTCCGTTTGGTCCTAATAAACCAATAATTTCACCCTGTTCCACCTCTAACGAAATGCCTTTAACAACCTTCTTGTTTCCGTATATTTTCGTTATATTCTCTGCTCGTAATATCATTTTGCTTGTTTAACAATTTTTATATTTATCGTAAAGTCCTTTATTTTCAAGAATTAAAGGGATTATTTTTTCAAGTCTTTTCAATTTTGTCAAATCTCTTTTGGCACTTGTTATTTGCGCTATATATTCTCTTTTTTTACCCAGGGAAAGTTGATCAAAAGATTCTTCTAATTTAGAATTTTTTTCAAAGAGTGTTACTAGTTCTTTGGGTAAAATTATTTTGTCTGTTTTTCTTATTGGTTTTATAACCAAACCTTTTTTGTGATTTGCAATTGTTTGTGCTATATATTCTAATACTATTTCTTCGTTAAGATCATCTAATTTTTCAAAATGCATCTGCCGCATTGCTTTTGTTTTTCCTTCTTGTGCATTTGTAAGTTTATTAAAACGATCATTTAGCAATCCTCCTTGAAAAAACCACAATCCCACATGATTCTTAAAAGCTCCAATACCCAATAGATTTTTATTATCACAAGTATAGGTTGGCATCCCCCATTTAACGGTCTCTTTTAAGGTGGTTGTTTGAATGATCTTCCTCAATTTAATAAGAAGATCCTCATGTTTAATGTGTTTTTTGATATATGCATCAACACTTATTGTCTTTTCCATTCGTATAGAGTCTAAGGTTTGCTTTTTTGCACTTTAGTGTTTTCTTTTTCCTGTTCTTTTTCTTGTTTTTTAATAATTATTTTAGATATTTTAATACTTACTTCGTAGAGAATTATCATAGGAATGGCTACAATTACCTGACTAATAATATCGGGAGGAGTTATTAGTGCAGCTAAAATCAGTACCATTACCAGAGCGTATTTTCTGTATTTTTTTAAAAATTCAGGCGTTACCAATCCTAATTTAGTCAAAAAATAGATGATTATTGGTAACTCAAATATTAGGCCGGCCGAAAGACAAGAAGCTTTTAAAAGACCAGTATAAGAATTGAGGTCAAAATTGTTTTTCACTTCATCGGCAACAGTATAACTACCCAAAAAATTTATTGATAAAGGCGTAATTACGTAATATCCAAAGAGGATACCAAGGAAAAAAAGTAAAGAGGAAATTATAATAAAACTTTTGGCATTCTTTTTTTCCTTATCGTAAAGTGCTGGTTTTAGGAATTTCCATACTTCATAAATAATATAGGGAAATGCAAAAATAAATCCAAAGAAAATGGAATTCCAAATATGGGTTGAAAATTGCCCTGCCATCGTTCTGC
>PVMK01122325.1_pt1 | contig 18954 bp, 18 predicted proteins | sample 1853481 | NCBI WGS metagenome assembly PVMK01 (sample SAMN08533507, study PRJNA380276) | Marine sediment metagenome, whole genome shotgun sequencing project. | reverse complement strand
GGGAAAAAGGTTGGTTTGCTGCTGTTTATCCGATACGTCCGGTCGGTAAAGCGGTGAGGGGAGTAGGGTTCTCGAAAAACTGGATGCCTGGTGCCGAAGGCGTATGAGGCCGGAGCTGGTTAGGCTCAGTGGCAGCGCTGTGGCGCTTACTGTACGACGCAGGGCAATCGGGGAGGCATGATTGCCCGACGTCCGGAAATTATTCAAAGGCGCTTCTCGTTCAAAGGCACTTCTCGTTCAAATGCAACTTCCCGGCAGGTTCGGTACGACCGCGTTCCACCGATTATTAAACTCCTGCAACACAGCTGTCAACGGTATTGCGGAAAATGCCGCAAGCTTTCTGCTGATCGACGATAACTCACTGACAGGGGACACATTTTCAGCTAGGATAGTGAGTCTTGTGTGTACGAAATAATAAGTTGCTCCCTTCATGCTCAACCCCGATACGCTCTCACAACTCCAAAGCCTCAAATCGCAGATGGAGGCCGAGAAGGAGCGCGCCGAAGCGGTAATCAAAGGCACCCAGGCTCGCTATGGGTTCGCCGTGCTGGACGATGGCCGCGAGATATTTATTCCGCCGGATGAAATGCTCAAGGCTTTCCCCGATGACCGGGTCAAGGTCTGTATTCGCCCCACTAAAGACAACAAAACCATTGCCGACATAGAAAAGCTGGTGGACAGCCCCCTGGGCGAGTTCACCGGACGCTGCGTACGCAAGGGCAAGGCGGTCTTCGTGGAGCCTGACCTGCCGCAACTCAAGCGCTGGCTGTTTATCCCTCCCCACGCCCGCAACGGTGTCAAAGAGGGTGATTACGTGCGCTGTGCCATCCTGCGCCACCCCATCCGCGACGGCAGGCCGCAGGCCAAGATACTGTCCGTGGTCGGCGACGATGACACCCCGGGCATAGAAAACCTGTACAGCATAGCCAAGTATGGACTGGCAGCCGAGTGGAGCAGTGCCTGCAAGGCGGAACTGGAACAGAGCCTGGCCACACACAAACCACTGGAAACCGAAAAGCGACGGGATCTCAGTGACCTGGAGTTCGTCTCCATTGATGCCGCCAAAACCCAGGACATCGACGACGCCCTCTATGCCGAGATCAGCAGCGACGGCTGGACCCTGTTCGTGGCCATCGCCGACCCCACGGTCTATATCGACATCGACTCAAACCTGCACCGGGAGGTAGCGGCCCGGGGCACTTCCGTCTACTTCCACGGCGATGTACTGCCGATGCTGCCGGAGGAGCTTTCCCAGGATACCTGCGCCCTGTCCGAGGGCGCGGACCGCCCGGCCCTGGTCTGCAAAATCGCGGTCAGCGACAGCGGTGAGGTGGGCGATTTCGAGTTTATCGAGGCCACCGTGCGCTCCCGGGCCAAGCTGTCTTACTACGCGGTGGATCGCTACCTCAACGGCCAGTACGACGAATTAATGAGCCATGCCACACCGCTGGAGGCCCTGTACCAGGTATTTCGGGCCCTGCGCGGGCACCGGGAGCAACACGGCCTGGTGATGGAAGAGCGCCGCGAGTTCCGCTGGATAATGAACGACAAGAAGCAGATCGAGAGCATCGAGCCCTACGAGAAGCTATTGTCACAGAAGCTGGTAGAAGAGTGCATGATTGCCGCCAATCGCTGCGCCGCGCGCTTCCTGGCGGCGCATCAGGCCAGTGGCCCCTTTGTTACGCACCCGGGCTTTCGCAGCGACCGCCTGGATGAGGCCCGTAAATTTCTCACCATGCACGCCCCCGCCCTGGCGGAACTGGACCCGACTAGCGTAGAGGGCTACCGCGACATCATGCGCGGCCTGTCCGCGCCAGAGCAGACCCTGCCCTTGCGCGCCATGGTCAACCGCCTGCTGACCCGGGCCGCACTGAGCACCGAGTCCGGCGCGCACATGGGTATGGCACTGCAACACTACAGCAACTGCACATCGCCCCTGCGCAAATACGTGGACTTTCTGGTGCACCTGCAGATCAAATCCGTATTGCACGATGGCGATGCAAAGCAGGTCAGTGTACAGATGCTGGCGGATCTGGCAGAGCGCCTGGCCACCACCCGCGCCGCCACCCAGGAAGCGGAGCGCTGGCTGTCCAGCAAGTACCTGGCGAGACTGGCCGCTGCCGATGAAGCTGTCACCTTCAAAGCGAGGGTTATTCATGTCAACAGCAGCGGCTTCAACGCGCGCCTGGATGACAACGGGCTGGAGGGTTTTGTAGATCTACGCAAAGATCCGGAAAAATTCAGCTACGACAAGTGGACCGCCAGCCTGACCAGCACCACCCGGCGGTTCCAGCTAAACCAGGCGGTGGAACTCAGCTTTCTCGGTGTGGATGGGGAAAACAAATACCAGGCCCGTCTCGGGCTGGTTGGTGGTTGCGGCCTGAAACCAACACAGGGTCAGGTCTAGATTTGTAGCATGGGTAGTGTGGTTTTGGTCCATATAGCGGCGTGCATGCTACAAATCTAGACCTGACCCTAAGCCGGTCGATTCGTGCCTTGATAGCCCGTGTTGCCGGGCAGGAGATGTCCGGCTGGATCAGTCAACGAATCCATCCCACTGAGCACTTGCTCCTGCACCAGCGACACCAACTCAATCATCTCCCGCACGCCCAGTGCGCGCAGGTACTCTCCCATATCCCGGTGACTGTCCAACAGGACATTGGCATCTGCGGCACGAAAGGCCTGGATAATCTGCAGCTCACTGGAACTGTAATCCTCCTCTTCCCCGAAAATCAGCTTGGTGAAGGTATCCACAATCGCCATCTCGCCAATCTGGCTACCTTCACTGAATTTATATGCGCGTTGCATGTCCACCGCCTCGTAAGCTGTCTATGGCTGGCGCCAGTCAACAGCTCTCTAACTCCCTGTGTATTTTCAGTATGGTCGAAATTTGGCCAATTCTTGATCATATTTTAGGCAATATTTCACATTTTTTGATCAGAATATGAGCAATTTACCTATTTGGGGTAGTGATTTGGCGGTGGGACGGTATAAGGAGCGTGATAACTAAAAAACTGCGTGTCCGGGTGTTCTGGGAAAGGGAATCGCATCGCGAACATTTTCCATGCCAGTCACGTAGTTGAGCAAGCGCTCAAAGCCCAGGCCAAACCCCGCGTGGGGGACGGTGCCATAGCGGCGCAGGTCCCGATACCACCACAACTCTTCACGCAGGTGCTCGTCCATACGCGCATCGAGCACATCCAGACGCTCCTCGCGCTGGGCGCCGCCGATGATCTCGCCTATGCCCGGCGCCAGTACATCCATCGCCGCCACGGTTTTGCCGTCGTCGTTGAGGCGCATATAAAACGCCTTGATGTCCCTGGGGTAGTTCATCACGACCAGCGGCCGGCCCACATGCTTCTCGGACAGGTAGCGCTCGTGTTCGGAGGCCAGGTCCACGCCCCAGGTCACCGGAAATTCAAAGTTCTCACCGCAGTTTTTGAGGATTTCGATGGCCTCGGAATACTCCATGCGTTCAAAACGGTGGTCTATCACCCCACGCAGGCGGGCGATCACCGTGTCATCGATACGCTGTTGGAAGAAGGCGATGTCATCCTCGCGCTCCTCCAGCACACGGCTGAGCACGTGCTTGAGCAAGCTCTCCGCCAGGTCGGCGTTGTCATTCAGGTCGGCAAAGGCGATCTCCGGCTCCACCATCCAGAACTCCGCCAGGTGGCGACTGGTATTGGAGTTTTCCGCGCGGAAGGTGGGGCCAAAAGTATAGACCTTACTCATGGCCAGGCAATAAGACTCCACCTCCAGTTGGCCGGACACCGTGAGAAAGGATTCCCCGCCAAAAAAATCCTGGCTGAAGTCCACTTCCCCGCTGCCTGTACGCGGCATATTGGCAAAATCCAGGGTGCTCACCCGGAATAATTCACCCGCTCCCTCACAGTCACTGCCAGTGACAATGGGCGTGTTGATCCAATGAAAACCACCGTCATGAAAGTAATTATGGATGGCATTGGCCAGCGTGGTGCGCACCCGGGTAATGGCCCCAAACGTATTGGTGCGTGGCCGCAGGTGGGCCTGGGTGCGCAAGTACTCAAAGGTGTGGCGCTTCTTGGCGATCGGATAACTCTCCGCGTCATCTACCCAGCCCACCACCTCCACCGCAGTGGCCTGGATCTCCACACTCTGGCCCTTACCCTGGGACTCCACCAGCTCGCCGCTGACAATCACCGCGCAACCGGTGGACAGTTGCAGCACCTCTGACTCGTAGTTGTCCAGAGTATTCGGCACCACCGCCTGGATGGCATCAAAAGCCGACCCGTCATGCACCGCCAGAAAAGAAATTCCCGCTTTGGAATCCCGCTTGCTGCGCAGCCAACCCCTGACCATAACCTGCGTGCCAACGGCTACCTGACCCTTGAGTGTGGCGACAATAGAGGTGATTTCAGACATGGCACTACGGCTCCCTCGGGGATTGTGTTGGCTGCGCAGGATACCGAACCGGAGCAAACGCCGCCAGTTGATCCGTTTAAACTTCTTATATCGAGCGCAAGTTCCGCTGCACGGCGCGGGTGGAGCCACTTTCGGTTAGAACCCCATGCCCTTAAGTGGCTCCACCCACACCGCACAGCTACGCCGTGCCATACTCGAACCTTTTGAATACTGCCGCAGGTAGCTGCTTCCGGGAGTTTTAAGTACTAAATACCCGCCAGCTGTTTGCGCCGCACCGCATCCAGCTGCAACTTGTAGGTATTGATGTCGGAGTACAGGGTAGCGGTGGCTATCGCGCGATTTATGTAGGTCGAGGCTTCCTGCAACTGGTCCAGGCGGTAGTGGATGAGACCTGTGGTGTAGAGCAATTGACTGTCGTCCGGTAAGCGCTCGACCGCCTCTTCATAATGCTGTAACGCCGCCGCCCAGTCGCCCTCATCCGCCGCCTTATCGCCCAGCCAGGCATGATAGTAGGGATTGCCGTCCCGGTAGTGCGCCACCCGCACCGCCCAGTAATCGCGGTCTTCATCGCGCCCCTCGATTTGATACAACACCACCAGATTGTTCATGGCGGAACGATCCCATGGATCCAGCCGCAGGGCATACAGGTAGCTACTCTCAGCCTCCCGGTGCTGGCCCGTCATGCGATAAATAGCGCCCAGGTTTACCCACAGGTGCGGCAGCTGTGGGCTGATCTGCAGCGCCCTCACCCCGTGCAGCCAGGCCTGCTCCAGGTCCTCTTCGGCCAGGGCATTCATTGCGATATTGCTGTGGTACAGCGCCTGGGCATCCGCGTCGCTCATTTTTTGTGTGCCGGCAATATCCCGCGATGGCAGAGGGTCGATATCCACCATGTACTCACCGCTGATACCCAGTTTCACCATAGTATTAACGTGCAGGCGCACCATGACCCGCTCACCCATGCGCGTCCACTGGGGGCGCACATCCAGCCATTGGTAACTGGCGTCCAGGCCCGCTTCCCGGGCCAGGGCGACAAACAGGTTGGCGTAGGACAGGCAGTTAGCGGAGCCGCGGTGAAACACTTCCTGTGCGCTGCCCTCGGCGAAGGGGTCGTAATCCACGTCCAGCGTTGCCGCGCCGGTTACCGCGCGATGCAACATCATCAGGCGCTGGCGGCTGTTGCGTACACCACCGGTGTAGAGCTGCACAAACTCGCGCATCTCCTGGTCGATGGCGAGCAGGTCCGGGGTGGGTGCGCGAGCAGCCACCTCATCAACGGTAAGACTGTGATTGTCCAGCTGCAGCGGGGGTAATTCACTGATCGAGCGGGAGGGGCCGGGAGTGGTGGAACAGGCGAGCAAGGCGCTGGAGACAAGCAGTACAGCAACACCACGCCAGCAACGACCCGGCAACACCGAGCGCAGCAGATAGCGTGTTATCACTGGCGCGCCAGATGCCATTAGCTCCTCCACTACCCGGAGTATAGCGCGGTTGGGGATGGCGGGGTATGGGCTGCAGGCAGCCCTCGTTCAGGCGGCGGTGTGCAAACCGCACTCGCGGCCGTCGTGTACCTTGGTGGGGTCAAAGTAGTGCCGGCAGGTCGCCAGCTGGTGCTGCTCCATATAACGCTCTACCTCTTCCTCGGACCAGTAAAAAATGGGCGCCACCTTGATGATGCCGCGATTATCCATGGATACAATATCCAGGCTCTTGCGGTGCTCTGTCTCTTCCTGGCGAATACCAGTCAGCCAGACCTCAGGCTGGAATTCATCCAGGGCCTGGGCAAAGGGTTCCAGTTTCACCTGCCGGGTGAACTCCCGATGCCGCTCCTCCTCATCCACGGTAGGTATCCCCCCCATGATGGCGTTGCGCCGTTCGGAGGTCATTTGCGGGGAATAGGTATGGATATTCACGGACAGGTCACGAATCAGGCGTTCAGCCACTATATAGGTATCGCGCAGGTTGTAGCCGGTGTCGACCCAGATGGTGGGCACAGATGGGTCTACCTCACTCACCAGGTGCAACATCACCGCCGCATTGCGACCCATGCTGGTGGTGGCGATGGTCTTCACACCCAGCCCAAGCGCCCACTGCACGACCTCCTGCGCGCTGACATCGCGCAGAGAGGCGTTCACACTGTCAAGATCCAGATCCACCGCTGGCACTTACCCTGATTTTTGGAATAAGGGTGAGCACTTTATAGAATCAAAAAGGCAGTTACAAATAACTATGCTTTATATGGATATGCTTCGGGTTGCCGACCGCTGTAATAATCCAGGTAGGAATGGTGCGCAGTGCCCGATAAAGCGGGGCAGGCCCTGCGCAGCCTACGCTGCGGCCCGAGCCAGGGTCTTTTCCAGCTCCGCGTGCAAATCCAGGAACTGGGCCGTCAGCTTATGGCTGGGCGCCATATCGATCAGGGGTCGGTGGTCCCGGTGGGATTCCTTCATTTTCACCGAGCTGTTCAGGTAGGAGGTAAACACCGGGAAGCCCTCCTGTTCCAACTCGGACACCAACTCGCCGGGTAAACGGGCATGAGAGTTGAACTGGTTGATGACGATACCCTCCACTTCCAGGTCCGGATTGTGGTCTTCGCGCAACTCGGCAATGTTGTCCATCAAGGAGTACAGGCTCTGGCGGGCAAAGCTGTCACAATCGAAGGGCACCAGTACGGAGTCCGCCGCGATCAGGGCTGATTTGGAGTAGAAGTTGAAGTTGGGCGGCGTGTCGATATACACCCGGTCGTATTCGTCTTCGAGTTTTTCCAGGGCGTCGCGCAGCTTGTAGATTTTGTAGCGCGACTCCAGTTCCTTCTCCATGGTCGACAGGGCCGGGCTGGACGGCATCAGGAACAGGTTCTCGTAGGGGGTCTCCCACACGAAGGAGTCCGGGTTCTGGCGCATCCGGCGTGAGCCCACAGTCTGCTTGAACAAACCGGCCACGCCCTGGGCCTCTGCCGGGAAGGCCTCCGCGTCGATCTCGCCGACCAGGTATTGTGTGGTATTGCCCTGTACATCCAGGTCTACTACCAGGGTGCGATAGCCCATGGCCGCACCGATGGCCGCCAGATTACAAGTGATGCTGGTCTTGCCGACCCCGCCTTTTTGATTAAAAACAACGCGCTTCATAAGTAGGAATTCCATCGTGATGGGAAGGTGAACGATGGTCGGATAGTTTAATCAATGGTAGGGGTCAGGTCTAGCATTGTAGCCTTGATACCAGGCCAGACCAGGTGACTGACCTCTAAAAGGCTACAATGCTAGACCTGACCCCCACTATTTTTCGCTACCAGACGCGACGATATAGCTCGACTATGTCGGCGGCGGTGGGCACACGTGGGTTATTCGCGGGGGAGCCGGACGCCAGGGCCTGCTCCGCCATCAGCTCCAGCGAGTCAAACCAGCTGGCCTCCTCGATACCAAACTCCCGGGGAGTGGGTACCGACAGGTCCTCGTTGAGCTGCCGCAGAGCATCCACCAGTTTACCGGTAGCCACCTGGTCACTGTCGGACTGCGCCGCTATTGCCATGGTGCGGGCGCAGTGTGCGTAACGCACGGCGGCATGATCCACTGACCAGGCGGTAATCTCCGGCAGCAGCATGGCATTGCTCAGGCCGTGGGGCACATGGAACAGGGCGCCGATGGGCCGGCTCATACCGTGGATCAACGTGACGGAGGAATTGGCGAAGGCGATCCCGCCCTCGGTGGCGGCCAGCATCATCGCCTCCCTGGCCGGTCGATTGTCCGGCTCGGCGCAGGCGGTGCGAATGTTCTGGTAGATCGTGCGCATGGCGGTGAGTGCCACACTGTCGGTAAAGGGGTTGGCTTTGCTGCTGACATAGGCCTCCAGGGCGTGACACAGACTGTCGATACCGGTGTCCGCGGTAAGGCGATAGGGCATGCTCAGGGTCAGCTCATAGTCCACCAGCGCCGCCACCGGCATCAGGCCCAGCCCCATGCAAAGCATCTTCTCCCGGGTATCGGTGTCGGTGATCACCGCCACCCGCGTGACCTCCGAGCCGGTGCCCGCCGTGGTGGGTATGGCCAGTATAGGCAGGCCGGAGTCGAGCTGGAAGGGCACTTTATAATCGCGCATGACGCCATCGCGCCCGGCCAGCACCGCCACCGCTTTGGCCGTATCCAGGGAACTGCCGCCGCCCAGCGCCACCACGCAGTCGTAGGCGCCCTCGCGCAATTCGGCCAGGGCGGCATAGACACTGTCGGTGGTGGGGTCCGGCACACAGTCGCTGAACAGGCCGTATTCTATGCCTGCCTGATCCAGCGGACCCTGCAGGCGGGCACAGTGGCCGCACTCCACCATGAAAGGGTCGGTAACCAGCAGCGGTCGCTGCAGATCGAGCTCCGCCAGGGTGGTCACCAGGGCCTGACTGGCGCCCGCACCAATGCGCAGGATGCGCGGCAGGTTGATATTGGCGACCACGAGTGTGCCTCCTCAGTCCTTGATGGCAATCAGGTGGATTTCAAACACCAGGGCGGTATCGGGCGGAATGGAATCCCCCGCGCCCTGCTCGCCGTAGGCCAATTTGGGCGGACAGGCGATACGCCACTTGTCCCCCACGGACATCATCTGTAACGCCTCGGTCCAGCCCGGGATCACCTGGTTCACCCCGAACTCAGAGGGCTCGCCCCGCTCTACCGAACTGTCAAACACCGTGCCGTCCAGGAGGGTACCGTGGTAGTGGGTGACCACTGTGGACTGCAGGCCCGGCTTCTCGCCATCCCCGGTCTCCAGCACTTCATATTGCAGGCCACTGTCGGTGGTCGTCACCTCGTCCCGCGCCGCGTTGGCTGCCATGAACTGCTTGGCCAGTTCCTCGCGCTTGCTCGCCAGCTCCGCCGCTTTGTCCTTCTGCCTATCCTGTATCACCTCGTAACTGGGATTGATCTCGGCATCGGACAACACCGCTTCCTGGTGGTTGTACCAATGCTGGACACCGGCCAATACCGCCTCCAGTTCCATTCCGTCAAACCGGTTGCGACGCAACTGGTCGCCGAATTGCAATCCAAAGCCGTAGCTGACTTTTTGCTCATCGGTGGTCAATTCCACCTCGGGAAGTAGTGCCATGATAATTTTCCGCTATGCTGTAAAAATAAGAGAGGCGCACCTTATCATATCCCGGCGCCGACGGAAGCTGCCTGATATGACACGGCCTGACATAACAAAGACAATAGACGACATCCATGCATTCTGGTTCGGGGAACTGGACGAGGCCGGCATGTGCGTCGCGGACCGCAACCCCGCTGTGGTTCGCCTCCAGCGCCGAGACCGATGAAAGCTGTCGTGTCCGCTTTGGCCATTGGGTAGAACAGGCTGTCGCCGGTGAACTCGAGGATTGGGTGGATACTGATGACGGCCTGATCGCCCTGATCATTCTGCTGGATCAGTTCACCCGTAATATCTACCGCGGCACAGCGCAGGCTTTCGCGGGAGACACACGTGCTCTCGCTATTACCCAGCACACCATAGGCAACGGCCGACACCGGCGCCTGCCCGCCATCCACCAGGTGTTTTTATACCTGCCACTGGAGCACAGCGAAGACATGGACGTGCAGGAAGAGTGCGTCACCCTGTTCGAGGAGCTGGCCGGGATTACCGGCAGCGAACAAATCAGCAGTTTCACCCGCTACGCGGTGGCCCACCGGGATGTGATTGCGCAATTTGGGCGCTTTGTGCACCGCAATGCCATTCTGGGACGGGAGTCCAGCCCCGGGGAGCTGGCTTATCTGGAGAAGCACGGGGGCTTCTAGTGATTTTACCGGCGTACTCAACCCGGGAATTGTGACACCGGACGGAGTTCGTATCGACTCTCGGTCATCTCCGCCTGCCACACATCAAATTTGCCGCTGTCCAGGTCGGCGTATGCCTGCAAGATGGAGTCGTTTACCTGCGGATAAGCCACCTGGCCCCAGGGGCACTCCTGCCGTGTAAAAAAGCCGCAGTCCATGGATTCCGGGCCGGGCCGGCAGAAATCCGTATCCACAGTCGCCCGAAAGCCCACGTACACCTGGTTGATAAATGTAATCGTACCGGTCATATACAACTGCAACTGATCCGCCGGGATGAGGATGCCCGCCTCCTCATGTAGCTCCCTGGCCGCACCCTCGGTCAGGGTCTCGCCACTTTCCAGGAAGCCGCCGGGGATAGCCCACTGACCGCGCTGTGGCTGCAGGCCGCGCTGTACCCACAGCAGGCGATCTTCACAGGCCACAAAGCTGGTCACGATAATCATGGGATAATCGTAGCGCGGTGCCTGGCATCGCCGGCAGAACCAGTGGTTGCGCGACTCACCGCCAACCACATGAGCTTGCAGCGGGCCGCCGCACTCGGGGCAATAGCTGAATTCAGGCACAGTGTGCTCCTTGAGCCACCCCCAGAAGATAGCACTTTGCCTTGGTGAAAGCATTGGCGCTATGCTAGCACCCCAACAGCACCCCACTCGAGACTGCAATGACAGACCATAACCTGAAAGTACAACTGTTGCTCACCGGCAACGAGATCATGAGTGGCGACACGGTGGACTCCAATTCCGCCCTGATCGCCCGGCGCCTTGGGGAGCTCGCCATCGGGGTGCACCGCAAGGTGACGGTGGGGGACGAGGTGGAACTGCTCAAAAGCGAGTTGACCGCGATGGCCGCGGACGCGGATCTGTTGATCGTCAACGGGGGACTGGGCCCCACCGTGGATGATCTCACCGCGGAAATACTGGCGGCAGCGGCAGGCGTGGGTATCGAGGAGCACCCGCAGGCCGTGGCGCACCTGCAGCAGTGGTGCGCCAAACGCAACCTGCAACTGAACGCCGCCAACCTGAAGCAGGCCATGCTGCCACGCGGCGTGACCATCATAGACAACCCCATAGGCAGTGCCGTGGGTTTTGAGCTGATGCTGGGTAGCTGTCGCGTTATTTGCACACCCGGGGTTCCCAGCGAGCTGGCCGCCATGCTGGACGGCATCCTGGACAGCCTGGCCGGGCAACTCGATCGACCCGTAGAGCGCAACATCCTGCGCCTGCAGACCTTCGGCCTGGGGGAGTCCACCGCCCAGCAAATGATCACTGATGCCTTCCCCGACTGGCCCGATGAGGTGGAACTGGGTTTCCGCGCGGGAGCGCCGCAAATGGAAATCAAGCTGACCATAGACCGGGCCGCGGCGGCGCCGCTGCAACAGCGCTGCCGCGAACAGCTGCAGGATTTGTTCGGCGACCACATCATCGGCGAGGGGGATACCCTGCTGGCCCAGCGGGTGTTGCAACTATTGCGGGAGCGAGGTGCGACCCTGACCACCGCTGAATCCTGCACCGGCGGCTTGATCGCCTCCATGCTCACCCGTATTGCCGGCTCTTCAGATGCCTTTCACGCCGGCTTTGTGACCTACGCCGACGACATCAAACACTCGGTACTGGGGGTGAGAGAAGACACCCTGGCCGAGCGGGGCGCTGTCAGCGAGGAGGTGGTACGGCAGATGGCGCTGGGCGCCATGGAGCGCTCCGGGGCTGACTATGCGATCGCGGTGTCAGGTATCGCCGGACCGGACGGAGGCACCCAGGAAAAACCAGTGGGTACCGTTTGGCTGGCCTGGGGCGACCCCGGGCACATCCGCACACGCTGCCTGTGCTGGCCGGTGGAGCGCAACCTGTTCCAGACCATGATCGCCGCGGCGGGGCTGGATATGATCCGTCGGACTTTGTTGGGGATCGAGCGGGAGCCGCGGTACTTTGCGCAGAGGCGGGTTAGGTGATTTGGTGCGCGGTACCCGATACAGCGGGGCAGGCCCTGCGCACCCTACGAAGCGCTATTCGCTGTCGATGACCTCGTGCTCCTCGGTGGCGGGCAATTTGTGCCACACCAGGGAGTGAAAACGGGTTATCTCGCCCACCTTGTCCTTGCCACTCAGCACCAGCGTCTGCCCGTCCAGTTCCGCGTGGCGCAGCTGTTCGGTGCCGGGGAAATTGGGGTTGAGGCTCTGGGTCACGTAGTGAATGACATCGCCCTCAACCACGCGGTAGCGACCCGCATAGTGGAAGTAAGAGCTGAACGCCCCAGCCCTTGTCTCATCCGGAAGTTTCCTGAAGCTCACATCCCGGGGCAGTAGCGCCCTTTCCTTGCGACAAATTGATGCGCTCATCCAGCCATCGTTGGTGTACAGCAACAAACCCTGGGGATCCTCACCATAGGGGTAGGTAAAATCATCCCGGTCCGAATATCCAATCGTCCAGGATTCCAGTTGCCAGGTGCCGCTGAGTTCTTCGTTGCTAATCATGCTTGTTGTCTATCTCCGCTCAAAACTGTTTATTGGCTCAGGGCCGAATGGTACTTACTTTGGGCTAATTCGGCTACGTCCCGCTGCTGCCACGTCCCGCTGCTTCCGGGAGTTTTTTGCCATGCTCAGTTAGAACCCCATGCCTTTGCAAGGCAAAAAACTCCCGAAAGCAGCTACCACTGTAGCATTCAACACGCTTGACCCTGGGCATGACACGGCATAGCTGCGCGGTGTGGTTGGAGCCACTTGAGGGCATGGGGTTCTAACCGAGAGTGGCTCCAACCACACCGTGCAGCGGGACTCAGACGACAAAATCAATAATTGCCCGGGTAAGCGCCAGTCGGCTCAGGGCTGTAATTGCTCAATGCTCCAGTCGTCACCCGACTGCCGGGTATACAGGAAGCGGTCGTGCAGGCGGTGCTCGCCACCCTGCCAGAATTCAATCCGCTGCGGCACTACCCGGTAGCCACCCCAGAAGTCCGGCATGGGGATTTCACCTTTACCGAACTTCTCCCGCAGTGCGCTCGCCTGTTGGAGCAGCAGGGCACGGGCCGATATGGGCCGACTCTGGCGCGAAGCCCAGGCCGCAATCTGGCTCTCCCGCGGCCTGGTGATGAAGTAAGTGGCGGACTCCGCCATGCTCATCTTCTGTGCGCTGCCCCCTATAATCACCTGGCGGTCCAACTCGTTCCAGGGAAACAGCAGGGACACCTGCGGTTCATGGGCGATATCCCTGGCCTTGGCGCTGCCGTGGTTGGTGTAAAACACAAAACCCCCGCCGGAGAGGCCCTTGAGCAACACAATGCGCTGCCAGGGCAGACCCTGCTCATCCACAGTGGCCAGCACCATGGCCGTGGGGTCTTCCAGGCCAGCCCGCACCGCCTGTTCCAACCAGGTCTCAAACTGCCGCACGGGGCTGGCGTCAAGCATATCCCGGGTGAACCCGCCGGCCGTGTACTCGCGCCGGAAATCCTCGTATCGCAATGTTAATACCTGCCAGTCTATATAAAGCCGTATACTAGCGGGCGGACCGCACAGAGGCAAAGCCAAAGAGGATGCATACATTCCCGATCATTCGCGACGGCGTTGAAGGCGACCTGGAAACCCTGGTCGATATCCTCAGCGACAGCTTCGCCAATGACCCCGTACTCAACTGGGTGATTCCCCGACCACAGTTATATCCAAATTTTTTCCGGGTGTTCATCAAGGACGTGTATCTGCCACGCGGCATCATCCATATAGAAAACAGCGGGCGCGGCGCCGCCCTGTGGCTACCACCCGCACAACGCCTCGAAATACCGCCCCGCGTGCCCCTGCTCAATATGATCGTCAAACTGGTCCTGCGAAAAGGACCCCTCCCCTTGTGGCGCATCCACCAACAGGGCGCCCTGTTTGCCAAACACCACCCCAAGGAACCTCACTACTACCTGCAGTTCATTGGCTGTCGCCAGCGGGACCAGGGACAAGGCGTGGGAGCGACCCTGCTCAAACAGGGCACCAGAATTTGCGACGAGCGGGGAACCCCGGCCTATCTCGAGAGCTCCAACAGGCTCAACGTGCCCCTGTACCAGCGCCACGGCTTCGAAGTGATTCACGAGCAGGCCGTAACGAAAAATGGCCCCAAAGCCTGGTTTATGTGGCGCGAACCGAGGTAACGACCGCGCAACGGCCGCTTTATGTTCTTTGCATTAACGGCCGGGCCCACAGGCGTAGTCATTCCCTGGTACTGGGAAAAACCGGTGCGCGCCGGCCCATGGCCGGTATCTGGGGAAACGGGTAGAACTCCTGCCAGTCCTCGCCAAAATCTTCAGCGATGCTCCGTCCAAAAGCACATTGATAGTGCTCATCCATAGTCGTCGTCAATTCACTGGCCGTAGCCATGTTCAGCAGGACCAGGGCCTCCATTATTCCCTCCGTGCGCAGCCGCAGGGCGGGGGGGGGCATCGCCACCCCCGGCCAATGCCGCAAACATCCTGCTCCAACGCTCGATAAGCTCGATAGTCAAGGCATCCATCCGTTATACCCCCGGGTCTGCAACCCCTGTGTTTTCACCAGCGCGTTAAATAATTGGCTACGAGTATGCGGGGCAAAGCAAAACAGTTAAAGTCCGGCCTGACTATAACTCTGACTATAACTACGGAAACAATTCACGTGAATACCATTCGACAACTATTACTGGCCCTGGCCACTTATAGCCTGCTACTGGCAGGCCCCGCCCTGAGCCGCGACGCCGCCAGCCATATACCCATCATCGACTTTCAGCAGCGCTTTCTGCCTGTGGTCGCTCGCCATGGCATGGTCGCCGGCCCCGAAAGGTTGGCCGCTGAAGTGGGCACACAGATACTGCAAGGCGGTGGCAACGCGGTGGATGCCGCTGTCGCCACTGGCTTCGCCCTGGCCGTAAGCTACCCCCGGGCCGGCAACCTGGGCGGCGGCGGCTTCATGTTGATACACCTCGCCGAAGATGACCGCCAGACCCTGATCGACTACCGCGAAACCGCCCCGGCGGCCGCCGGCAGAGACCTGTTCCTGGATGAGAACGGTAAAGTAGACCGCTCGCGAGAATTCTTCAGTCACCAGTCCGCCGGTGTACCAGGCACCGTGGCTGGCCTGCTGTACGCGCTGGAAAAATATGGCAGCATGACCCGGGAGCAGGTCATGGCCCCCGCCATCGCCCTGGCCGAGCGAGGCCTGACGGTCTCATTCGCACTCGATTTCGAGATCAATGCCCGCTCTGAGCAACTGCGCAAGAATCCCGAGGCACTGCGGTTGTTTTTCAAGCCCGATGGCACACCCCATGAGATGGGCGATACCTGGCGCCAGCCGGATCTGGCCTGGACCCTCACGCAGATCCAGAAAAAAGGCCGTGATGGCTTCTACGCCGGTGAGGTCGCGCGGCGCATCACTGCCGAAATGGAAGCGGGCGACGGCCTGATCACCGCACAGGACCTGGCCGGCTACCGCGTGGTGGAGCGGCAACCGGTGCGGGGCCGCTTCCGGGAGTTCGAGATCGTATCCACCCCGCCCCCCTCCTCTGGCGGTGTGCATATCGTACAAATGCTCAACATACTGGAGGGCTATGACCTGGCGGCCATGGGCCACAACAGCGCCGCTTACCTGCATCACCTGGCGGAGAGTATGAAACTGGCCTACGCCGATCGCAGCCGCTACCTGGGAGACCCGGATTTTACCGAGGTGCCGGTGTCCCAACTCACCGACAAGGCTTACGCCGCACGCCAGCGACAATTGATCGACCCCGCCCGGGCCACGCCTTCGGCGGATATTGCGCCTGGCAAAATGCTGCCGGGCGAGAGCAGTGACACCACCCATTATTCGGTGGCCGATCACCACGGCAATGTGGTGAGTAATACCTACACGCTCAATTTCAGTTTCGGTTCGCATATTGCAGTGCCCGGCACCGGTATGCTACTCAACAATGAGATGGCGGATTTCGCCTCCAGCCCGGGCCAGGCCAACGCTTTTGGCCTGGTAGAGGGTGAAGCCAACATAATCGAGCCCGGCAAGCGTCCCCTTTCCTCCATGAGCCCCACCATGGTCTTTCGCGACGGCAAACCCTGGCTGGCCACCGGCAGCCCCGGTGGCAGCCTGATCATTACCACCGTATTACAAACCCTGCTCAACGCCATGGAATTCGATATGAATATCGCAGCGGCCGCCGCGGGAGCCAGGGTGCATCACCAGTGGATGCCGGATAAATTGCGGGTGGAGCGGGGCATCAGCCCGGATACCATCAAACTCCTGCAAGGCATGGGCCACCAGGTGGAAATCGGCAACCGCACCCTGGGGCGCACCCAGTCCATCATGCTGGATGACGGCTGGCTGTTGGGCGCGACCGATACCCGGCGGCCGGGTGGCTGGGTAGCGGGGTATTGAGTAGGGTGCCCTACAAGCGCACCTTGGCGGTCTGGCGGCTGATCGCCACCAGCTGGCCCGTACTGTCCCAGTACTCGCCATCTTCTTCGATTACACCCTGAGTAAGATGTCGGGAAAACAACCGGGCCTGTAATGGCCCGGGGGCCGGGTGAGCGCGCACCTGCACGGTCAGCTCCAGGGTGGGCACCCAGCCCACTGGGCCAAAAACAGTGAAAACCGGAGGCGGAAAGGCATCCGCAAACATCAGCAGTGAGATCGCGTCCGGGTCGGCGCCGTCCCGATGCCGCATCCAGCCGCAGAATTCACCGCTGCCGTTGGGCTCGCGCTGGCGAAACACCTCGCTGCCAGTGACCAGCTGTAGATCGACCCGCTGACGGAATTCAATACGCTTCTGCCCGGTGGGTTCACACTCGTCCCAACCCGGGTACTGCGGCCGCGGCGCGGCTGACCAGGTCTCACCTGTGAGAGTACCCAGATCGGTGTAGGCCGCGGTGACCTGCACCTTGAGTTCACCGCGCTGGTACATTTTTACTTCCGCAAAGCTGGTGCTGCGCCCCTGGCGCAACACCTCGACCCTACAATCGATTGGGCCCAGGGCCGTGGGGGCCAGAAAAAAGGCACTGACCGTGAGGGGGTCCTTGTGCGGCAGGGCCTCACTCAGGGCACGACCCGCCACCGCCAATACATAGCCGCCATTGGGTACCGCACCGACACGCCAGCCCTCGCATAATTCGCCGCGCCACAGGTTCTCCCCCATGTGCTCGACACTGGTTTCTTTGGCAAACTGGCTCATGGGCCTCCCTGGGGATCGAAATCGGGGAATTGTTGTCTTACAAAACCGATGTAACAATCGGCGGGTATTTTGTCCGTGAACGCCAGTAAAGTATATACTTGCAGAGAACTTGAATTGACTGGTCCACCGCGGCAAGCCCGCCAGTACCGCTTTGCGAGATTACAGATGAGCAGAGCTCCTCTTTCTGTAGCCCTGATACACGGAGCCTGCCCTGCTTTATCGGGTGCCCTGTTGCTTGTCTTTATGACGGGCGGCGCTGTCCTGTCGGCGCAGGAAATGGATACCCCTGCCATCGAACAGCGCCTCAGCGCAAGCGCAGTGGCACAGGAGCAAAGCTTCAGGAAAACCATCGCCGGTATCGAATCCAGCCAGGGAGCCTATGGCAGCGCACTGTCTGAGCAATTGCTCAGCCTGGGCCTGGCCCTGCAATCCCAGGGGCAACACGATGAAGCGGTCGGTTTATTCAAGCGCGGCGTGCATCTGGCGCGCATCAACGACGGTTTGTATAGCACACAGCAGATTCCTCTGCTGCAGGGCCAGATTGCCAGCCATATCGCGCTGGGTGACTACGCCCAGGCGGATGAGCGCCAGCACTACATGTATCGCGTACAGATACGCAACAAGGATAATGGCGAGCCACTCACCAAGGCCCTTATGCAGCAAGCCAACTGGCAGCGCAGCGCCTACTTCCTGGGAATCGGCGTGCAGGGGTATATCCGCATCATGAATATGTGGGATATGTACCGGCTGGCACTCAACGAAATCATCGCCCGCGAGGGCGATACCTCGCCCAAGCTGCTGCTGCCCCTGCACGGGATGCTGGAGGCGCAGTACCTGATCTCCGAATACGATTGGGAGGGCCAGAGCCACAGCTCCTCAGATGATCTGGGCGCACGCCAGGAATTGAACCGTTTTATGGCCTATCGCGCCCAGAGTTACCAAAAAGGCAGTGCCGTTATCACCGCTATCCACGATATCGAATTAGAGCGCGAGGGCGCACAGAGTGTAGCGACAGCGCAGGCCCTGACTATGCTGGGTGACTGGCAGCTGTGGCACGACAAGCGCGACACCGCGTGGCAAACCTATCAGGAAGCCATGGTGGAACTTGCGGAGCGAGATGATGCCCAAGTACAGATAGACCACCTGTTCGGCGAACCGGTGGCGCTGCCGGATGTGTCCGGCGTGAGACCACTACCGCCAACAGTGGACACCGCTGAGGCCGATATCCTGTTAGAATTCGGTGTGACTGAACGCGGGCGTGTGGTCAACCTGGAACGTGTGGACGAAGATGAAAGTGATAGCCGCAATCCCAAGGCCTATCGCCTGATGCGCAAGTTGCGCAAAACCAGGTTCCGGCCACGTTTTGAGGCGGGACAACCAATAGAGACGGAAAAAATTGTCAGGGCATTTAACATTGAATAGCACAATTCAACAGCGGCTTCTCAAACTGGGAGGAGTGGCCTGCGCCTGCCTGCTGCTCAGCGGCTGCCCCAGCGCGAGCAACCCGACCACACCGCAACCCCCCCCTACCACCCCGCCTCCCCCGAGTAGCAGCAGCCCGCCGCCGCCCAGCAGCAGTTCCTCGA
>PVMK01156491.1_pt1 | contig 18958 bp, 19 predicted proteins | sample 1853481 | NCBI WGS metagenome assembly PVMK01 (sample SAMN08533507, study PRJNA380276) | Marine sediment metagenome, whole genome shotgun sequencing project. | reverse complement strand
GAATATCGGAATAATTGAAATACATTATTTCGATTTTTAATAAGGGTGAATTATTATTAAAGGCTTACATCACGTAGTGACGTGGTTTAATAGATTCGACTACCTCACTCAAGAGTGCTGAGTTTTCATCCTGAACCTATCCGGAAAACATCCAGTCTATCAGGGTCTTGTCGATCGACAATGAATTTCGCCAGGATATTGGTTTGAGCGGTACTCAAGAGAAATTCAGGAAGGGAGTGACGCAGTGCGGTAGCCACCACCAACTCTGAGGGAGCGATTCCGGGACGAATGGTGCGTAGCCAGGACCCGAATGAGGCCCACACGAGCCTGGGACAAGTGGCTGACAAATACTGAAGCAAGCCCTGGGAGACGACGCCGGCGTGAATGAAAAGGTGGTAGGCGTTGAGCTTGCGCTTGACGGCCTTGCGGTAGTCGGCCGTCTCTCTATGTAGGTACTGGTTACCGTTTTTCCGACGTAGCGGCTTCATGTCCTTCATCCAGAAGTGATAGGAGAAGGTACCGACAACCCGTACCGCTTGCTTGAAGCCGTGTTCGATTTTGAAGCGCAGGCCGTAGAGTCGAATGATCTCAATGGCACTCAACGAGGTGTCAGTGGACATCAGCAGGCAGCGCCCTCGGCTGGGATGAATGACCACCACGAAGCGCACGAGTCGTCCCACGGGCCGCCACAGCAGATCACAGACCCGATACTGGAGGGTGACATTTTTCTCGCCGTAGACGGGGCTGGCAGCTTTTTCCATCGCCTGCACATCGTCGAACTGTGACCTGAGCACAATTTTCTTGCCGTAGAGCCTGGGCCGGCCTCTTTTCTTGGGGCCCTGCGGCTCATACCGAGTATAGGCCACGGCATTCGACCTCACCCGGGTCACCAGATGATTGTCTTGCTCAAGCAGGCCGTTGATGATTTTTTGACTGGCATAGTACGCATCGGCCACAAAATAGAACGGTTCGTGGATATCGACTATAGCCAACAGGGCGAGCATTTTGTCGAGCAGCGTGCGTTTGTGGCGATTGGACCACACCAGGCCTTCGTGAATGCGCGTTGCCAGCGGCACGGCCAACACGCTCTTACCGGCGTGGACCAGCACCGAGACCGCCTGCAGGGAGTGCCCCATGATGTATTCGGGTTTGGTGTTGGACTCCGACTCCTGGTGAAGTAGTTTGACGGCGGGCATTTTCTTCCCACTCTTTGGCACCTTGATGCCATCACCGACCAAGACCAGGCGGCCATTGACCCGCAGCGGATTCCGAAAGAGTCGCAGCACCACCTGTGCCCACAGCGCACTCATCTGATCAAGGCGCACACCGGGGCTGTGAAAGTTCTCGAGCAACCTGTGATAGTAGCGCCCCTGTAACCCCAGGGCGCGCACAATACTGGTCACACCCAGCAGGTCGGTACGCACCGTCAAGCCCGCCACGCAGGCCGCAAACCACAGGAAGGTGCGCAGGCGTGAGCAGCCCGGACGCAACAGCCAGATCGCATTCCACCAGTAGATCCACAGCTGCATTTGATGCCACTCCTGTGTCTTTATTATTGTCTTGAACGTATAGCATATATATGCTATACATGCAACCAATATAGCCAAAAAAGGACCGGTACAAATGGCCGACAAACGACTTGCACAGATAGAAAAGCGTATCGACAAGATCAAGGAGGAACTGACCGGGATCGGTGACATGCGACCGGGGTCGTTGACCCGGCAGTTCAAAGATCCCAAAGCGCAGAGCGGCCCTTACTACCAGCTCAGCTATACGCTTGATATGAAAAGCCGCACTGAGTATATTCGTCGCGACTGTGTCAGCGACATTCGCCGCCAGGTCAGCAACTACAAGCGCTTCAAGACGTTGACTGCCGAATGGATCACGCTCGGCATCGAGTATTCCAGATTAACGATGAAGCTGGCGCGCAGCCAGTAGTCGGCCAGTGGAGACCGCAGGCATGGGCAAAGAGGATGAGTTTAGCGTGTGGGTGAATAATCCATTCATCGACGGATTATTCGAGTACATGGCCTCGCCCGAGGGTCAACTTGCTGATGAAGTGAGGGACGTCACCTGGCAGTTATTGGAAAAGATGGATGTTGACGCCGCTGATCGCAAGTTCATCTGGAACGATGGGCGACGGCTCTCGCTTGATGAATCGGTGCAACGACTCTGTGCTGAATATCCGGAATATCCTGTCGATCTCATAGAAGGCCGCCTCATCACATGGCTTGAAGGGGTGTTCGCCCCGACAAGCTATTCCCAGGAGCAACTGGATGAATTGGATCGGCTGACTGAGGCGTGGATCGATGACTATAATGGCCAACGTAAATTGTGGTGATAACAAGGGAGAACTCCGCACTCTTGAGAAGACAACAATAAACGCATTAAAATCCGGCAATGTAAATATTTGAATAATATTATTGAGCAAGATCATCGTTTCATAAAGAGAAAGACAAAATTGATGCTTGGTTTCAAGAACTTCGAAGCTGCGCAGAAAACATTAGCGGGCGTTGAACTTGTTCGGATGATCAAGAAAGGCCAACAACGTAAAACTCGTGGCGACATTGAGTCGCCTGCAGAACAGTTTTATCTACTGGCTGTATAACCAAGAACATTTTCTATTTTGGTTCGCCCTGCTGATCTAAATGCGACAGAGCCCCTTTGCGTACTTGGGGTACTCCTAGAGATATCGCTTTAGCCGTTGGCTTTTTAGCTTCTTATGCGAGTAACTATATGACTGGATCCGAAATTGTAGTTGATGGTGGAGTATACGGTTGTATGTAATACATCAGTAAAAAAAATTTCGGAATATCGGAATAATTGAAATACATTATTTCGATTTTTAATAAGGGTGAATTATTATTAAAGGCTTACATCACGTAGTGACGTGGTTTAATAGATTCGACTACCTCAGTTAAGAGATAATAAACTTAACTGGAGATAGAGAATGACAAAACGTAAAAAATATTCAAAAGAATTGAAGCGCAATGCCATCGCATTAGTTGTTGAGCAAAATATGGCTGTAGAAAATCATTAATTAATAATTGGAGAATATCAATGAAATACACTGAGTTATTTAGCATGAATGGTCAAGTTGCGTTAGTGACAGGTGGAAATGGAGGTATTGGTCGTGCAATCGCCCTGAGTTATGCCGAAGCTGGTGCGTCCGTAGCAATAGTAGGGCGTAATAAAGAGAAGAACGCGAAAGTGCTGGCCGAATTACAGGCTATCGGAGTTCCATCGATGGCATTGAGCGTCGATGTAACCGCACGTGATACACTGGAGCCAGCGGTTAAACAAATAGAAGCCGAATTGGGCCCGGTGGATGTGCTGGTTAACAACGCTGGGGTGGCTATTCCAAGTGGTGGTATTTTGGCTGAAGATCCGGACAACTGGGATCTTACCATCGAAACAGTGTTGAATTCGGTTTTTCTTATTTCGAAATATGTCGCTAAGTCAATGGCCGAGCGTAAGCGTGGAAAGATAATCAATCTTGGCAGCATGACGTCATACTTTGGTTCAAATATTGTACCTTCATACAGTTCAGCCAAAGGGGCGATTGTTCAATTAACTAAATCAATGGCTATCGAACTAGCGGCATATAATATTCAGGTTAATGCGATTGCGCCTGGCTTTATTGAAACAGATATGACCGCAGATTTTAGCCATGGGGAATTTGGCGAAGCGGTAGAAGCGCGTACACCAGCCGGTCGTTGGGGACAGCCTGAAGAAATAGCCGGCACCGCCGTATTCCTGGCCTCTAAAGCATCGGACTTTGTGACGGGTGAAATGATTCGTGTTGATGGTGGTTACGCTATTTGTTGATGCGCTGATGAAAGGAATGCAGGTGGCCTCGAATAAACGCGGTGATCGCGGCCACTTTTGGTTCGACAAATTCGGGCTAGCTCACGGCCTTTTCCAGCAAAACCGCTCACTGCTCACGGTAAATTTGTTCTCCGCATCTAGCCTGCCAAGTCAGTCCGTGTGTTTCTGGTCATTTTAAGATAATCGAACACTAGGCGCACATTCATAACTAAGTCTCTTGTAGTCTCAGCCCCCCCTTTTGAGCTAATGGATTTAATCACGCTGATTGCAAAACGTCTTATTCTGCTTACGTTTTCTGGGCCGTACCCTGTCCGGATGCGGCATCGGTCTTCATCATAAACCCAGTCCAGAATATAGTGGCAGCTATTCTCAATACACCAGTGACCTCTATTGGTTTCAAGAACTTTTATGGGGCTAGCATCAAGTTCGCATTGACTTGTAATTCCGTAAGCCATCTCCTTAGATACAACGCCTGTTTTCTTGTTGATAGATTCACGTTCTATTGCAAAGACCTGTTTCACATGAGGAAAGTTTAGGTAGTTATTGAGCGAGCTTGTTACCCATATTCGCCGCGTTTCTATTCGACCGTGCCCCATATCAACAGTGCTGGCATCTGGCTCTTCTTTACACTCAAAGAACAGTTGTATATTTTCAAGTAATGTTTTTTGATTGCCTTTAACCGTAAAGTGGTAATGAGCTCTTTTTTCCTCGACGAGATATTTTGCTATTTCTTTCTGCGTCAACAAGGCGTCGGCCGTGATAACAACGCCATCAATATCAAGAGAGTCGAGCAAGGGCTTAACCATTTTTATTTCATTGGTTTGTTTAAACTTATCACTCCCTGCAACGGGGATTTTGTCTACTTTTTTTGAGTGTAACAAGCGTGTGAGTTATGCCCGACTGCGCTGATGATATGTACCTGCTGATCATCGCCATCAATAGCGTTACGCATTGTCTTTCCATCAATGGCCAAGCTTTCGTCTTCCCTTGCGTATAGGTTACTCCATTGGCCAAGCGCGTCATCAAGAGTGTTTGGGTTAACCCGAATCAATAAATCTCGTATTATAGACTCGCTAGGCGGGTGGTAGGTCCCGTTTTTGTAGTAACACTCAAATCGAGCCAGTGCGCCCTGTCCTAATGATTTGGCCCATTGGGCAATGCCTTTGTAGCCAATGCGACCGCAAAGAATGGCGGCCGTTGAGATGGATAAAACGGTATCCATTCTGTGGCGACGGCCTTGCGCTCTACGAGGGTCATCAATGCACTTAAAGAAAGGGAGTAGTGTGGACATTTGAGGAGCAGTTAGCATGAGGTTTGGGTTTCCACATTGATATGTTGGTGCAAGGTGAGGTTGAGATAGTAGTCGCAGAGCATTGCGCTGCAAGGGGTAAGCAAAAACCAATTTGGGGGATGCGTTTGGCTCATAGGCTTTTGTTTTAGTGCGGCGAAAGCCTTTTGTATTCCCGAGAAAACTCCAGTTGGCCGCCTTGTAAATAGTGCCCTGAAATCGCTTGGGGTCAACAAAAGTTTCAAGCAATAGCAGAGGGTGACTGAAGTGCTCAATCCAGTCGGACTGAATCCGCCTTTGGCACAATGATAGTATTCGTGTTGCAGCATTTGGGTAGTGCCATTGAGGCAGTATGATAAATCGATTATTGTTGGTGACTAAGTTTAATCGGTCAAATTTGTGGCGGTAGCGCCAGCCAATCCAGTCGTCACGAGCAGCGCATTTTAAAGCCGCATTGGAAAAGCTAATAAGCGCTACCCACTGGGATTTCCATGTGGCTACGTAGTAAAGAGTTTCGCCCATGGACTGAGCCGACCCAAGGTAGTGATGAGAGTCCATTAAGTCGTGAAATCTGCCCTGTTCTTCGTGCTCTATGGGTTGAACGATAATTTCACGGAGTTGCAAGGGGTGCCTCAATTCGAATTACTGAGAGTGCTTTATATCAATATTTAGCGGGGAACCACTTTTATTATCAAGTTCTAGTAAATGCATAAGGTTTATGGGCAGAACAAATTAACCGTGGGGGAATAACGCGCATTTAGAGATTTCTTGGATATAAAGGGTTGCATGGAACACAATTTTATCAATTAGGCGCTGCAAATCCGTCTTAAAAACCGTAGAGTAATCTCAATCAAGCCCCATTCAGAGGCTTATTAAGTTGGGAGAGGGTTATGAACGTAGCAGGTAAAGTTGCCATTGTTACCGGCGGCGCGTCCGGTTTGGGTAAGGCCACGGCCAACGCCCTGGTGGCCAAGGGCGCAAAAGTGTGTGTGTTTGATCTCGATGCGTCCGCCTGTCTGGCGCTGGTTGATGAGTTAGGTGCCGATAACTGTACCTATGCCATCGTCAATGTTACCGAAGAAGCGTCGGTCAGTGCTGGCTTGGATGCAGCGGTTGAGACTTATGGTGAGCTGCATATCGTGGTCAACTCCGCCGGCATTGGTCCTCCGACCAAAACCCTGGATCGTGATGGCAACCCGCTGCCTCTGGCCAAGTTCAAGCAGGTCGTGGATATTAACCTCAATGGCACCTTTAACGTACTCAGCAAGGCGGCCGCAATAATGGCACGGCAAATACCCTTCGATGATGATGGTAGCCGTGGCGTCATTATCAATGTGGCATCTGTGGCCGCTTTTGACGGCCGTATTGGCCAAGCTGGATACAGTGCCTCCAAGGCCGGTGTTGTCGGTATGACGTTGCCGATTGCCCGCGAGCTAGCACGTTATGGTATCCGGATTAATGCCATAGCACCGGGTGTGTTCCGCACCGAAATGGTGGACAAAGCGGTGGAGCAAGGCGGCAGTGAGGAGGCGATTAAGGCGATGACTGCCGCGATTGAATTTCCCAAGCGTATGGGCCACCCGGCAGAATTTGCCCAGCTGGTGATGCAGATGATTGAAAACGATTACATTAACGGCGAAGTGGTACGCCTCGATGGCGGTATTCGGCTGACGGCCAAGTAAGCTTTCTTTTTTCTCCAAAACCAAGTGCTTTGAATGAGATTTGAAATAGAACGACGTGATAACGGTGATGATGAACCTTACAGAATCGCCGTACCTTTCCGATTTTCATCATCACTCAATGCCATTGTAAGCGCACCTTACATGCCAACAACATTAGCAATGCATCCTTACATTAATGGAGCAGACAGAGTTACGACCCCACCTAACCGAAGTGCTAATCCTTGTCTATACTCGAATAAAAACCTTTTATTGATCTAATTTTACGAGAGTGACCGGATTGCCAATGAATGAAATAAGCGGGGAACCACTTTTATTATCAAGTTCTAGTAAATGCATAAGGTTTATGGGCAGAACAAATTAACCGTGGCTCACTGCTAGCCCAACGACCGTTTTTCTGTTACTTCTGATAGACTAATGAAGCACTTATTCACTAGATGTTGTGAATGGGCTAATTGTGCATAAAGGTGGCGCAAATGCGGGAATGCCTTTTGATACAAGAGATGCAATGAATATTAATACCCTAGATGAGAGCGCAATTTTCAAGGCGTGGCAAGGGCAGTACAAACAAGCAGAAGTCAACGGACGAGCAAGAGCGAGTAGCTGACGTGCACCCGAAAATGACATGGGCACAGCGCCTCAAGCGTGTATTTGCTATCGATGTCACAACTTGCTGTCACTGTGGTGGTGTGGTCAAGATAATCGCCAGCATAGATTGCTTGATTAATTAGATGGCCTAAATCAATGATTTTAAATTCCGCAGGTTTAAGCTGAAACCAGATCAAAAATCCCGTATTTATGATCTAGGGGGCCGGTATTGCACGAGAATGACTTACAAAGTCATCAACCCGGCCAATCTAAATATCGTAGAGATTGCAATCGTACTCCTGAGGATTCAAGCTTTTGAGTAAAAACCTGTACTATTTAAAGCCCAGAAGTAACATCCCTACCGCGACCAGCGAATAACCAGCGGGAACTTTTAAAACAGGCAGCCGCACAAGTTCACAAAGAAGTTAAGTACTCACTGAATAAGCCTCCAAAAAAATTCTGGGAGGGAAGCACTTGGGCCTATTTAGTGGATCCAAAAGTTTTTACCGAAACCAGTCTTACCTGGTTATTTAGTTCCTACCTAGATTATCGCTACCGTTCCGATATTTATTTCTCAAACTTCAGCAGCGTTAAGAAACTAGGCAAGGCCACCATGTATATGTTGAACGGATCGGATTCGAACGGTAATTTGTTAAAAGGTGAAAATAACTATGTGCTGCACCTGCCGCCTAATGTTCCGGTTAAAAGATTCTGGGCGGTCCTTAATTATGATTTGAATACAGCCAGTTTTATTGCCAACACACCCAAAGCTGGTGTCTCATCGCTGGACCCTGGCCTGCAAAAAAATGAAGATGGATCGATAGATATATACCTGGCCCCAAAGCACCCGCAGGAAAAGAGGCTAACTGGTCTCCCACTGTGGCAGGCGTGAATTATTTTATGACTTTCCGGTATTATGGACCCACAGAAAATGTCTTTAACAACAGCTGGCAGTTAGGGGATATTGAGCGGGTAGAATAGATTAATAAAAAATGGCAATGAATTAATAGAAGGCCTGGAAAGCGGAGTTTCAGGCTACGATGCCAAGCCCTATGGGACAACAATGCCAAAAGTTATTCGCCCTATGCGGAGGATAAATTCCCCAAGAATGTTTACTTCGGGGATACTCACCTACTCACATCCTACTCAGCCGAATGCTGGCTTGTTAGGGAATCGAAAGATTAGCCCGACAGAGGCGTTTCGTTTTACCCGGGTTAAAGCTAAATCGTCCGCTCGACTTTCTGGTGCTGAGTGATCACGCGGAATACTTCGGCATCGCGCCTGAGCTGTACGGTTCTGACGCCGACCTGATGGCCTCTGAAAAAGGCATGCAATGGATCTAAAGGAACTAGGAAGGCGACCGTCAAGGCGGGATGCGAGATCATGACGGGCAAAATTAGGAGATAAAGGACAAAATTTCTTTAATAAAGCATGGTTGAGGGCCACGTCGGCGGTCGAAAAACATAATCAGCCAGATAAATTATCGCAGAGATTGTAATTGTACTCCTAAGGATTAAAGCTTTTGAGCAAAAGCCTGTACTGTTTGTTAAAGAGCTAAGAATGACAAGCCTGACAAACAATATATCTTAGAGAGAGAACAATACAATGAAGATCAATTTTAGTAATCACTTCCAGGCACTGGCAGATACCCATGGCGATCGCCCGGCAATCGTCAATGTTGAGCGTAATCGTCGCTACAGTTTCAGTGAGTACCACAAGCTTACCAATCAAATTGCCAATATGATTCGCAATACCTTTGGGGTAAAAAAAGGAGACGCGTTTATCACCATCGTCGAAAACGACAACATGTCAATTTTGCACTACCCCACCATCACCAAAGGCGACGCCACCGGTTGCTTTACCAACTACCGTGATTCACTGGATGTCCACACTGCCCAAGTCAGTCAGATCAAGCCCATATTGGCATTTATCGAAAACGAGCTGATTGGCAGCCACTATGCCATGTTGCGTGAGCAGGGTGCTAAAGTGATCTGCATGGACCCAATTACCAAACCCCGCGAAGAGCTTTACTACTTCTGGGATCTGGTTGCTCAGGCCTCTGACGAAAACCCTAATATCGATATTGATGACCGCGAACATACCTTTCTCATACGCTTCACTGGCGGCACCACTGGTCAGGGAAAACCGGCGGCCTACTCGCCGGATAATTGGCAAATGGCTCGTGATAGCATGAACAGCTTACCGGACAGCGACTGGGGGACTGACACCAAAGTACTGCATATTGCGCCACTCAGCCACGGATCCGCAGCCCTGTTTTTACCTAGCATCTATGCCGGCGGCTGTAATGTCACCATGAACAAGATGGACCTGGTGGAATACATCAAGATTATCGAACAAGAGCGCATTACCACGCTGTTCCTGGTGCCCACTATTCTTTACCGAATGTTGGATATGCCAGAGACCCAGCAAGCCGACCTTTCCAGCCTCACGAGTATCTTTTACGGTGCGGCCCCCATGAGTCCGGGCAAGCTGAAACAGCTACTGGAAAAGTTCGGCCCTATCTTCGTACAAATTTACGGTGCCACCGAACACACAGCCTTTAGTATGTCGCTCACTAAAGCAGATCACATAATCAACTCACCGGAAGATGAAAAGCGCTTGGCCTCTGTTGGTAAGGTCACCCAAGGGGTTGAAGTACTGATTATGGATGATGACGGCGTCCCGGTTACTCGTGGCGAAACGGGTGAAATTTGGATGCGTTCGCGCAGCATTATTCAGGGCTACTATAATCAACCAGAAAAAACCGCAGAGGAATTCAACGATGGTTGGTGGAAGTCCGGTGATATGGCGCGCATGGATGACGAAGGCTTCCTATTTATCGTTGACCGTAAAAAGGACATGATTATTTCTGGTGGCTTTAACGTCTATGCCTCGGAAGTAGAAGCGGCCATCAACGTCCACGATGCTATTTTTATGTGCGCTGTGGTGGGTATTCCTCACGAGGAATGGGGTGAAGCCGTACACGCCGAAGTCGTATTACGCGAAGGTGCCTCCATCGATGAATCTGAGCTAATTGCTAGCCTGAAAACGCAATTGGGAAGCTATAAAACACCAAAATCTATCACCTTTGTTGATCAGCTACCCATTAGTGCCGTGGGTAAGGTGTTACGCAAAGATGTCCGCCAGAAATACTGGAAGGGCCATGATCGCATGATTGGTTAATGGAATGACGTATTAACAGGATGTCGGGCCAATGTGTACGAGCATCAAACTCTATTTCCACAAGCGGGAATGGCGAAACTAAGATGAGAGTAATTTAATGAGTAATTTAATGAGTAATATTTATATTGTCGGAGTTGGTATAACTCCATTCGGTCGTCACTTAGACCGCAGCATCGATAGCCTGACTGGCGAAGCTATAAATGCAGCCTTGCAAGACGCCGGCTGTGATAAAAGCGATCTACAAACCGCTTTTTATTCCGGTATTACCCAAGGGGATCTTCAGGGGCAAAACATGATCCCTGGACAGATAATTCTGCGAAAGAATGGTATTCACACCATTCCTATATTTAATGTAGAAAATGCCTGTGGTTCAGGCAGCACCGGATTCCATCTCGCCGTACAAATGCTGAAAACAGGTAGCTGTGATGTGGCGTTAGCCATCGGTGCTGAAAAAATGAATATTGCTGATAAAATGAAGATGTTCTCTATTTTTGATGGCGCTTGGGACGTAACGTGTAAAGAAGAGTCACTTAACAACTTGCTAGCCCCTGCAAAAGGCTTTGAAGTGCCTGAAGGTAGCGAGTCTAACCGCCCTTACAGTGTATTCTTAAAAATCTACGCGGCACTCTGCCGTGCGCACATGGCAACATACGGCACAACACAACGTCAAATTGCTGCGGTAAGTGCCAAGAACCACCAGCATTCGGTACATAACCCGATGGCACAATTCCAAGTACCCTACACCATTGAAGAGGTGCTTGCTGCTCCCCCCATCACTTACCCATTAACCATGCCAATGTGTGCACCTGTAAGCGATGGTGCGGCTGCCGTGGTGGTGTGTAATGAAGAGGGTTTAAAACGATTAAATACTGACAAATCACGAGCAGTGAAAGTACTCGCTTCAATTACCCGCAGTGGTAGTGATCGTAATATTTCTGACTGGAAAAACAACGTTTCACACTTGGCTGCGAATCAAGCCTACGAATTAGCGGGTATAGCTCCGGCAGATGTCAATGTCGCCGAGGTTCACGATGCCACAGCCATGGGTGAAATTCTGCAATCTGAAAATCTGGGCTTTGTTGCTGAGGGTGCAGGTGGTCCTGCCGCAGAACGTGGTGATTTCACTATTGGTGGGCGCATTCCTATTAATCCATCGGGTGGTTTACAGTCTAAAGGCCACCCTCTTGGGGCAACAGGTCTGGGACAAATACACGAATTGGTCACTCAATTACGCGGTGAAGCAGGTGCTCGCCAAGTAGAAGGCGCTCGTATTGCGGCACATGAAAATGGTGGTGGCATGTGTGGTATTGAAGAAGGTTCCGTTAGCATCAACATTCTTGAAATAAATAAAGGGTAACGTAAACATGGATATTAAAAATAAAGTTGTCGTCGTTACCGGCGGTGGCGGTGGTATTGGCCGTGCTGTTTGCTTGCATATCGCCAGGCTTGGCGGAAAAGTGGCTGTTATTGATTTAAATGACGAAGCCATGGCCGAGACAGTTCGCCAAGTTGAAGACGCTGGTTCTGAAGCTCGCGCCTATCACTGCAGTGTCGCTGACGAAGCGCAGGTAGAAGCAAGCTTTAACAAGATTGTGGCTGATTTTGGTGGTTTACACGGCTTAGTCAACAACGCGGGTGTGCTGCGTGATGGCTTACTGGTTAAAGCCAAAGATGGCAAAGTCATTAAAAAATTGTCGTTGGATGATTTTAATCTAGTGACCGATGTCAATATGAAAGGTCCATTTCTTTGTGCCCGTGAAGCGGCAGCACATATGATTGAGCAAGGTGTTGAAGACGCTTGCATTGTGAATCTTTCTTCTGCCGTTTATCGCGGTAACTACGGTCAAACCAGTTACTGCTCATCAAAAACGGCGGTTGTTTCTATGGCACGCGTATGGGCCAAAGAATTAGGCCAACACAATATTCGTGCAATGGCGGTTGCCCCTGGTGCTATAAAAACCGACATGTTAGCCGGTATGCCTCAGGAAATACTAGAAAAAATGGCTAAAAGTATTCCACTAGGCCGCATCGGTCACGTCGATAACATCGCACAAACCATCGTAATGATATTCGAAAATGATTACCTCAGTGGTGACATTATCGAAGTCAACGGCGGCCTTTTCATTGGTTAGAAAACCAAATAACAGAGAGAGAGAGAGAGAAATAATGACAACATTAATTCAAGGCCATGTAATCAATGGCAAAATCGTTCAGCCCGTTTCAGACCAGTATATCGATGTAATAAATCCAGTTTCTGGAGAAATAGTAGGACAAACCGCACGAGGTACCGCCGAGGATATCGATAAGGCTGTTCAAGCTGCAAAAACTGCTTTTCCTGCCTGGCGTGATACACCAGCTAAAACGCGTGCATCACTGATCGCTTCTATCGCAAAATTAGTCAGTGACAATGCTGAAGAGCTCGTCTTTTTGGAAGCAAGCTGTACTGGTATTGGTGCAACACGACTAACTCAAATGGATTTTATGGCTATTGCTGGTTTTGTCTCGACTTACGCTGAAGGGTTAGAAGACTATCCTTTTATTCAGTACGCTCCAATCCGCCCTTTACCAGAACCACACGATATTCAGGTCGTTAAAGAACCTTTGGGTGTTTGTGGCTTAATCGTTCCGTGGAACGGCCCACTATTTTCGACTTTTATTAAAATGATGCCTGCTATTGCCGCAGGCAATACCGTTATCATTAAACCATCAGAAACGGCATCACTCGCCGTCGTTCGCCTGGTTGAACTACTGCAAAGCATTTTCCCGGCAGGCGTGATCAATGTGGTAACTGGCTATGGCCATGAGTCAGGTGCGGCTTTGGTAGAGCACCCAGACGTAGCAAAAATATCTTTCACCGGCTCTGGCCAAACGGGTCGCTTGATTCAAAAATCTGCTGCCGATACTTTCAAGCGTGTGACACTTGAGTTAGGCGGTAAAGGTGCTGGTATCGTATTACCTGATGCAGATATTGAAGCAACAGCACGCGGCGCAACCTTTGCTTTTCTCGTTCATTCAGGCCAAATTTGTGTATCCGGCACGCGATTGTTTGTACATGAGTCTATACACGACGAGTTAGTAGCACGAATGGCTGAATTAGCTTCAGGCTTAAAAGCAGGTAGCCCGTTTGATCCTGAAACCGTGCTAGCACCTATGGCTTTTGCAGGACACTATGAGCGTGTTTTAAGTTATATAGAGTCTGGCAAGAATTCAGGCGCGACCCTTGCCTGCGGTGGTGAACCTCTAACGATGGAAGAGTTCCCGAATGCGTTGTTTGTTCAACCTACAATTTTTACGGATGTCACGCCAGACATGCAGATCTGTGCTGAGGAGATCTTCGGTCCCGTGCTGTGTGTTATTAAGTACAGTGATGTAGACGATGCTATTCGCATGGCTAATGACACCCCTTACGGTTTATCTGCAGGTATCTGGACAGGTAACCCTATCGATGCACAGCCTCTTGCACGTCGTCTGGAAGCTGGCACTGTTTGGATAAACGATTGGCACGTAATGACTAATGACATGTCTTTTGGTGGAATGAAGCAAAGTGGCTACGGCCGAGAAGGCAATTTGGCCGCTATCGAAAATTTTGTGCAAACAAAAAACTACGTGACCAGTTTCGAAAGAAATCCACACGCCAAGATGCTATATCCTCTGGTACACCGGAGCTAACGGCCCCACAAGACTTGATAAAAATTACATGATCTGAATGTGACACATTCGAAACAATATTGTATAGAGGAAAAAAACATGTCAAATACTGGTGCTTTTCAACTTAATTTGAGAACTTTAATTCAATCAGGGCCTGGCACATCTGTTCGCCTGCCCAACCTATTTCATGGCTTAGGAGCCAAACGCGTAGCCCTTATCAGTGATGAAGGTTTAGCGAACGCAGGGTTAATTGACCGTATCGCTAATTTATTTACGACTAACGCTCAACCAGGTGCACCAAAGATTGTATGCATTTCAACTGAAACCAAGGCTGATGCAGATTCTGACAGTGTTAACCTAGTGTTACAAAAAGTTCGTGCTGCGGGTGCGGACTCTATTTTAGCGTTAGGTGGCGGCAGTGTACAAGACAGTGCCAAGATGGTAAAAATGGCCATGTTCAAGAAAGTCGACACTATTGACGACTTACTAAAATCCGAGCTAAGCCTGATTAACTGGCCAGACGCTCAACATATGGGTGTTCCTCATATCGCGGTTCCGACAACATCGGGAACGGGTTCTGAGATCACGACTGGCGCGGTAATTTTAAACGCTAAAAAAGGGCGTAAAAGCGTTATCATCTCAGATTTCCTTGATCCCGATATCGCCTTGCTTGACGGTCACTTGACCACGTCTTTACCACCCATGTTGACGGCCGCAACGGGGTTGGATGCTCTGACTCACGCTGTTGAGATTTTTACCCACCTCGATTGTAACAAATTCACCCTAGCTTACATAATGATGGCGACCAAAGAGATTCTGGAATGGCTACCTAAAGCGGTTGCCAATGGTCAGGATGTTGAAGCACGTCAGGCGGTGGCTATCGCCAGCTGTATGGCCGGTTATGGCCCTTGTTCCCACGTTGCTGCATGCCCCGTGCATAATATGGCCCATGCTTTTGGTGGTCTTTATCACATCCATCACGGTGAAGCTAACGGTGTATTTATGCCCTTATTGATGCAAGAATACACCGAGTTCTATATGCCTGCGGCAGAACGCTTCAAGGAAGCATTTGCTGTAGATGGTACGGATCCGCGTGAAATTATCCACAACGCAGCAGCCAAGTTGCAGGATATGATGCAAAGCTATGGGGCACCCTATCGACTTCAAGCGCCATAATATCCCTGAAAGTGCTTTACCTGACTTGATTGTAGCAATCCAGAAGGATCCGATTGCGGGACTCGGCCAAATTCCGGTTGACGTTATCGAGCGTATTGCCCGCCGCGCTTGCGCCTGGTAGAACGCCTGATAGGACATCCCATCGCAGATAAAGTCGCTGCGATGGGTTCCTTTGTTCGATAATAAAAAGTGCACTCAAAGCGTTAATCAACATAGGAAAAATTATGGATATCAACAATAAAGTCGCCGTGGTAACCGGCGGCGCATCTGGCTTAGGCGAAGCAACGGTTAGAGCCTACATCGAGAAAGGGGCCCGCGTTGCTATTTTCGATTTGAATGAAGACCGTGGCGAAAGTCTGGTTAATGAATTACCGCAAGGACAAGCAGCCTTCTTCAAGGTCAATGTGTCCAGCGAAGAAGAGGTTCAAAGCGCCATAAACGGTGTGATCGAAAAATTCGGTGCCTTACATATTTGTAATAGTTTTGCTGGTATGGGCTTTCCGATTAAAACACTCGGTAAAGATGGCCCCCACCCACTCGACAAGTTTGACCTGACTCTTCAGGTGAATTTATTAGGCACATTTAATGTTGCGCGGCTAGCCGCGGAGCAAATGGCCAAAAACGAACCGTATAACGAATACGGTGGCAGAGGTGTGATTATCAACTGCGCGTCCGTTGCCGCTTACGACGGACAAATTGGCCAGGTGGCTTATAGTGCCGCAAAAGGTGGCGTCGTGGCGATGACGCTACCTATGGCGCGCGAGCTCGGCCCCTATGGTATTCGTGTTAACACCATTGCTCCAGGCACCATCGACACTCCCCTGCTCGCCACTGTCCCCGAAGCTATTCGCGATGGTATGGCGAATGCTGTGCTAAACCCAAAGCGGTTAGGCACCACGGCAGAAATTGCACATTTATCCGTCATGATAGTGGAAAACGAGTACCTGAATGCTGAATGCATCCGCCTGGATGGGGGTATTCGCATGCAACCCCGCTAATGACTCGCGGTGTCGGCTATCGGCGAGGGGCTTCGCGCTGTGTGGCAAAGACACCCCTGGTGATGTAGTACGCCATTGACCCTGTAGGTCGGGTCTTTGACCCGACAAGATTCCCGCTCCAGGCAACAAGTCGGGTCAGAGACCCGACCTACATGTACGAAGCAGATACAAGGTCGAGTTAACCAAAAGTAGGCGCTCTGAAGCGAGAACCGGCCTACAGGGTATTATTTGCCGGTGGCGACTCACGATATTCAGAGGGGGATAAACCGGTCCAACGCCGAAAGGCACGGGAAAAATTGCCAACGGTTGAAAACCCCAACAGGTAGGTGATTTCTGTGATCGGCATATCTAACTGTTCAACATAATTTCGAGCCAGTTCAGTGCGTAATCGCTCTAAAATATCCTTGAAATTCGTGTTTTTTTGTTCCAGCTTCTTTTGCAGGCTACTCGAACTCATATTGAGTGCGCTGGCAACGGTATTTTTATTGCAGTCGCCCGAAGGTAACTGTTCAATAACCAGCACTTCTACCCGTCGAACCAGGTCACTTTTCTTTAATTTGAGCAGGTGCGCCATGACCAACTGGTCGTTACGGCGAGCCAATTCTGCATTGGCGGCTGGAAGCGTTGCCAACATGTCGCCCCTATCAAAATAGACAACATTGTCCGGCGCAGAAAACTTGATCCTGGAGCCGAAATTCATGTGGAAAATATCAAGCTGTGAGTTCGGTGCCGGCCGCGTGAGCTCAACCCTTTGGGGCATAAAATTGGGTCGATAGATGCTGCGGCACAGTGTGAGCATACACGCCAACCAAGCATCGACCTCCTCATCACAGACGTCGCGATAGGAAAAATCCAGTGTCACTGAGAAGAAGTCTGTACCTTCACCAATACTGACTTCAAGGTGTCGGCCAACAAATGAGAGAAGCGCTTTATTCGCTGCCAGAAGTCATAGAGAGTCCTACTCGCATAAGCGCATACCCCAATGCATGCAAACTGGCCGGATGCAATAACCGGCCGCTTTTAAGCCAAACCCAGGGTCACCGCTCGCCTCAACCGCTAATAAGATCAGTTTTGTACAGTTACGACTATCGATGTAGGCGTTTGGGTCGGCGAATAAGTGCGGTGGTATTCCGGCACGGTCCAACAGCGGCTGACTGGCTATGCCCGCACTCTCCAGCGCTTGTACGATCGCCTTGGGCCAGCTAATCAGTGTTCGGTATTCTTGAGAGGGGAGAAATTCCATCGTCTATTATTTTCTCTTATCGCCGTACCAGTATAATCGAATAGTACATCAAGGGCAGCAATTCCCGACAATCTGATTGATACATTGTAGCCTGCACAACACACTGAAATACAACCATGCGTGTAAGGCACCTAAGTTAATTAAAAAAGAAGGTTAACTGAACCAACCTTCCCTGCGATTATTATTGCGGCAAGCTTTGCCCGCTCAGTCGTACATAAACGTAACAGTAATTATCTAACGGGACCAGAGCGACCATGCTGTCTTCAATCATAACTTTCAGTATCCACTGGATAAGTTTCAGTGTTTTCCTGGCATTACCATGGAGAAACCCATAATCCCTGATCCGCCGTAATCCTTTGGGTAAAACATGCTGTAATACCAACCATAGAAATACCTCACCTTTTTCCCTTCGTGTTTTGAATTGACCCGCCTTGCTTTCCTTGTACCGAAAGGTGATATACCTACCATCGTCACTGATGATGTTTTTGTCGCTAATGACACCCCGGTAGAGATATCGGGACAGGTATTTTAGCGCTGGCAGTCCTTTGCCTACATGCTGACAGCCCAGCATCGCATTGGTCTGGCTTCAGATCACCGGATATACGCTCCAAGCCTATAAGCACCCCTGCACCCCTGTCTTCCCCCCCATGAACAGAGCTGTGAAACTCGCATCTAGAGATTTAGGTGGCATGGAACACAAGCCGTTATTAAGTTTAAGTGGCGCGGCACTGTGAGCATGATTTATAAATCCATCAATCTGATCAATCCAAGTATCGCAGAGATTGCAATTGTATTCCTGAAGATTCAAGCCTCTGAGCAAGATCCTGTAGTATTGAAAATAACTTAAATGTAACTAGTCAGGTAATGTTTCTTAGAGAGAGGAATCAATGAAAATCAATTTTAGTAATCACTTCCAGGCACTGGCAGATACCCATGGCGATCGCCCGGCAATCGTCAATGTTGAGCGTAATCGTCGCTACAGTTTCAGTGAGTACCACAAGCTTACCAATCAAATTGCCAATATGATTCGCAATACCTTTGGGGTAAAAAAAGGAGACGCGTTTATCACCATCGTCGAAAACGACAACATGTCAATTTTGCACTACCCCACCATCACCAAAGGCGACGCCACCGGTTGCTTTACCAACTACCGTGATTCACTGGATGTCCACACTGCCCAAGTCAGTCAGATCAAGCCCATATTGGCATTTATCGAAAACGAGCTGATTGGCAGCCACTATGCCATGTTGCGTGAGCAGGGTGCTAAAGTGATCTGCATGGACCCAATTACCAAACCCCGCGAAGAGCTTTACTACTTCTGGGATCT
>PVMK01124932.1_pt1 | contig 18960 bp, 24 predicted proteins | sample 1853481 | NCBI WGS metagenome assembly PVMK01 (sample SAMN08533507, study PRJNA380276) | Marine sediment metagenome, whole genome shotgun sequencing project. | reverse complement strand
ATACCGGACCCTGGCTCCAGGCGCCGCATTTGAAAACCCGCGCATCGTCATAATCCAGGGCGACCGGATCCTCATAGGCCGGACGCCAGGCGGCGAGATCGTCGGCGCCCAGCAGGCCAGTATTGTGGCGCCCGGTAACATCGAAGACGGGCGTCTTTGCAAACGCGGCGATCTGTTCGGCGACAACTCCTTCATAGAAACGGCCGATGGCCGCATCGAATTGCGCTTGGCGCGAACCGGGCGCCGACGCCTCCTTGACGATCCGCTCATAGGTATCGGCCAGCACCGGATTTTTGAGCAATGCATCAGGCATTGGAACCGCGCCACCGGGCAGGTAGAGCGCCGCGGAACTTGTCCAGTGCGACTGGAAAAGCTCCCGAACGCTTTCGATCGCCCCGCAAATCCGCGGCACAAGCGGGTAGCCGTTGCGGGCGTAATGAATGGCCGCCGCCAGCATGTCGGCGACCGTCATGGTTCCGTGGTCGCGTGCCAGTGTCATCCAGGCGCCGAACGCGCCCGGCACCACCGCCGCCAGGTGGCCGGTGCCGGGAACAAGCGCAAGGCCAAGGCCGCGGTAATGATCGATCGTCGCCGCGCCCGGCGCCGGCCCCTGCCCGCACAAGACGCGCACTTTGTCTTCGGCTGCCGATTGAAAGAGGATCGGCACATCGCCGCCCGGACCGTTCAGATGCGGCTCGACGATCTGCAGGGTGAAACCGGCGGCGACAGCGGCATCGAAGGCATTTCCGCCGCGCTCCAGAACGCCCATGGCGACCGCAGAGGCAATCCAGTGCGTCGACGCGGCGACCCCGAAGGTGCCGCGGATTTCAGGCCGTGTCGTCACGCCAAGCATTATCCTGCCTCATATTGTTGTCTGTGGCGCCGACCCGGCATATCCAGGGCGCCCTGGAACAGCACTACGTGCCGACAACAAGTGGTTCCGTCAACCGCCGCAAGGTCGCAATGACGCTGAGCGCCGTAATTTTGCCCGTCGACGGATTTTCTTCCGTCGGAACGTTTTCAATCGTCATGGTAAAATTCGAGGCGTCGGCCTCAACAATGATCGTGTGGGTGTTGCGGGTGATACCCGGATCGGCCCAGATCTCGACTTCCGTCCGCTCCGGACCGATGCCGGCAAGCGCCAGCGCCGCCGCGACATTGACATTGGCCGGGAAGCCGCGCGCCGCCTCCCTGGCGCTTCCGGCAAAGACTTTCTTCGCCCCGATAAGCCCGTCGACCGAAATGCCGTGTTCCACAAGATAGGGCGCGCCATTAAGACCGGCCGGCGGCTTGCGCGTGATCATGCGGATGGCTTTTACACGGCCCTCCGCGACCGCCTTGACCGCGTCGAGCCCCAGCAACGCACCGGTCGGTACGATGATCCGGGCGCCGGTCCGCCGGGCCTGCTCGACGAGATCCATATGGTCGAGCAGCACTCCGACGGAGAGCGGAATAAATATCCGACCGCGCTCGACCGCCGGCCTGGCGACATCCAGGAACAAGGATGCCGGGGCGCATTCGACAATGACTTCGGCGTGCTCGGCCAGTTCGCTCAGCCCGACGATCTCCGGGATTGTGCTGAAATCCTTCAGCTTTCTGGCCGCATTTTCCCGGTCACGCACCGAAACGGCGCTAAGGCGAAGACCTGCGACGGCGCCGGCGTCGATCCGGCTCGCCACTGCAAGGCCAATCGCACCGGTTCCGGCTATCGCCAGGCGGAGAATATCGCATGAGGCAGGTGGAGCATTCAATTAGTGTTTCACGGTCCATTTTAGTGTATTGAAACCCCATCGGGGACGCGACAGACTTGCCTGCCAAGCGCACCATGATAAGGTTCGCCGCCAAGAACTTTCAGTATCACAAGAATTAAGCAATGGGAGGAAGAGATGAAAATGCATAGAACCAGCTTGGTGAATGGGCTAGCCGCGGCGATATTTGCGACTACGGTTTCAATTGCCGGCGCCGCCGAAATTCCATGCACCACGGCCAAGCTGATCGTGCCGTGGGGAGCGGGTGGCGGCACCCATGTGATCTTCTCTGTCTTCGAGAAGACCATCCAGGAGCTCGACGTCGAGCCCAAGATCCAGATCGTGACCATTCCCGGCCAGGGCGGCAACAAGGGCGCCAAGGAGGCGGCCAAGGCCAAGCCCGACGGCTGCACGCTGTTCGCAATCCACCAGTCGGCGTTGACGAGCTTTTTAAACGGGCGGATCGACTTCCAGTTCGACGGCTTCGACACCGTTGCCAACCTGACCTCGACCCCGGACATCGTCGGCGCCGCGGCCGGGACGCCCTACAAGACCTTTGAGGAGTTCGTCGCCCATGCCAAGGCCAACCCCGGCAAGATCAAGGTCGGCGCCACTTTCGGCTCGACCAGCCAGTTCATCTGGCTCATGCTGGCCGACAAGGCTGGCTTGGATTTCTCCTATGTGCCCTATGACGGCACGCGCGAGCGGATGACGGCGCTGCTCTCCGGCGCCATCGATATGGGCGTGCTGAACGTCGCATCGGGGCGAAAATACATGGAGACCGGCGAATTGCAGGGTTTCGCCATCGCCGCCGGGGAGCGCTCGGAATTCCTGCCCGACATGCCGACCCTGAAGGAAATGGGCGTCGACATGACCTTCACACTCAATCGCGGGATCATGGCGCCCAAGGGCACGCCCAGGGACGTGATCGACCAGTGGTCGGCGATCTTCAAAAAGGCCGCCGAGGATCCAGGGCTGCTGGCGCAGATGGACGCCAAGGGCACCGCGATCGCCTATCAGGACCCGGATGAATACCGCGTCTGGGCCGACGGGCTTTACGCCGACTTCGAGGCCGTCGCGATCAAGATCGGCATGTACAAGAAATCGGGTCAATAAATAATTCCGTGGATCCGTCCCGGTGGCGCGGCACTGCGCCGCCGGGATATCTTTTCGTCCAGCATCCGAGGCCCCGATGACACGTGTGAACCGCGACACAGTGATCGCGATCGTGCTGCTGATGGGTTGCGGGATCTTGCTGGCGGCGAGCTTCGAGATCCGTGAGCCCGATTACGGGGTGCTCAGTCCGGCGACCTGGCCGCGGGTGATTGTCGCCGTCCTCACGTTTCTCAGTTTGATCTATCTGGTGCAGTCGGTCCGCAAGGGTGTGCCGGAGGCGCCCTCGGAGGAGGACGGCTTCGGAAGCGTTGCCGAGTTCATTGCCTACTGGCGCAACATCATTTGGGTGTTCGCGCTGTTCTTCGTCTATCTGCTGACCATGCCCTATCTGGGGATGCTGATCGGCGGGCTGGCGTTCGTGTTTTTGCTGCTGAATGCGCTCGGCGGCTGGCAGCCGAGACAGCTTGTGCTACACGCCATCATCGCATTGGTCACGGTGGGCGGCATGTGGTCGCTGTTCACTTTCGGGCTGCACGTGTTTTTGCCGCGCGGCGAAATTCTCGGCTATTTCTGACAGGGCGCCGCGATGATCCTTGACAATTTGATGCTGGCTTTTGCCGAGATCGGCAACGTCAAGACCCTGCTGTTGATGATTATCGGCGTCGGCGCCGGCCTGCTGGCCGGCTCGATCCCGGGCTTCACCATCGCCATGGCGGTGGTGCTGACGCTGCCCTTCACCTTCTCGATGCCACCCGAACAGGGGCTGGCGATCATGATCAGCGTGCTGGTGGGCGGGCTCTCCGGCGGTCTGATGTCGGGGATTTTGACCGGAATTCCGGGGACGCCCTCTTCGGTCGCGACCACCTTCGACGGCTTCCCGATGGCCAGAAAGGGCGAGCCGGGATTCGCGCTGGGTCTCGGGGTCTGGTCGTCGTTTTGCGGTGGCATGATCTCGGCGGTGATGCTGGTGCTGTTCGCGCCGCAGCTCGCCCGTATCGGCCTTGAATTCCACCCCTGGGATTTCTTCATGCTGGTGATGTTCGCCCTGACGGTGACCGCCAGCCTGGCCGGCAAAAGCCTGATCAAGGGGCTGATCGCCGGGGCGCTCGGGCTGTTGGTGCGCACGGTCGGCGAGGACCTCGCTGTCGGCATGGCGCGGTTCGATTTCGGCATCGACGCGCTGCTCGGCGGGTTCAATTTCATCGCCGTGCTGATCGGGCTGTTTGCCTTCAGCCAGTTGCTGTCGGACGTGCGCGACCCGGTGGCGGCGCGGCGCTCGCTTACCGATCAGGGCAATGTGCGGGTGCGGATCGAGCACCGGCGCGCCATCCGCGAATTGTTCAAGCGCTGGACGGTGGTGGTGCGTTCCGCCTTCATCGGCGTGTTTGTCGGTATCCTGCCGGGTGCCGGGGGCTCGATCGCCAATATCCTCGCCTATGACCAGGCCAAGAAGGCATCGAAGGACCCGGACAGCTTCGGCACCGGCAATCCGGAGGGGATAATCGCCCCGGAAGCCTCCAACAATGCGGTCGAGGGCGGCGCGCTGACGCCGCTGATGGCGCTCGGCATCCCCGGCGACGTCACCGCGGCGATCATGCTCGGCGCGCTGTTGATCCACGATGTGGTGCCCTCGCCTTCCTTCATCTCCGAAGAGCCGGTGCTGGCCTATTCCATGTTCATCGCCTTCTTCGGCGCCAATTTCATCATGCTGGGCATGCAATCGGGCATGCTGCGGGTGTTTGTGCTGGTCACCCGCATCCGCATGTACATGCTCGCAGCCGTGATCCTCGGTTTCGCCTCCATCGGGGTCTTTGCCCTGAACAATATCACCTTCGACATCTGGACTCTGTTCTGGTTCGGCATTGTTGGATTTCTGATGCGTCAGTTCGGCTTTCCGCTGGCGCCGATGATCCTCGGCGTCGTGCTCGGCAACATCGCCGAGCTCAATCTCGCCCGGGCGCTGGCGATCTCCGATGACCTGACCTTGTTCGTGACCCGGCCCTGGGCCCTGTTTTTCCTGATCATCGCGGTGTTCTCGACCTTTTTCCCATGGTTCCAGAGGGCCCGGGCCGAAGGGCGGCGCTGGACCGATTTCTACCTGCCCACCATGCTGATCGCGGTGACCCTGCCGCTGGCCATGATGGGCGGGATCGTCAGGCCGACGCTGAGCGTGGTGCTGCTCGGCCTGGGTCTTGCCGGCCTTTACCGGGCGTGGAAAAACCAGGCGGCCATCATCGCCTGAGTTAGCGGAGTGTCAGCAGATACCGCTGCGGCCTTGGGTGCGCCAATACCCCCGTCAATTCCGGATTCATCAGCATCACCGGTTTGAATTCTGTAGTGCGCGTAAGGCACGGATAATACCAGCGGCGTTGAGGTTTGAATCAACAGGGATTCCCAAATCGGTTGATCTCTGATTCAAGGCTGGCAAAGGAGATGTCCGATGCCAGCAGCTTTGCCCTTACGATCCGATTTTGACAGTCAGACCTTGCGGGGTCTTGTGCGGCGTTGTGAAGATTGCAACCAGAGCCGGCGGCTGTTGTCGCTTGCGGCGGTATATGACGGCATGAACCGGACACAGGCTGCTCGGATTGGCGGCATGGACCGGCAGACCCTTCGCCACTGGGTTCTGCGTTTCAACAAGGATGGCCCGGAGGGGCTGTTTGACTGCTGGTCTCCCGGCCCGGTCCGCAGGCTCAGCGATGACCAACTGCGCGAGCTTGCCACGATTGTGGAGACCGGTCCCGACGTGCAAACCGATGGCGTGGTGCGCTGGCGCCGGGTTGACTTGCAGGCTGTCATCAAAGAGCGCTTCGGGGTCGAATATGGCGAGCGCTGGGTATCGCAGATCCTGCACGATCTGGACTTTTCCCACATGAGCGCGCGCCCGCAACACACCAAGCAGAATACGCGAGTGATCGAGGCTTTCAAAAAAACTTCCCCAACACACTTGCCGCCCACTTGAGCGACATTGCGGCCACCAAATCCATAGAGATTTGGTTTCAGGATGAAGCGCGCATCGGTCAAAAGAACGGCATCGTGCGCCTGTGGGCCCGCAAAGGCACACGGCCGCGCCAACCTGCCGATCAGCGCTATCAGAGCGCCTACCTGTTCGGTGCCGTCTGCCCGGCACGTGGCACCGGCGCAGCTCTGATGATGCCAAAGGCCAACACCTTTGCCATGCAGGCGCACCTGGATGAGATCAGCCTGCATATCGCCCCAGGCGCCCATGCGGCCCTCCTCATGGCCAAGAAACATGATGGGCCGGATGGCACACTACGGGCAAACTGAAAGTGCCCAAAAACATCACCATCATCTTGCTGCCGTCGCGCTCACCAGAGCTGAACCCGGTGGAAAACATCTGGCAGTATCTGCGCCAGAATTGGCTCTCCAACCGCGTCTTCCCAACCTATGACGCTATACTCGATGCCGGATGCCAAGCGTGGAACAGGTTGATCGCTCAACCCGAAACAATCACATCAATCGGCACGAGAAAATGGGCCCACATCGTTTGAAGATCAACGCCGCTGGTATAACTTTTCGAAGCACCAGCCGAACCCTTGCTCGAAGAATCGGCGGGGTGCGCCCAAATCCTTGACGGTGAAATCGAAATACGTGGGCTTCATCGTCTCGCCATTGCCTTTCATTCCGCCGCTTGACCGAGAGTAATACCAAGGAGCGATGATAATGACCCATAGAGATCGCATGTGCGGCCCCTCGGAGGGCGTCGGAAAGTCTTGACGATGGGCCACATCGCCCGCAACTTCCCTCCGGCTCTGTCACAATAACAGAGTGACCTGTCGCTGACGGCGCAGTAATGTCGGGGGATGCAGAAAATCTCCTATGCCCGATACCGATTTCCATCGGTGATCATTCAGCATTCCGTCTGGCTGTATTTCCGGTTTCCCCTCAGCTACCGAGATGTCGAAGATCTGCTCGCTGAACGGGGGATTGATGTTTCCTACGAAACGGTGCGGCGCTGGGCATTGAAGTTTGGGCAGGCCTATGCCCGAAGGCTGAGGAAAACGCGCCCTCGACCTGACTGCCGGTGGCATCTCGACGAGATGTTCGTCTCGATCAACGGCAAGCGCATGTATCTATGGCGCGCTGTCGATAGCGAAGGCGAAGTGCTGGATATCCTCGTTCAATCGCGCAGAAACAAGCAGGCAGCCCGCAAGCTGATGCGCAAACTATTGAAGAAACAAGGCTTCGTCCCTGATGCCTTCGTTACCGACAAACTGCCGTCGTATGGCGCTGCTCTGAAGGATCTGGGTCTTTCCAAGCACCATGATTTTGGCGGCAGGAAGAACAACCGGGCGGAGAATTCTCATCTGCCAGTCCGGCAACGCGAACGACGAATGCAGAGATTCAAGTCACCTGGATCAGCGCAGCGATTTCTCTCTACCCACGCCGCCATCTACAACACCTTCAACGTCCAACGCCATCTGATTTCCCGAAAATCATTACGCCAGTTTCGCAACGAGGCAATGAGTGCCTGGCAGACCGTGACGGCAGCGGCGTGACCCAAACTTCCCCGCACGATTTACGCGGCTGCGGTTCGATAACGTGACAGCACCAGGTGGAGGACGCGCTGGCGATTGCCGAGCAGGTCGAAATCTAAAAACTGGGGTGGAGCCAACATGCTCCGCCCTTTCTCAACTTCTCAAAAGTGCCAGGAAGACACATCAGGACATGAGGGCGTGAAATCAGCTAACTCATCTTTCCTCACGTGTTAGCATCAACGAAGCTGCCTAAGGCTGAGGTCGCCGCAAAATGACAACGTCTGACTCACTCTCCGGTCTGATGAAGTGGCTTGCCAAGGAACCTTGGCGCGGCGCTTTCCTGGAAGTGTTGGAACATCACATCGGGCCGATTCTCGAAGAATACGACATCCCTGACTTCGACGAACTGGGCGGATTAATCGGCGTGGACTACGCCATGACATTATGGGGGTGTGCCTTCGAGGACTTTTTGACCCAGGAGGTGGAAGGCGCGGGGAATATTGTCGACGATTATCTCAAGCGCCGTGGGTGGAAAGAATCTGCAGGCAACAAGGCGTACATGGTCGGTCTAAAAGACTCGGTGATGAGCCTTTATGAGGTTAGTGATATTCAACCCGGCCGATCATTTTTGGCGCGTGACCTCATCAATGGCGGTGAGCCGCTCCGCATTAGCGAACGAACAGCGACAAAGACGCTCAAGCTATGGGACAGAGTGGCAATGCGTGTCGTTGACGTGCGTGGAAAGATGATCATTGGCGGTGGTCTCTTGCCTTTCGAGCGCGATCTGTCAGAGCATTTTCTTGCTGCGATTAGCGAAGATGGAGGTCAGAAGTTGGCCAACATCCGGGGTATCATTGGTGAGACAGGCACTGAAATAGATAGTCCCAATCTTGATCCACTGATCGGTACAAATACGAACCAGTCCGATCTCAGTTCGAACCTCGCCCCGCCGTTGTCGTTATATTTCCTTGGACACCTGATCGAACGCATTGTTGACCCGGTCGTCCCGCAGTTCGCAAACAGCGACGGCGAGGATATGGAGTTCATGCGGCTCGTCTATCGCTTGGCCAAAGGCGTCACCGCAAAAGAGGCCCGCGCCGCTCTTAATCAAATACCGGAACTGGATGCCGCGTCGAAAACATTCTGGAATTGGCTGGGGCAGAAAAAAGTACAACCCGAAAAACAGAACGCTGACCAATCGCACGGCTTTGAGTTTGTCACTACGATGAGCGACGGATCACTCGTTCTGGGGACCATAGAACTCAAGCCAAAAACGATTGAGCTGTGCGTCAATTCCGAGTCTCGTGCCGATCGTGGCCGCAAGATGCTGGAACCTTTCTTGAGTGATCTTGTTGGCCCTCCGCTTGTGGAACGCCAGACGCTTGAACAAGCTTTATCTGAAGATCGTGATTATGGATCAAGCGCGACGATTCCGGACCTGTCACCCGAACAGAAACGTTCAATCATCCACACCGCAATGGACCGGCACTATCGTGCTGAACTTGATCAACCAATTCCCGGGCTCGGCAACATATCGCCGCGAAAGGCTGCGAAATCGAAGACGGGCCGAAAGAAGCTTGTTGCCTGGCTCAAACGGCTTGAAAACCAGAACGCAGGACACGACACCGACGATCCGATGGCATCCTATGACGCCGCATGGATTTGGGAAGAACTCGACGTCTCCAGCCTGAGAAAGTGATCAGGTCCGTCACGTCCGTTTTACCCCCGAAAACGGAAGTCGCCGGGCGTCGGTGGCACTTCCGCTTTGTGCCATTACCGGAAGTCGCGATGCCGGCGGAGGAGCCGACCACAGCATCAATAACGGACATGCCGGACCTTAAGATGATAGTCGACCAATGCCTATCGCCATTTGTCGCGCGCCGCTCTCATGACAAAACATAGCCGACGGTGGGCCGGCCTTATTCCGTTAAGCAATACCAAATTATCGATAAACGTTGATCACTGCGAGGAACGTGTAGGAAAATACCTTTCTGGGTTGGAAATAGGTGGACAGCGATGGCCGCCATCCCAAACAATGGAATCGGAAGAGACGCGTCATGTTATACCGCTGTCTCTACACCGGGGAGCAAGCGACACAGTGTCTGCGATCAATGACCGCCTGTCATTGCCGCGGGTCGGCGTTTCGCAGGAAATGAGGTCACCATGAAGTTCGTGCTCTATTCAGATATCCATGCACAGGTTGCGCCGTTCGAAGCGGTTCTCAAGGAGGTAGAAAAGGAAAAGGCTGACAAGGAAGTCATGGCCGGTGACTTTGTCATGCTGGGGCCCGATCCTGGCGCCATCATCGAGATGGTCCGCGGCCGCGACTGCGACGTCATTGCCGGCAATCTCGACTTGTGGATCGTCGACAAACGCTGGGAATGGATGGAGCCGAAGAACATCTACCACGAGTGGATGCTCGAGATGGCCAAGGGCACCCGCGAACGGATGACCGATGACCAGATTCAGTACTTGCACACCTTGCCGTTCAGCCTCAGCTACATGCCGGAGCCCGGCCACGAGTTCTTCATCTTCCACGCCACTCCGAAGGAGATCGGTGATTCATCGGCCTTGCCGCTGCGTTACTCGGACGAGGAAGTGAAAGAACGCATCGCCGGCGTGAGCGCCGATATCATGGCGCATGGCCACATCCACGGCCCGTCGGTGCGTCATATCGGCGACCAGACCATCGTATGCTGCGCGGCGGTCGGCATGTCCTGGGACGGCGACCCGCGTCCCTCCTACGCCGTTGTCGAGTACAAGGGAAAAGGCCAGTGGCACGCCGAGACCAAGCGCGTCGATTATGACTACGAGTCGCAGGCGAAATATAATGAGAATTGCTGGATCGAGCATGGCGACCGCATCGCGAAAATGATCCGCACGGGATATTTCTGGAATCCCGAGCACATGCCACACTGACACCGACGGTGCCGCGATGGTGGTGCGCACGCCCGGCCGGTCACGCAACAGCTGCGTCAAGGCGCTGATTCGGCGGCGATACGCCCACGATGCCGCACGGGCGGCGCACGAGTCGGACGGCTTTGCGCGCGCAGTGCGCGCCGGATATAGCGCGCAAGCGCTGGCGCGCGTGCCACGGCGGCTAGTGGATGCATGGTCCGGTTGCGGAATGCTGGCGGAGTGCGTGACGCTCGAGGGTGTCGACACTGTCGTAGACCTTGGCAGCGGCAGCGGCCTCGATACCTGGCTCATAGCGACCGCGCCGCGCGCTCCGAAACGCGTCATCACACTCGACTTAACGCCGGAAACGCTGGCCAGCCTGCACGAGACGCGAGACGGCACAGCGCCGTGCGAGTTGTACGCGGTTGCCGGCGATATGGAACTGCTTCCCCTCGCTAATGCCTGCTGTGACCTCGTGATTGCCAATGCCTCATTCAACCTCGCCCTCGATCCGCGCAAGGCCTTTGCCGAGGCGGCGAGCATCCTGCGGCCCGGCGGGCGGCTTCATGCGATGGATCTGGTGCGGGAAGCGGCGTTGCCGGCCGAGCTGTTGGCCGATCCCATGGGGCACGGCGCGTCGCTGGGCGGGGTCATGCACGAGCGCGATTTGCATGCGGCCGTCAGCGGGGCGGGATTTGTCGATGTGGCGATCCACGGGCATCGCCCATTTCCACCTGTCATTGCGGTTCAGATTGAAGCGCGTGTACCGGCGATGGGTTGAGCGGGTGCCGGCCAGAAATCTCAGACAATCGGGCACAACCAACCGATGACCGCCCCGAATATTGCGTGAGCGACCAGCGCTGTCATCCAGGCGCGGGGATTTCCCTTGAGGCCGAAAAAACCCTCCCGCAGAAACAGCGGCACGAACAGGCACTGCGATCCGATCAACAGAATGCCGCCGTATAGTAGCCCGCGCACCAGCGGTACTCCCGGAAGCACTGGGCCGAAAACGGTGGCATAGAGAAGGGCGAAGACGATCCCGTTCAGATGCAAGGCCAGCAATCCGAGCCAATACGGAGGGTCGCCTTCGAACGCCCGGCAAAGCTCAGTTCGGTCAGCGCCTTGGTGAAATCGAGCCGCGGCAGGCCGAACCGGGGCGCCCACAGGGCCAATACCATATGCACGTAGGTGGCCAGGAAGCCGGCCGCCGCCGCCATCACGAAATCATCAAGCTGCATTTGCCCCCCGATACGTCGAGCCGATTTGACGACTTCAACGCGAACCGCGACGACCGGCGAAAACGGGCGATGGTCTCACAGTTTTAAAAGTCGCGCAAAATGCGAAAATTGCCTTTGACTCCCTCTGCGACCAAAGCCCTAATGTACCGATGACGGTAGATCGAGATCGAAGGCATCTGCGTGCTCGCCAATCCAGTTGTCGCCGAAGAGGACATTTCGGCCGGGAGATCAGAGGCGAAAGGGGCCGCCGCATGAGTGCCGGCCATGCGGCAGTTCACGCAAACAACCAACCTCGCTTGATGCGCAGACGGTCGTACGGGCGGTGCGCATTCGCATCGCCAGTTCAGTGACATGTCAGGCTTTCCTGCGAGACGGCGCTGCCCCCCGTACCTGCTGCGATTTAACCTCGATGACGTTTGCACTATCATCTGAAAGGGATGGTTCCCATGGCCATCAGGGCGAAAACGAAAGTCAAAACCAGGCTGGAAGCCATATGTTCAAGCCATGCGCGTTCTGACATTTCCATCCGTGACCTTGCGGTAACAATCGATGAGCCAGTGGAACGCGGTGGCACCAATCTCGGACCCTCGCCGACCGAAACGGCGTTGGCCTCGCTGATCGGCTGCACCAATGTCATTGGCCATAAATGCGCTGCCAAGCTCGGCCTGGATATTGGCCATCTGCATATTTCCGTGGTTTGCGATTTCGACCGCCGTGGCGTCACCTTGGCTGAAGACATTGCCATCCCGTTTGAGCGCATCGAGTTGACGGTGGAAGCCGACGGCAATGTGAGCGACGCTGATCTTGCGCGGGTCAGCGCGGAAGTGACGAAATATTGTCCGGTTTCAAAATTGTTCCGCCAAGCCGGGACGGAGATTGTCGAAACCTGGCGCGTGGGTAAAATGGCCTGAGTTCCAGAATGCCATCGCCGGATGCCAATGGCATCCAATATAATTTGCCCCTGCCAATCGTGAGCAAGGGCGTAAATCGGGAGAAAATGATGAAATACACGTTCACACGCCGCAGCACATTCACACTTGCTGCCGGTCTGTTCGCACTTGCTCTTTCCGGTCCCGCTGGCGCCGCCGAAACGATCAAGATGATCGCTATCGACGGCTATCCGGCCCGCGCCATGTGGGTGAAGGAGTTTTCCGGCTTTTTCATCCCGCGGGTCAACGAGGAACTCGCAAAGGCCGGCAAATACGCCATCGATTGGCAGGAAGGCTATGGCGGCACGATCGTCAAGCCGCGCGGCGTGCTGGAAGGGATCAAGCTCGGGCTGGGCGATATCGGGATCGTGACGACGATCTTTCACAATTCGGCGTTGCCGAGCCAGGGCATATCAGCAGTGACGCCGTTTGTTTCGACCGACGCGCGCGTTGTCGCCAAGGCCGTTGACGAGATCGCCAAGGAATTTCCGCAAATGGCGGCCGAACTGGCGGCCGAAAACCAGGTGTATCTGGCCACCGGTGTCGTGCTTGACACCTATCAGGTGTTTTCCAAGACGCCGATCAACTCCCTTGACGACCTGAAAGGCATGAAGGTCGCCGGCGCCGGATACAATTTGCGTTATCTGGAAGGAATCGAAGGCACGGCCGGCGTTCGAGGCGGGCTGCCGAACTTCTACAACATGCTGCAGACCGGCGTCGTCGATGCCGCAATGCTGTGGCCGGAGGCCGCCAAGACGTTCAAGATCGCTGAAGTTGCGCCCTATATGCTGAAAGCCGATCTCGGCGCGGTGAATTCCAAGACGGTTACGGTCAACAAGGATTTCTGGGCAAAACTGCCGGACGAGGTGAAGGCGGTGTTGCAAAAAGTCGCGGTGGAATATCGCGATCATATCGCCGGTATCGCGATGGACCGCGCCAAGGCCTCGCTGGAAGCCTATAAAGCCGGCGGCGGGACGGTTGTGGAACTAACCGCCGATGCCCGCGCCGCATGGGCATCCTCCATGCCGAATATCGCCGCAGAATGGGCAACGGATCTGGACAAGAAGGGCGCGCCGGGTTCCGATATGCTCAAAGCCTATATGGCCAAGCTGAAGAGCGCCGGCCAGACGCCGGTCCGCGACTGGGCGGCCGAACTCACCAACTGAGAACCAAAGCCGGCAATTGTCGCTGATAGAACGGCCAGGGCAACACAATGGGCGCTATTGAGCAAGCGATCCGCCGCGCCCGTTCGGTTCTCAACTCGATCGCCGTCGTCGCCAACGCCGTCGGCACGCTGGTGGTGTTCGCCCTGGTCGCCGTCATGAATGTCGACGTGGTGGCGCGCGGCGTCTTCAACGCGCCATTTCGCGGCGTCGTGGAGGTCGTCATCTTCTCCATGATCCTGATCGTTTTTCTGCAATTGCCCGATGTCGTGCGAGTCGACAGGCTGACGCGCTCAGACGGTTTTCTTGCGCTTATCGGCGAAAGGCGGCCGGATATCGCCCGATTGTTGGCACGAATGATCGATGCGATCGCCTGTCTCTTCATGGGCATGATCGCCTGGACCATGTGGCCGGAATTCGTGGAGGCGTTCGGCAGTTGCCATTACTTCACGCCACCGGATTTTGGCCCGGGACCGAGCGGGAATATCTGGCAGGACTTAAATGATGCCAATGCGCGGTGCGATTATTTCGGCACGCCCGGCATCCTGAAGGCACCGTGGTGGCCGGCGAAGCTGGCGATCGTTTTTGGCGTCGCCCTTTGCTGCGCGCTGTTCGCATTCAAGGCGCTGCTCGGTGCGCGACAGCGCGAGCCGATCGATCTGGAGCCGTCGGCCTCCAATCAAAAGGCCGGAGAGCCGGGAGCATGATGCCAGTGCGGGGAAACGGATAGATGTCGCCGGTGGAGATCGGCGCCTTTTCGGTTGTCGCGATTGTCGTGCTGATCTATCTGGGGCTCTATATTCCGGTCGCGCTGGGCGTCGTTTCGTTCGTCTCCATCTGGTTCATCAGCGGCAAGCCGATCCTGGCTCTCAATTTCCTGAAAGTCGCTGTCAGCGATGGCGTGACGGAGTACCAATTCGCGACCATTCCACTATTCACCGTCATGGGGCTTTTAGTCGCTAAGGCCGGACTTGGCGCCGATATCTACGAGGTCATGAACCAGACGTTCCGCCGCGTGCGCGGCGGCATCGGCATGGCGACCGTCGGAGCCAATGCGGTGTTTGCGGCGGTGACCGGATCGTCGATCGCCTCGGCCTCGGTCTTTACCCGCATCTCCGTGCCGGAAATGCTGAAATTCGGCTACAATCCGCGCTTCGCCGTCGGCGTCGTCGCCGGCTCCTCGGTGCTTGGCATGATCATTCCGCCAAGCGCCATGCTGATCATCTATGCCTTCGTCGCCGAGCTCTCGGTCGGCGACATGTTCCTGGCCGGTATTGTGCCCGGGCTCATGCTGGCGATGGCCTTTATCGTCGCGATCGCGGCAATGGCGCGGTTCTTTCCGGGCTTCGTCGGCGGCCATAACAACAAAATCGAGGCTGATGCCGGATCGGGCCCAACGGACCTGCTTTCAGCCGGCCAGATTGCCGGCAAGACACTGCCGATCATCGCACTGATCGTCATTGTCCTGGGCGGCATCTATACCGGCTGGCTGACACCGGTGGAAGCCGGCGCCGCCGGCGCGGCGGTCGCCCTGATCATCGCCGTCATCCGCCGCCGGATGTCGTGGCAGTCGTTCTGGCAGGCGCTCATTGAAACAGGGCATATCACCGCTTCGATCCTGTTCCTGATCACGACGGCGTCGCTCTACAGCCGGATGCTCGGCTTTGCCGGATTGCCGAACGAACTTGGCGCGATCCTGGCCGATAATGATCTGGGTTTCTTTGCCATCATGGTGATCTATGTGGTGCTGATGCTCTTTCTCGGCACGCTTTTGGACACCGCCTCGATCATCTTTATCGTTGTGCCTTTGTTTTTATCGATCATTGAACCGATGGGGCTCAGCCTCGTATGGTTCGGGATCGTCACAGTGATCGGCGCAGAAATCGGGCTGTTAACGCCGCCGCTCGGCATATCCTGTTTCGTGATCAAGGCGGCGCTGAACGATCCGCGCATTGCCTTGAAGGACGTATTTCTCGGCGCTCTGCCTTTTGCCGTTGTGATGCTCGCCGTCCTCATCCTGATCATCCGGTTCCCGGCACTGAGCCTGTGGATACTAGGCTAGCGAGAATGCCGATGCGCACCGTCACCAAAGACACCGATATCGGAGTATTCCTGGATTATTGCGGCGCTGATACCGACCCGCGGCTGCGCATTGATCTGGAGAAACCGGTGGCCCATTATACCCAAGGGAGGACATGATGAAACATCGATTTGCAGGATTTGCCGTGATGGCCGGCGCGATGATCGGCCTGATGAGCGGAGCGTTTGCACAGGATGCGAAACCGGATTTCAAGGTGACGCTTTTGGGGACCGGCACGCCGCCGCCGCTGATGAGCAGGTTCGGTCCAGCGACGCTAGTCCAGGTCGGCGGCAAGACGATCCTGTTCGACGCCGGCCGCGGCGCAACACAGCGTATGTGGCAGATCAAGGCGCCATTCGGAAAACTCGACGCGTTGATCCTGACGCATCTGCATTCCGACCACGTCGTCGGCATTCCCGACATCTGGCTGACCGGCTGGCTGCGCGGGCCTTATGGCCGCCGCGATGATCCGCTGCGCGTGCTGGGGCCGGCGGGGACCGAAGACATGATGACCCAGTTACAGGCGGCCTATGCCTGGGACGTCAATACGCGGGTGGAAGACCAGAAAATGTCGCGCCAGGCGGCAGGTATCGCTGCCACCGATGTCGCGCCGGGTGTCAGATTCGAGGGCGGTGGGGTGACGAGCACCGCTTTTGGCAACAATCACGGTGAGCTGATTAATCCGAGCCGTGGCTACCGCATCGATTATGACGACCGCTCAGTCGTCATATCGGGCGACACTAAGCGCGTGCAGAGCCTTATCGATGCGGCCAAAGGCGTCGATCTTTTGATCCATTCCGTCGGCGCCGCAAAACCGGAGCTTCTGGCGGCGGCGCCGATCTGGCGGGTGATCATGGCGCATCATATCAAACCGGAAGATGCCGGCCGTGTATTTACCGAAACGGCGCCGAAGATGGCGGTTTTCTCTCATATTGTGGCCTTGACCAATGGCAAGATTCCGCCGGTTGGAGCGGAAGAAATAATGCAACGCACGCGCACGGCCTATGACGGGCCGCTTACGATGGGTCTTGACCTGATGGCTTTCGTGATCCGTGCCGACGGCGTGGAAACGGTGCCACACATGAAATAGCGTATTGGCGGGACGGCAATTCAGCAGCAGGCTGGCCGATCGGTGGTGTCAGTCTAATGCGAACCAGTCTCCAAAGCCAACGAGGCGCCCTGCCAGATATTTTCTCTATTTGTAGATTTTAGCGCGAAGCGGCAGGAGGCTGAAGATGCCGAAATGGGCGGATTACAAGCGCGAGGCCCGCGAGAGGGGCGCGCTTGCGCTGGAACTATTCGTGGTCCAGTCGACCCCGGCAGCCGACCCTTCCGCACTGAAAGAGACGCTGCCGCGTCATCTCGCCTACCAGCTGGAAATCGAGGATGCCGGACATCTCGTTTTTGCCGGTCCCCTTTCCAACGAAGCGGGTAATGAGACAACCGGCGCCGGCCTCATGATTTATCGGGCGGACTCTATGGACCAGGTCCGGGCGATCGCCGAGGCTGATCCGATGCACAAGGAGGGCAAGCGGACGTTCACGATTCGGCGCTGGCTGGTCAATGAAGGCGGCATGACGATATCGGTCCGCTTCGCTGGCCAGAAGGCGACGCTTGTCTGACCTTGGCTATCATTACCACGCAATTGATCCGGGCAAGAATCAGATCATCGGCTGTTTCAGGGCAGAGTACGGCTGCGCCCTGGAACGAAACGATCAGATCCGCGATGCCTCAACAAGACCCGCCCGGGACAAGCGGCGATTCAGCTTTCGAAACGCGCTGGACGCCATTTGGTAACGCACCGGGACGAGCGGCGATGGAGGGAAAACAAGTATTGGAATCTTTCGTTGCCCGGATCTGGCTGGAACACGGACTGAACGGGGATCCGCTGTGGCGCGGACACGTCCGTCACGTCCAGGGCAACCAGGAAGCCTTTTTTCAAGACCTGGAGACGATGACCGAATTTTTGGAGCGAGTGAGCGGCGTTTCCGGGCCTGGGTCGACTGGCGGGCCGGCAGAGAACGTCGTGGTTCCGAAGCCCAAGCCGGCCAAAATAGGAAAAGACTAGTAGGGCAAGACCGCAATGAAATTTGAAAGCGTCATCATGACAACAGACAGCGATGAATCGGAACGGGTGCGCGACTTGTTACGGACCGTCCTGCTGCCGGGATCGCAGCGCAACATCGTCGCCGCAGGCTTTGTCAAGGACATCGAAGTCGAGGACACCCGGGTGACGGTTCACTTTGTGCCGAACACGCGCAACCGGGCAATGGTTGAACAGATGGAGGCGGATATTAGAGACACCTTGGGCAACGAGGAGCGCTTCGGGCAGGTCGATGTTCGGCGCCATCAACCCTTCGCCGACACCGGGGCCCTGAGCACTGGCGGTATGACACCGCCGCTGGCGGATACCGGACGATCATCCGCATCTGCGCGATGCGACACGTCATCCGGATGGGTACCACCATGCCCACACATATGTCATCGATGACGAGCATCTCTGTTGGCCAACGGCCGGCTGAGCCGGCGTGGACTATCTGATCGAAATCCAGCGTTGGATTTATCAATCAGTTACCGCTGATCTGAACACATTTGCAGAAACGCGAAACTGGTTGGGCCTCTTGGCTGGCCGGAGTGCGGTCCAATCGACTGGATCATCGTAACGGCGGCCGCAGGCCATCCTGCATCGCGTCTGGTGTATCGGAACGACCGACTTCGACTTCCGCTCAGGGTCCAGGCTGTGTGAAAACGCCGAAGCTGATATGATTCTCCTATCCTTTGGCGGGAGGATCTGATGAAGCGTTTCATTGAAGGCGCCAGCCGGTCTCAGAGCACGCTGTTTCCTGAATATCTGGAAGATTGGGTTGGCGAGGACAATCCGGTTCGGGTGATCGATGTTTTTGTTGACGAACTCGATCTTGGCGATCTCGGTTTTGAGCGTGCCGCGCGGCCGGCGAGCGGCCGGCCTGCTTATCATCCGGCCGTTCTGCTGAAGCTCTATATCTACGGCTATCTCAACCGGGTGCAGTCGAGCCGGCGGCTTGAGCGCGAAGCCGGGCGCAATGTCGAGGTGATGTGGCTGACCGGCCGGCTGGCGCCCGATCACAAGACGATCGCCGACTTCCGCAAGGATAATGGGGCTGCGATCGGCAAGGTCTGCGCCCGGTTCGTCGCCCTGTGTCGCGGGCTTGGTCTGTTTGCCGAGGCCAGCGTGGCGATCGATGGCTCCAAGTTCAAGGCGGTCAACAACCGTGGATCCTGCTGAAGAAAGTGGAGGCGTCCTGCGATA
>PVMK01127812.1_pt1 | contig 18971 bp, 19 predicted proteins | sample 1853481 | NCBI WGS metagenome assembly PVMK01 (sample SAMN08533507, study PRJNA380276) | Marine sediment metagenome, whole genome shotgun sequencing project. | reverse complement strand
TCGCAGATTAACGCAGATTTAAAAAATAAGATGAATTTACCACGGACCCACACGGACGCACACAGATAATTTGGCTGCGCGACTGGTTCTACCAAAAAATAGTCTGTGGATGTTTGTTTGAGTCTGGGGCTAATAATAAAAAATCCGTGTAATCTGCGTAATCTGCGGATTATTTCTTTTGAGGTCGTTTGCTCAGAGACTCTCGTTGCGTCATTAAGCAATGGATCGCCGGTATTTTTCGGTGAGATCCCCAAGCGTTGAGATTGCTTCGCTTCGCTCGCAATGACCCGAAAATGTTTCGTACTGTCATTGCGAGGAGCGTGAGCGACGAAGCAATCTTTTGCTTAATTTCAGCGAGAATCGCGGGCGGATTGGCTTGCAGCTTGACAAACGGCGGATCAGGTTATAGACACGGGCCATGAAATTTCGCGAACGAGCGCTTCTTTTTGTGGCGACCGGCTTTTTTATCGGGACCGTACCCTTTGCGCCCGGCACCTTTGGATCGTTAATCGGACTGCCGGTATGTTTTCTTCTTTCCCGTTTAAATCTGCTGCAATCTGTGATTTCTATTCTGGTCTTTATCCTGTTTGCGATAGGGATCGCATCGGCAGCAGAGAAGATATTAAAGCAAAAAGATCCCGGTCAAATCGTTATTGATGAAATAGCCGGGCTTATGGTCACCTTTGCGGGTTTGCCCTTTAACTTAAAAACGGCGCTGGCCGGGTTTATCATTTTTAGAGTATTTGATATACTGAAGCCATTTCCGATCCGTATTCTGGAAAGAAGAGTCGGGGGTGGCACCGGAGTCGTGCTCGATGATGTTTTAGCGGGCGTATACGGCAACCTGATCTTAAGGCTTGTAATTTACCTCAGCAGTATTAACGTCTATGAATTTCTATAACATACAGAAAGGTTCAGAAAACATTGAAATCAGATAGTTTTGCTGAGACCGAAAATGGATATCACAAAAAGAGTGCGCTGCGGGAAAATATTGAAGCCATTTTAGTCGCCATTGTCATCGCGTTGTTTATAAGGACATTTGTGGTTCAGGCTTTTAAAATACCTTCAGGCTCAATGAAGCAAACGCTCCAGATCGGTGACCATATTCTGGTCAACAAGTTCATCTACGGCCTGAAAATACCGTATTTGCGCAAAAACGTTATTCCGATTAAAAAACCCCCGGCGCGGCGACATCGTTGTTTTTAAATTCCCCATTGACCCCTAACAAGGATTTTATCAAGCGTGTTATCGGCCTTCCCGCAGATGTGATTGAGATTCGTGACAAAAAGCTGTACGTCAATCACAAAAGGGTCAATCACGCCTATGGCGTCTATACGGATTCGCGCATTCTCCCGGCCCATATCCGGCCAAGAGATAATTTTGGGCCCATCACCGTGCCTGAGCATTCCCTGTTTGTGATGGGGGACAACCGGGATGAAAGCTTTGACAGCCGTTTTTGGGGTTTCGTCGATTATAAGGCGCTGAATGGCAAGGCTTTTATTATCTATTGGTCATGGGATAAGGAAAATTTTGGTGTCAGATGGGGACGACTCGGCCGAATATTAAAATAATTAGAACCGAGACATACGTCGGGAGAAACCCGCAATGTTGACAAGGATACAGGGCGGAAGAGTCATCGACCCCGGTCATCTGGATACCATAGCCGATATTCTTATAAAGGATAATAAAATTGTTGAGATCGTCAAAGAAGGGCAGAAAGAAGCCATAGAACGGGTCACCAGGACGATTAATGCCTCCGGGAAAATTGTCTGCCCGGGTTTTATCGATATGCACGTCCATCTCAGAGAACCCGGCCATGAGCACAAAGAGACCATCGAGACGGGCGCGCGGGCAGCCGCCTGGGGTGGATTTACCGCGGTCTGCGCGATGCCCAACACCCATCCGGTAAATGATAATTGTGAGATAACTGAATTTATTTTAAAGCAAGCGTCCCGGGCAAATTTTGCACGGGTCTATCCGGTGGGGTGCCATCAGCATCGGGCTGCAAGGCAGGCAAATCTGTGAGTTTGAACAGTTGAAAGCCTGCGGGGTGGTTGCGCTATCGGATGACGGCAATCCGGTTATGGATGACCACCTCATGCAGGCTGCATTAGTGGCTGCTAAAAACCATAATTTGCCGGTGATTTCCCACTGCGAAGATCTGGATCTGGCGGCCGACGGTGTCATGAACGCCGGCGCTGTCGCTTGCGAGATGAAGCTGGCCGGAATTTCCAATGCCAGTGAGAGTGTCATGGTTGAGCGCGATATCGGCCCTGAGTGAATTAACCGGAGCCCCGGTGCATATTGCGCATGTGAGCACGGCTGAATCGGTGCGGGCGCTCCGGGAAGCAAAATCCAGAGGTCTGAGGGTCACTGCAGAAACCGCACCTCATTATTTTATGTTAACCGATGAGGCGGTGCGGCAATGCGGTACGCATGCCAAAATGAACCCGCCGCTGCGCTCGGCTGAAGACCGGGAAGCCGTCCGCAAGGGGTTGGCCGACGGTACCATTGATGTGATTGCAACCGATCACGCCCCCCACTCAAGCCGTGAAAAGGCCGTTGAATTTAATAAGGCTGCCAATGGAATTATCGGTCTGGAAAGCGCCGTTTCGTTAGGGTTAAAGCTGGTGCAGGAAGGCGTGATTTCATTAACCCAATTGATTGAAAAAATGTCCATTGGTCCGGCACGCATTCTCGGGCTTAAAAGCGGTTTACAGCCCGGTCGGCCCGCGGATATTACCATTATCGACCCGGATGTGGATTATGTGATCGATGTCAATCAATTTCAATCGCTTAGCAGAAATAGCCCCTTCGACGGATGGCAGCTGCAAGGAAAAGCGGTATTGACGATCGTCGACGGGCGCATTGTCTTTGCGGATGGATATAAAAAATGGTTTAAGATCCATCAGCAAATGGCCGAATAAACTTTAAATACGAAAATCCTGGAATCAAGTTAGGGGCTTCGCCCCAATTGGCCTCCGGCCCGTTGGGTCTACGCCCCGGAGGGAACAATGGAATGTTGGAATATTGGAAAAATGGGCTTGGGATACTGCAATATTGGGAAAATGGATAATATCCTTTGAAAACCCACTATTCCATCGTTCCACTATTCCATTATTCCATGATTGAGGCCAAAACTCAGGCCTCAAAAAAATACACTGTTTTTTCATCAAGTTGTATAAATACCGAGATGTTAAATCATGACTGAAAACATACCCCATATTCTGGTTGTAGACGACGAGCTCAGCATGCGCGAATTACTCGAATACATGCTGACCAGAGAAGATTATAAAGTTTCCTGTGCCCAATCCGGGCGGGAGGCCATCAGCCTGCTGGAACAAAATCACTTTGATCTCTTGCTGTGCGATATTCGGCTTGGCGATATCACCGGACTGGATGTTTTGCGGGCCGCCAAGAAGCAGCATCCGGATAACGTGGTTATCCTGATATCAGCTTACGCGACCACTGAAACCGCCGTGGAAGCCATGAATGAAGGGGCCTATGATTATGTCCCCAAACCGTTTGACAAGGATGAACTGCTGGCCACGATTGCCAAAGCGCTGGAATTAAGAACCATCGAGCATGAAAAGAAGCAGCTGGATGATGAACTGAAACAAAGCCTGCACTTTGGCACGATCGTGGGCAACAGCCCGCCCATGCGCCATATCTATAAATTTATCGAGCAGGTGGCTAAAAACAAAACCAATGTGCTGATTACCGGGGAAAGCGGCACCGGTAAAGAAGTGATTGCCAAAGCCATTCATCAGGAAAGTGAGCGCAGTGAACAACCCTTTATGGTCATCAACTGCGGCGGCATCCCGGAAACCCTTATGGAAAGCGAGTTGTTCGGCCATAAAAAAGGGGCGTTTACCGGAGCCTCCCACGATAAAAAGGGGCTATTTGATACCGCGCATAAGGGCACTGTTTTTCTGGATGAAATCGGCGAATTGAGCCTGCCCATCCAGGTCAAATTGCTCAGAGTGGTCCAGGAAAAAGTATTCAAGCCGGTGGGCGGCAACGAGGATATTTCAGTTGATATCCGGATTATTTCCGCGACCAACAAAAGCCTGGAAGAAGAAGTGATTGCCGGCAATTTTCGGGAAGATCTTTTCTACCGTCTCAATGTGATTGAAATCAAAGTGCCGCCCCTCAGAGAACGCAAAGCCGACTTACCGGCATTGGCCCAGCATTTTCTTGAAAAATACTCAAAAGAAATGGGCAAGGAGATTACCAAGTTTTCTTCCTATGCACTTGATTTACTTAATAAATATGACTTTCCCGGGCAATATTCGGGAGCTTGAAAACCTGCTGGAGCGCAGTGTAGCGCTTTCCACCACCAACATTGTTTTACCGGACAGCCTGGCCCTTTCGCTTCACAAACGCCGCTGGATCGAGGGTTTTAAAGATCGCCGCTTTGACTTAGATGAAGTTGCCCGGGGGGTTGCGCTGGATACGATTCTGGAAGAAATTGAGCGCGGCTACCTGAAAAAAGCACTGGACTGCACTAACGGAAATAAAAATAAGGCCTCAGAATTGCTGGGGATCAGCTTTCGTTCGCTGCGGTACCGTCTTGATAAACTCGGGATAGACAAGTAAAGTGGGTTTTCCGGTTTGCCCGTTCAAAACACCACCCCCTCCAATTCCCATGGGACCAAAATTTCCCTATTGAAATCCCAAGATTGACCGATATTAATTGCTAAAGCAGGTTGATTCCGGATGGCACACCGATGCCGGATTCAGATGACAAATTTTGTCAACGGGCAGCCCATTATTGGTAGACCAGCAATTTTTGACAGGCCCATTCGTTTTCAGCATTGGTTTGCTGTCTATTTATTCATAATGATTTTAATAACATATAAATTTTTTGAAAAATAATTTATCATGGCACAGGTTTTGCTTTCACTATACTGCAAACATTTTGATGAATCGAAAAGGGGGTGGGGTCGGGATCGCCAAGCGCAGCAAATAAAAAAAACAACCATTTCATTAACCTTAAAAAATAACAAAATAAACATTAAACAGAGGGAGGTTTCAACATGCTACAAAAACTAAGAGGCAACAACTCAAAAGGTTTTACGTTAATCGAGCTGATGATTGTTATCGCCATCATCGGTATCCTGGCTGCCATCGCCATTCCGAACTTTATTGCCTACCGTAATAAGTCTTATTGCTCGCGGGCAGAGTCGGATGCCAACGGCATTACGGCGGCGATTGCAGATTATTTTGCCATACCTACCTGGGTCAACACGCCGGACCTTGCTGAGTTAAACAACGGCCAAGGCTACACGCTGACAGGCGACAATACGGCTGTTATAAGCGGAGATAATCCAACGTTGAATATCACCGTTGCGGTCACTGACGGTAGTACGCGCTGCCCTGGAGAGTACAGGGCTGCCCAAACAACTACCGGATCTCCGAATGATGGTTGGCTGGGTGGAAGCCTCATTTATCATAAATATATCACTTTCTAGTTAGAAAATTCGTAACATAAGTGTCCTGCTTCATAAGGCAGCAACAAAAAGGTGGGGGAATCCATCCCCTGCCTTTTTGTTTGAATCTTCATTATAAGTTCCTTTTCTTAAGCCGCATCCCTTATTATTTGTTTTATAAAAATCAATGTTTTTATGATATAATTGAAAGAACCCATAAATCAGGAACCTTCCGTATTCATACAACTTAGCCCTTTAAAAAGCAGAATTTTTATTTATAGAAAAGCGGTGCGAACCTTGGGTAACTATAATTCACCTTTAACCATTAAGAAAGCGTGTATTGCCTTTGTTTTTTTAATTTTGATGATCCTTCCTATCTATTCCAACACGTTTCACGCTGCCTGGCAATTTGATGATAAGCCCAACATTATCGACAATCACTATTTACACCTCAAGGATTTGCACCCCCAATCCTTGATGAACACTTTTTTCACGCAACCCAAAAATCCTTGGGAAACCGGAAATAAACTCCATCGACCCATAGCCTGCCTGACATTTGCGCTGAATTGGTTTTTGGGTCAGGATAATGTGGTCGGTTACCATGCGGTCAACCTGATTATTCATCATCTGACAGCCTTTCTACTTTTTTTGACCATTTTAAATTTATTTAAGTCTTTGAATCTTAAAAATAGATTTGATGGTGGCGAGTACTTCATTGCCCTTTTGGCGGCAACAATCTGGGCCGTTAACCCGATCCAGACCCAGGCGGTAACTTACATTGTGCAGCGAATGACCTCACTTGCCGCCATGTTTTATATTCTGAGCATGTTTTTGTATGTAAAGTGCAGGCTGAGCAATTCGTCCCTGCATCGAATATTATTTTTACTCGGCTGCGGACTGGCTTTTATATTTGCACTGGGGTCCAAAGAAAATACTGCCACGCTACCTGCGGCGTTGCTGCTGGTTGAGGTCACCTGTTTCCAGGATCTCAGCTTGCAACGGACGAGAAAGGTATTTTTTTGGGGATCCATTGCCGGGGTCGCGTTTCTGATTAGTTTGAGTCTTTGGCTGTTTATCCCCGATAACCCGTTTGCATTTATTAAAACTTACAATCACCGTCCCTTTAGTCTAAGCGAACGGCTTTTGACTGAACCGCGAATTGTGCTTTTTTATTTGAGCCAGATTTTTTTTCCCCTACCCGGTCGTCTTTCCATTGATCACGATGTCATTATTTTCACTTCGCTGTTTGAGCCCTTGGACGACCTTACCGGCTATTTTGATTACCCTAAGTCTTATCGGGTTTGGATTTTCACAGATCAGAAAACGGCCATTGATCGCTCTGGCAGTTTTGTTCTTTTATCTCAACCATGTCATTGAATCCACCTTCATTGCTTTGGAACTTATCTTCGAACATCGCAATTACCTTCCGTCCCTTTTTCTTTTCCTGCCAATTGCTGCAGGGTTTTTGAAGTTGCTTGATTACTACAAAGAGAGAAACCCTGCCATTCGGGCTGTTTTAGTTGGTTTCGGTGTTCTTTTCATTATCGCTATCGGGACGGGCACTTATATTCGAAACAGGGCCTGGGCCACAGAAATCAGCCTTTGGGCAGACGCGATGGTCAAAGCGCCGCAAAGCGCTCGTCCATTGACCAATCTGGCCTGGCAAAAGACTTTTGGCCCGGATGGCGGTCCGGACCAATATGATGCCGCACTTAAGCTTTACGAAAAGGCCCTGTCGCTTCAAAAGTCAAGGTCGTCTATCAATTCGGTCATTATGGAAAACATGGCCGGGATATATTTCAGAAAAGGCGAACCCCTAAAAGCAATTGAATTGTTGGAAAAGGCGTTGGCTATATCTCCGGATTATGCCAAAGGCCACTACGACTTGGCAGAATATTTAATAACTCAGCGGAGATGGAACGAGGCCTCAGCACATGCCGATTATCTTCTTTCTAAACATGATGGTCACGAAGGATACCTGAACTTAAAGGGACTGATATTGTTGCACCAGAAAAGATATGATGGGGCCATTGTATTTTTTCGCAAGTCGCTGTCCACCGCACCCCTGTTAAAAAAGACATGGCTGAGAATGGGCGTTGCCTATGGTTTAAAGGGGGATTACAATAAGGCTGAAATGCTTTTGTGGAGAGCCCATCGAATCCCTCCGATAAATATGATGGCACTTTTTGGATTGATCGAAAACAGTCTAAATGCAGGAAACATTGAGCAGGCCAAGCGCTTTGCCGACACATTACTTAATATGTCCAATATTGCGGCTATTGAGAGTCAATTAAAAAGCCTTTCAAACAATTATTTAATACCGCCCCTATCACCTGAATTAATCTCCCAGCTTATTGGAAGCCGATGGAAGGAAAAATCCAGGTCAGTCTCGGAAATTCAGAATTAATTATACGTGTAAACTTAAATGATGGAAAAAGATAAAAGGATAGATCCACTACCGTTCCCCATATACTTCTGGACGATATTCTTTTTTACCATTGCCGGCATAGCCAACGCTAGTTATCTTTCAATTTCCCATTATCGGGTTTATACGGATATCGCCTACCGAAGTTTTTGCGCCATCTCTAAAGACATAAATTGCGATACGGTCTCCCAAAGCCCGTATTCCATATTTTTGGGTTTGCCGGTTCCGATATGGGGAATTATTGGATACCTATTTGTGTTGCTTTTTTTGCCGTTGGCCCGAAATAAAGAAGCCGCTAAAAAAAGAATATGGACGTTAATGTTCCTGGTGGCGCTTGCTTTCAGTATTTACAGTGTCATTCTGGCAATGATTTCCACTTTCATCATCCATAGCTATTGCATCATGTGTATTGTCAGCTATGCGATCAGCTTTTTACTCTTATTTTCCATATGGATCATTCGGAATCGATTTGAAGCTGGGGGCATTATCGAGGGGTTAAAGAAAGATATTCAATTTTTAAAAACTAAAAAAGTGATTTGTCTATCCTTGTTTGCTCCTTTTTTAGTCGGATTATTACTAACAAAGGCTTTTTTTCCGACTTACTGGCAATTTGAATCTCCGCCCCAGCTGCTATCTTCCAAAATACCTGCCGGGGAAACTGCCGAGGGGCATCCATGGATTGGGGCTGAAAAACCGGTACTGACCATAACCGAATTTAGCGACTATCAGTGTTTTCAATGTAAGAAAATGCATTTTTTTTTGCGACAGCTGATCGCCAAACACCCTGAAAAAATAAGACTCATACATCGCCACTTTCCCATGGATCATAGATTCAACCCCATTGTTAAAGGTCGTTTCCATGTCGGATCCGGTGAAATGGCCCTTCTGGCGATTCAGGCTGCGACCCGCAATAAGTTCTGGAAGATGAATGATATCCTTTATGCACTTGCAGGAGAAAAAGAGACGCTTAACATTAAAGAACTCGCAGACAAGGTCGATATCGATTACAGAGAGCTTGCCCGTTCCATTAATGATCAAGCGACCCGGAAAAAGTTGCAACGCGATATCTGGAACGGACTGAAATTAAAAATTGACGGCACACCGGCTTATGTGATCAATCATAAGGTCTACCTGGGGCAGATACCGCCTGAGATTATCAAAAATGTTTTAAAAGACTAAAAGGCAGGGGATGTTGAAAGACGCATTCGTTAATAATCGATTTCAGATCAGAACGGGCGCAAAGATTGTTTTAATGGTGCTTTTGGGTGCCTTGTTTGTATCCATCATTATGCTTGCGTGTGTTCCACCTGTCAGTAAAGATGCGCTTACCCATCATCTCGCGATTCCGAAGCTCTATTTAAAACAGGGCGGTATCTACGAAATATCTTGGGCCAAATGGTCTTACTACCCCATGAATTTGGATCTGCTGTATATGATTCCGCTGTATTTTGGGAATGATATTGTTCCTAAATTTATTCATTTCGCATTTGCTTTATTTACTTCCGGGCTAATTTTCAGCTATTTAAGAAAGCGAACCGATACGGTTTATGCCCTTTTGGGGGTGCTTTTATTTATTTCTCTTCCGATAATTGTCAAACTTTCGATTACGGTATATGTCGATCTTGGGCTCATTTTTTTTTCAACGGCTTCATTAATTTATTTCTTTAATTGGATCAACACTGAATTTAAATGGAATTATCTGGTCATAGCGGCTATATGCTGTGGCTTAGCACTCGGAACAAAGTATACCGGCTTGATCAGCCTTTTTTTATTAACGTTGTTTGTCATATTCATCTATTCCAGGTCGTCAAAACCCACTCCCGGAAACCAAATTAAAGCATTATGGTTTGGTGCAGCTTTTATACTAGTCGCTCTCCTTGTCTTTTCACCTTGGGCGATTAAAAATTATCTGTGGACAAATAACCCGATCTACCCATTGTATCAAAACTGGTTTGACATCCGGACAGAGGAAGCGGCCGAGACCCATTTGACGGATTTGGCCGCTGAAGAAAATTCCGGAACTGATGTCAATTTACAAAAGTCACAAGGAAAATGGAATCATTTTGCAATCAGAAAATTCATATTTAAAGAAAGGTGGTGGGAAACAGCACTTATCCCTATCCGTATTTTTTTTCAGGGACAGGATGAGAATCCAAAATATTTTGATGGCAAGCTCAATCCGCTTTTATTTTTCTTACCATTTTTTGCATTCATGTGGATAAAAAGAGATCCGCCTGAGCTAAAAACTGAGAAGAAGATTTTATTTGCTTTTTCGATATTATTCATCTTACTTGCTTTCGTTCAAACAGATATGCGTATCCGGTATATTAGCCCTGCCATCCCACCACTCGTGTTATTGTCCATTCTGGGGCTTAAAGAATTAACCACGGCAATTAAAAATCGGTTTTCCGGATTTTCAGTTAAATTTTATTTTAGTATTGTATATGCGATTGTATTTTTTCTTTTATATCAAAATGCATTGTACGTTGTGGATCAGTTTCGATATGTTGAACCGATTCGTTATATCACGGGAGGGGTCGGGCGAGATGAATATATCGAAAAGTATAGACCGGAGTACGCTGCCATAAAATTTGCGAATCAAAATATCCCGGCTGATGCTAAGATATTAGGTGTATTCTTAGGAAATCGGAGTTATTACAGCGAACGAAAACTGATATTTGATTATAATAAATTTTTATGGAGTACATTAAATCAAAAAAGTTCAGCTCAGAAGATATCGTCACATCTCAAAAAAGCAGGGATTACGCATATGATCATTCGATATGATCTTTTTGAAAATTGGATAAATAATCATTATAATGAAAATCAAAAACGTATACTTGACGATTTTTTCAAAAACCACATTGAACTGCTCTTTTCAAAGGGAGGTCATGGTTTATTTGAGGTTGGTTCCGGTGCCGTATAACTGCTCAATTGACTAAGGGCACAATTTGGTTATCCAGAAAGAACAAGTGGTATTGAATGTGGGAGCGGCTTCCAGCCGCGACAGTTGATTTCGCGGCTGGAAGCCGCTCCCACAGAGGATTTATCTAATGGAGCTTGGACTTTCCAGATAAGCAGAAGGCAAAATATTGGAATAAAACATTAACGCATGGTGAATCAAAGATGTACAAAGAAAAATCGATTTGTGTTGTCGTCCCCGCCTACAATGAATCGACTCAAATTGGGAAAGTTATCCAAACGATGCCTGAATTTGTGGACAAGATCGTGGTTGTTGATGATGCCAGCCAGGATGACACGGTTGAAATAGTCAAACGGCATCAGCATGAAATAAATAAGATTGAAATTATTCAGCACGAGTCGAATCAAGGGGTAGGGGGGGCGATTTCGAGCGGTTACCGGTGGGCAAGGGACAATGATTGTGCGGTTACCGCTGTCATGGCCGGAGATGGCCAAATGGATCCATCTGAGCTGGAAAGAATAATAATGCCGATTGTTGACGGTTCCGCCGACTATGTTAAGGGAAATCGCTTGTTTTATGGCGACGCCTGGAACATGATTCCCCATTACCGGTATCTGGGCAATTCGTTTTTTTCATTGATGACCAAGGTTGCTTCGGGCTACTGGCATATCGCAGATTCTCAGAGCGGTTACACGGCCATTTCTTTGATTGCACTCAAACGAATTAATCTGGATAAAATCTATAATGACTATGGAATGCCCAATGATCTGCTGATCAAACTGAATCAACATGATTTTCGCGTGCGGGATGTGCATATCAGACCGGTTTATAACGTGGGTGAAAAATCAGGCATTAAAGTACGTAAGGTCATTCCCAGGATCAGCTGGATTTTATTTAAAGGTTTTTGGCGAAGACTTTTCTTTAAATATGTGATTCGTGACTTTCATCCTTTAATTTTCTTTTATATACTGTCTTTTAGCCTGCTTACTTTAAGTGTTCCGCTAGGGTTCAGATTGGTCTATATTTGGGTCGCAAGGGGAGATATCCCGGATATGAACGCCCTGGCACTTATTTTCACTTTGATCAGTGGCTTACAGACGCTGTTTTTCGGTATGTGGTTCGATATGGAATACAATAAAAATTTAAAATAACTCGCCCAGGCTTCTTAGTATCTTATTAAATGATTATTAGAGCGTTTGGATCAGGCCATATTGGACGTTATCGACAATCCTGAGAAGACACAACAAACTACCGCTATCGGAACGTTATTCTGACAAACGCTCTAGTACAGGCCTGAGTAAAGATGGAAAAAGGCCAAACAATAGATATCAATGCTTAAAACCAATTCGGTATTAGTACTTACGACATCTTTTCCTTTAGATTCATCATCTATTGCCATTGGTTCATTTGTTTTTGAAAAATGCCGGCATTTAGTTAATAATGGCCTTAATGTAAAAGTTATCGCACCTCATGCCAGAGGAGCAAAGAAAAGAGAAATTATCAATGGAATAAAAATAAACCGTTTTAAATATTTCTTTCCTGCCAGATTTCAAATGCTGGCCTATGGAGCAGGCATCCCCACAAATATCAGGACCAGTTATCTCGCAAAATTCCAACTTCCCTTTTTTATGTTGGCCTTTTTTGTATCCACAATAAGAGAAGCAAAAAATTATGATATCATTCACTGCCACTGGTCTTTTGCAGGTCTGATAGGCATACTTGCAGCCAAGTTATTCAACAAAAAAATTATTTTAATGATGCATGGGGCAGAGGTCTTTGTCTATGGTGATAATCCATTATTGAAACTAATTTTAAAGAATGTAGACTTTTTAATCAGCAACAGCACATTTACTGCAAAGAAAACCTTAGCGGTATATCATTCAAAAAATTTTATGGTGATACCACCCGGAGTCGATATCAAACGGTTTTACCCTAAAAATAAGCGAATTGAACTTCGCAAAAGTTTGAATATTAATGATACTGACTTGTTTATTTTTGCGATAGGAAATTTTATAGAAAGAAAAGGATTTGAGTATTTAATCGAGGCTTTGAACATTATCGTTAACCAAAAAGGTTTTACCCATATTAAGCTCGGAATTGGCGGCAGAGGACCGCTCAGAGCTAAATATGAACAAATGATTAAAAGATATGCGTTAGTCGATTATGCCATCTTCCTTGGATTTATTGAAGATGAGGACATGCCTTCTTATTATACGCTGGCTGATATTTTTGTTTTACCGTCGATCGTTGATTCAAGCGGAGATACTGAGGGCCTGGGTGTTGTTTTGCTTGAGGCCAACGCCTGTCAGACGCCGGTTATCGGCTCCAGGGTCGGTGGGATTCCAGACATTATCAAAGACGGGATTAACGGACTGCTGGTTGAACCGAAAAATCCGACGGATTTAGCAGAAAAGATAATTAAATTAGCTCACAACAGGAAATTAAGAGAGCAAATGGGTAAAAATGGGCGGCATATTGTCAAAGAAAATTTCAACTGGGATATTATCACAAAAAGGATGATTGATATATATGATTCAAGATTAAATTGACCATTTTATAAAAAATACGCTTGGCACTTTTCATATTCAAGGCTTCCGTAACAACCAAATATAAGTGGGACATAACCCGTAAGCACATTTGACGATTAATTGGGCAAATCTGGCTTTATGGGTATTCGGCCTGAGCATATAATCAGCCTCAAAGCGTTCCGGTTGCTGAATTATTTTTTTCGTGTAATCGATTCGCTCAAATTTGCAAACGAGTCTCTTCAAACCCCAATAGGTTAAGTGTTTCTCATAATAGAACTTGCTTTTGCGAGATGCCCTGATGTAGATATGGGCAAGTGGCCGGGGTAATATAGAGAGAAAAGGCAAATTGTAATGGGGTTCCATAACATTTATTCGGTTGCCGGCCGCAAAATAGCAAACACCGCCGGGTTTTAGAACCCGAAAAGTCTCTCCCATAAGCCTGCTGGCATCCGGCATATGTTCATAGATATGGGCACAGATTACCGCATCGAATGTATTTTTTGAGAACTTCATTTTTTGGGAATCGTTTTTAATGAATTTTAAATTATCCTGACGGAATTGATTCTTTGCAAAATCGATGGCCGGTTCATCAATATCGATTCCAAACACTTGTCCAAAATAATTAGATAGATAGTTTGAGATAAACCCCGTAGAACAGCCGACATCCAAAACTGAAAACGATTTGAGATCAGATTCAAAATAATCTCTGAAAACAGCAACTATCGTTTTCGCTTTTTTTTCCCTGGCTTCACGATCATACATCGCCTCGGGGAGAATTTTTGAATAGTCAAATTGGTAGTCTCTATCTTTTCTCATCTTGAACCTCTGACATTACTTCTTCCAATATTTTCGCCAAATCTTGCCAAGTTGGAGGCAATGGATAGCCAGTTGATCGATCAAACATCCTTCTCTCCAAAACTTCAGCAAGTGAACTGACATCTCCGGGCTCATACAACCATTGCGGTTGATCTTTAAATAATTCTTTCAGACTACCAACCTTTGCTGCGATTAAAGGGATATCGCAAGCCATAAATTCCCTTGTTTTTTGAGGAAAACAATATTTCCCGAATTCATCGTCAGCATAACAGACCACAGCAATGTCCAATGAATTCATAAAATAGGGGACCCTGTCAAAAGGTAAGATTCCTAAATAATGAATGCGGTCATTGTTTGGAATGGGTAAGTTATGATCGAGTGGACCCGCCAACGCAAGCTGCAGATCCTTATGCTTATCTTTCAATTGCCCAAATGCGTCTATTAATAGGTGCACATCCCTATTTATGAATAGACCTCCGGCGGTACCAATAAGAAGCGCATCGGGTGGCAAGCCAAGCATCTCTCGGCAATGATTTTTATTTAGCGGTTTAAACAAGTCATCTCTGACTGCAAATTCGATAGGATAAACGTGTTTGGTTCGTCCATATTTTTCGCCTATGTAATTTGCAAATGATGAACTCAAACAGGTGATTGCATCACTTTGCCGAAGGGCCCAGTGATACAGTTGTTTAACGATCGGTAGTTTGGCGACAAAAAATTCGTCAAAATTATCATAAATATCAAAAATAACCGGTACCTTCCATATTTTGCTGATTGCGCATCCGATGATACCATAAAAGGAATCCGAACATGCCCAAATCAAATCTGATTTCCTGGCCGCTTTCTGAGCTTCATAAAAAAATCGAATTAGTCCCGGCAATTTTAACCATGTGGCATTTATACTTTTCCAAATAACGGCGTCATCTTGAATTCGTTTTTCTTTTTTGGAAACATAGCTCAAACATATCCCGAACACCTCATGCCCTTTCTGTGAAAGCGCCAGCGGAATTTCACGAAAGCGACCGAACTTATCATCAATCAAATCCTTATGCATATATTGACGCTTTGTTAGGACCGTAATTCGAAGCAAAAGCGACTCCTTCATATAATTTAATTTTGTATGTGGTGACTAAAACCTATGTTAATATTCATTTTAATCCAATCACTTCCGGGTGACTTTTCAAAACGGCATGATACCGATTAATCCCTTTACCGTAGAGGATTATCTTGATATTATTTTCCTTTATGGTTTCGCAGCTAACACGATGAAAAAAATTCTGATCATATCATATATGTTTCCACCGATAGCGGGGGCCGGCACTTTAAGACCACTGAAATTCGCTAAATATCTACCAGAATATGGCGTAACGCCAATCGTTTTTTGCCCCCAAAAAGCGTTCTGGAAAGCATACGATGAAAAACTCCTGGATCTTCCCTATCTGAAAAAGATAAAAATTTTCCGGTGCGGCATTAAACGCCTTCAACAATACTACCATCTGCGTTATCAAAAAGGGATTAAGAACCATCCTTACTATTATTGGATGGGGTTGAAATATTTTTGCCTTCTAGATTTTTTCAGTGCCTGGTATTTTGAGTGCCGGCTTAAAGCACTTGAAATCGCTAAAAAAGAAAAAGTTGATTGTGTCATAACGACCTCGCCGCCGCATAGTATCCACTTCTTTGGGATGTTTTTAAAAAAAATGGCTGGTATTCCCTGGCTAATGGACATGCGAGACGCGATGGTCGATGACCCCAATAAACCGCAGTCGCTTGTCTACCAGATCCAAGCACCCGTTCAGCGTTTCTTTGAAAAACGTTTTCTTTCATCTGCCAGTGCTGCCATTGCCGTTTCTGACCCGATTATCGCCTCGATTAAGAAAAGATATCAGGACCCCAAAATACAGTCAAAATTATGGACGATAACCAATGGCTTTGATACAGAAGATTTTGGTAATACGCAAAGAATTTCGAATCAAAGAAACGTTTTGTTGATTACTTATACCGGATCTTTCATGGGCAGACAAACACCAGAATACTTTCTGTCTGCCATGCAGCAGCTCATCGAAGAAAAATCCCTGGAGCCATCCGACTTGCTCATTCGATTTATCGGTCACTATGATGCTGCGGTTCTTGACATTTTTAACCGATTTCGTGAGAAGGTCCCGATTGAGATCCTTGGTTTTCAACCTTACGATAAGTCGTTATGGCATCAGATGAACTCTGATTTACTGCTGTTAATTGTTAATACGGAAACACAAAAAGGAGCCAACCAGACAATGACCGGTAAATTTTTTGAATATATCGGTGCTCAACGACCCATATTTGCACTAGTCCCCGATGGTCCCCTTAAAGATACCATTACCAGGGGAAAATTTGGTCAGGTTGTTCCTCCCCAAAACACTGCTGAAATTGGGACTAGATTTTTAACCTTTTATCGACAGTGGAAAACCCAAGGTGAATTGTCTTATCATCCCAATTTACAATTGAAAAATCAATTTACACGTAAGGCTTTGACCGGTGAGTTGGCTGCGATTATCCGGAAAGTCATTCGTTGAATATTATAATTCCTGCGAATATTCCTGCCACCAGTCTCCAATCTCTTTTACGGTTGTCATCCAGCAATTTTGGCTCTTTAGATATTCTAAACTCCTTGTATACACTTTTACAAATTCAGGATTTATAATTTCATTGGGATGCCACAGCAACGTTAAAACCCCCCCGACTTCTTTTACCCGATCTGCCAGTAGAGCGATGTAATTGAAGGCCATTTCCGAATCCAGGCGCATACTTTTTTTTGGGGACAGCATGGCAACATCCTGAATGATGAGTGGTATTTCGACAATTGGAAGCTGTTTATCAGTCTTGAGATCATAAAGGCTCCAGGGATAACAGGTGCCGAATCGGAATCCGATATTATCGTTAAATCCAAGTGTCGAATCATACCTGAAGCCTGCTTCGGAATGTGCCCGGGGTGTGTTTCGAATGTCGTAATGAAGGTAATGTTGACGCACACTGGATATTGAGCGACCAATTGCATTTTCAAGTGCTTCTTTTTGCCGTTTGAGTTCGTCTACAGTGTTAAAAGAATACCATGAGGGATGAAGACCAATTTCCCAGCCGCGACGATGAATCTCTTGAATCATTTCAGTGACGGTGCAGTTTTGCCCATCAAATGCCACGCGATCGTCCAATTCGTAAGTAGAGTCCGAATGATGATGTTTTGTTACGTTTTTCCAGCCCGGCCAGAAAAAGAAAGTTGAGCGTGCATCAAATTCCTTTTCTATATCGAGCCAACCTTCATAACAATGTAGCGGATCCTTATTAAACACGTTCTTCAGTATTCGAAATGTATTCAAACTGAGGCCGAACGCCTTGCGCATTTTGTGAAATCTGAAACCGGGATTCGCAGGAGGTCTTTGTATGGCCCTCATGGCTTGTCTAAAAGAAAATAAGGATACGTCATCGACATCATGGGTTAAGCAGACGGCGAAGCTTTTTTCATCCGGCCACACCGGTTTTTCTCGATTATTCGAGAGATAATTTTCATCAACCACCGGCCTGTAGAGTAGGCCCATTATATTCAGGATATTAAAAGCAAAATCAGGCATTGCTCTATCTTCTGAAAAATCTCGGGGGAGATTTTTGGCCTCGTAGTATCCTCTCAAAAGCTTTTGATAATCGATATCCATTTGTGCAGTTGGCCCTATATTTATATTATCAAATGCATCTTTGCTGTTTTATCTTGGTTGAATTAGCATTTTCAACGCTCTCAAGCGTTTCATCAGCTTTCTTTCACAGGTTATTCTGAAATATGGGATCTGTTTAGCTCCATAACTGCGAAAAAATCGCTCAATGGGTTCTAACATTGAACCCTCGAAGTCAAATTTTTGGGTAACTTTTGAAGCAAACTTGATGGCCTCCCACATACAAAAACTGTTAGCACCGCTGTTTCTTAAATTCGGATCACTACCCCCCATCAAATAATACGCTGAGTGTCGATCCCAAATGATATAAAGGGCAGCATGCAGACGGCCCTCAACATCTTCCGCTGCAATTATTTTACGAGCGTTTCGCGCTGTGCAGGCGGCATCGATTCGGGGAATAACTTCTCTGGCGTGGGGAAGTGGCATTTCTTGTCGGCTGTAAGTCATTTCGTAAAGATCTAAAAAAATTATCAATATTGATATCCCAGCGAATACGGAGCTTGTAACGTTGCTCTGCCTTTTTGATCTCTCTTCTGATATTGCCTTGAAACCCGCTGAAAATTGTCTGCAAATCACCGAGATCATCCAACACATACGTATACCAAGTTGTTTGTTTGAAACCCTGCCAGTAAAAGGGAAGCCAATTGGTTATGTTAGGATGAAAATTTTGGCAGAAATAATCAAAGCGCGGAAGAGATTGGATGAGTTTTGTGAATAATTCTTTTTGATGCGCATATTCGGCTGCTATCTTTCCATCATAGGCTCGCAGCCATGGGCCCAATGCTTTTGTGAGCGGCGGCATTGTTATAAAGCAAAGACCATACCTTTTTGTCCGCATATAAGGGAGTGTGGCTGCTATGAGACCGCCTTTTTCGATTACAACAACATCCCAATTTTCATGTCCGCATACAGTATCTAACCACCAGTCTTTTGAAAAAAGTGGGATTTTTTCTTCGGTTTTACAGAAAATTCTGTATTTTTCTATATCTGTCATTGAAAATTAAAAATATTTTTACAGCCATTCCATTAGTGTATTATCAAATGACTAAAATGCCCATATGGCTTCCGACCATATGGGAAGATTCAAAATTTGATTTCTTACAGCATTCGCTTGGGGATAATTACCAGGATTTACCTTGCTGT
>PVMK01140905.1_pt1 | contig 18974 bp, 22 predicted proteins | sample 1853481 | NCBI WGS metagenome assembly PVMK01 (sample SAMN08533507, study PRJNA380276) | Marine sediment metagenome, whole genome shotgun sequencing project. | reverse complement strand
TTCCAACGGTAACATTAAGGAATTCGATAAAGGTGTTACGGGTTATGAAATCGCGGAGAGCATTTCACCGAGGCTTGCTAAGGAAACGTTAGCAGTTAAGATGAATGGATCTGTTATCGAGCTGAAAAAACCGATAACGGATGATGCAGAAATTAAATTTCTAACCTTTAAAGATAAAGACGGCAAGGAAGTTTACTGGCATTCTACTTCGCACTTGATGGCTCATGCCGTACAGGAAATTTATCCCGAAGCAAAGTTTGGTGTAGGGTCCTGCGATTGATGCAGGATTCTATTATGATATTGATATTAATTCGACTCTACATGATGATGATCTGAAAAAAATTGAAGATAGGATGATAGAATTAAGCAAACAAGATGAAATGTTTGAAAGAGTTGAACTATCAAAAAAGGAAGCAATAGATTTCTTTGAGAAAAAAGGCGATCAGTATAAAACAGAGCTCCTCTCGGAGATGGATGAAAATAATGAAGTTATCAGCATTTACAACGAAGGAAATTTCACTGATTTGTGTCGTGGTCCGCATCTTCCATCAACCGGAAAAATAAAATATATAAAATTGTTAAACATCTCAGGTTCATATTGGCGGGGTGATGAGCACAACAAGCAGCTTCAAAGAATTTACGGTATATCCTTCCCTAAAAAGAAAATGCTTGATGAACATCTTTTTATGCTTGAAGAAGCAAAGAAGAGAGATCACCGTAAATTGGGTAAAGCAGCTTGATCTTTTCAGCACTCACGAAGAAGCTGGCGCTGGATTAATTTACTGGCATCCCAAGGGTGCCCGAATCAGAAACGAGATAGAAGACTATTGGCGTAAAGCCCATCTTGATAACGGTTATGAACTACTTTACTCACCGCATATGGGCAAAAGCTGGCTGTGGGAGAAAAGCGGGCATTTGGATTTTTATAAAGACAGCATGTTTGCCGAAATGGATATTGATGGACAAGCGTATTACATCAAACCGATGAACTGCCCGTTTCATATAATGATTTATAAAACAAAATTACGTTCTTACCGCGAGCTTCCCATTACGGTGGGCTGAACTTGGAACTGTTTATCGTTATGAAAAAAGCGGCGTGCTCCATGGCTTGCTCCGGGTTCGCGGCTTTACACAGGATGATGCGCATATAATATGTACTCACGATCAGGTTGAAGCTGAAATAATTGAAGTAATAAGATTTGCAATTATGATGTGGAAAGCATTCGGTTTTGAAGATTTGAAGTTCTATTTATCAACAAGACCCGAAAAAGCAGTTGGTACGGATGAACTTTGGACCAAAGCGGAAGATTCATTAAAAAAAGCACTCGAAGCAGAAAATCTTGAATACGAAATTGATGAAGGCGGCGGGAGTATTCTACGGACCAAAGATTGATGTTAAAATTAATGATGCCTTAAAACGTGAATGGCAGATGAGTACAATACAGTTCGATTTTAATCTGCCCGAACGATTTGATATGACTTACATAGGAGAGGATGGAAAAGAGCACAGACCGTTCATGATCCACCGTGCATTGCTTGGTTCGATTGAAAGATTTTTCGGAGTTCTTATTGAACATTTTGCCGGATCATTTCCGGTATGGCTGGCTCCTGTTCAAGTTGCGGTTATTCCTGTATCACAAAACTTTTTTGATTATGCCGGTGAAGTTACTGATGAATTAAAAAAGAACGGCATCAGGGTAGAGTTTGATAAACGAAACGAGAAAATTGGTTACAAGATACGTGATTGGGAAACACAAAAAGTACCTTACATGTTAATACTCGGTGAAAAGGAAAAAAACGCTGGTAATATTTCGGTTCGCAAGCATACAGAGGGCGATAAAGGTGCTTTGGGTTTGAATGAATTTATTGATAATATTACAGCCGAAATTTTAAATAAATATTACAAAATAAATTGAAGAGGTGATTCATCGCAAAGAAAGAAAAGATTAGAGTAAATGATGAAATTTCTGCGACGAAGGTTAGAGTTATTGATACTGATGGTAAACAATTAGGTGTATTTTCAAGATCTGATGCACTTAGAATGGCTGAAGAGAAAGAACAGGATCTTGTAGAGATTGCTCCGCAGGCAAAACCACCTGTTTGTAAAATAATTGATTACGGTAAGTTCAGATATGAACAACAAAAAAGAGATAAATTACAAAGAAAAAATCAATCTGTTTCAATTTTAAAGGAAATTAGATTTCACCCTAATACTGATGTACACGATTTTGAATTTAAAGCTAAGCATGCAATAAACTTTTTGGATGAAGGAAATAAAGTTAAAGCTACAGTAAGATTTAAAGGCAGGGAAATGGCTTATAAAGAACAGGGTTCGGACCTGTTGAACAGGTTTATTGAAAGAATAGAAGAATATGCTAAAGTGGAAACTCCGATTAAAATGGAGGGAAGAAATATGAGTGTGATTCTTGTTCCACTTCCGAAAAAAATTAAAAAGACTAACTAAAAAGGAATAGAAAATGCCAAAGATGAAGAGCAACAGAGGTGCTGCTAAAACATTTAAAAAAACGGCGTCCGGTAAGTTAAAGAGAAAGAAGGCTTTTAAACTTCACATCTTAACTTCGAAGAGTACAAAGACGAAAAGAAAGCTCAGACATGCAACCTTGGTTGACAAGTCACAACAGAAACGTGTATCAATAATGGTTCAATAAGCAAAGAGGATATTTGAAATGCCAAAGACATCTCATAATGTAGCTTCCAGGAAAAGAAGAAAAAAAATATTAAAACATGCTAAAGGATACTGGGGCTCACGAAGTAAGGTCTATACCGTTGCAAAAGGTGCGGTAGAAAAAGGACTCCTACACGCTTACCGTGACCGTAAGCTTAAAAAAAGAACTTTCAGGCAGTTATGGATTGTAAGAATTAATGCTGCGGCAAGAGCTAACGGAACTACATATTCAAAACTGATTCATTCGCTTAATGAAAAAGGTGTTGTAATAAACAGAAAGATTCTTGCTAATCTTGCTGTTGAAAATCCGGATGCGTTTGCTGAAGTAGTTAAATTTTCTTCTAACTAAATTTATACCCCCGAAGGTGTTGCAATGATTCATCTTTCGGGGGATTGTTTTAAATAATCCCGATGCTGGTATGCTTACTGAAAAAATAGAACGAGCTAAAAAAGATTTCACCTTAGAAATTTCTACCGTTGAACAATCACCTGATTTAGAAAAGATCAGAATAAAATATCTCGGCAGAAACGGAATCATATCTGAATTGTTCGATAGACTAAAAGAAGTAGATAAAAAAGATAAACCGTTAGTTGGTAAAAATCTTAACTCGTTAAGAAACGATATTACTTCTCAAATAAATGATGCCAAATCTACTTTCAATAAAGAAGGGAAGAGTGAAACACAAAGTTTAGATTTAACTTTACCGGGGAAGAAATACCATATCGGAAGCAAGCACATTCTCACACAAACCCTTGATGAAATAAAATCGATATTTAAAAGTATGGGATTCTCTGTTCATGAAGGTCCTGAACTTGAATCTGATTACAATAATTTTGAAGCGTTAAATTTTCCTGAAGATCATCCTGCGCGTGATATGCAGGATACGTTTTTCATCAGCGAAGATTTCCTTTTACGCACACACACCTCTCCCGTTCAGATAAGATTGATGAATAAAATGCAGCCGCCCGTAAGAGCGATAATGCCCGGAAGGGTTTACAGAAATGAAGCTGTTAGTGCAAGAAGTTATTGTATGTTTCACCAGGTTGAAGGTTTGTATGTTGATACTGATGTTACTTTTGCTGAGTTAAAAGGTACGCTTGTTTCGTTTGCTCATCAGTTTTATGGTGAAGATTTTGAATATAGATTTCGTCCCAGCTTCTTTCCGTTTACAGAGCCGAGTGCAGAAATGGATATAACTTGTTTCATTTGCAAAGGCAGCGGATGTAAGATTTGTAAACATTCAGGTTGGTGGAAATACTTGGCTGTGGAATGGTTGACCCGAATGTTTTTAATAAAGTCCATTATGATTCTGAAAAATATACCGGGTATGCTTTTGGAATGGGAATTGAACGAATTGCAATGTTAAAGTACGGAATTACTGATATAAGAATTTTCTTTGAAAATGATTTTAGATTTCTCAAACAATTTTAATTTTGAGTTTATAAATTGAAGATATCGCTAAACTGGTTAAAAGAATATATCGATCTTGAAGGAATATCATCCGAAGAGATCGTTCATAAATTAACTATGTCCGGATTGGAAGTAGAAGAAGTTATTGATCAGAATAAATTGTTTGAAAAATTTGTTGTTGGATTTGTAGCAGGTAAAGAAAAACATCCGAATGCAGACAGACTTTCCGTCTGCAAAGTTTCCGACGGAAGCGAATCTTTCCAGGTAATTTGCGGTGCACCAAATGTTGAAAGAGGACAAAAAGTAGTTTTCGCTCCTATCGGAACATTAATTCCTAATGGCAATTTCGAAATTAAAAAAGCAAAGATAAGAGGAGTTGAATCGTACGGAATGATTTGTGCAGAAGATGAACTTGGTTTAAGCGAAGATCATTCAGGAATAATTGTGCTCAATGCAGATTCAAAAGAGGGAACCCCAATCACAAAAGCACTTGGGCTTAACGATGTAATTATGGAAATTGCTGTTACACCAAACAGACCCGATGCTTTATCGCACATAGGTGTTGCTAGAGATTTAGCTGCGTTGTTTAATAAGAAATTGAAAATTCCTAAACGAGGTTTTGATGAAAGTGATGTTGATATTAATACTCTTGCATCAATTGAAATTGAAGATGAATTAAACTGCCCTCGTTATTCAACAAGAGTTGTAATGGATGTTAAGATTGAAGAATCGCCGGATTGGTTAAAACATAGGATTAAAAGTATCGGGCTGAGACCAATAAATAATATAGTCGATATTACAAATTTTGTAATGCACGAATGCGGACAACCATTGCACGCTTTTGATCTGGATAGATTAAACGGGAAAAAAATTATAATAAAAAGTACAAAGACAATAACAAAGTTTACTACACTTGATTCAAAAGAAAGAGAATTAGCACCGGGAACTCTTATGATTTGCGATGCCGAAAAAGATGTTGCAATTGCAGGAGTTATGGGCGGTGAGAATTCTGAGATTTATGCCGATACGAAAAATGTTCTTATCGAAAGTGCTTATTTCAACCCGTCATCTATTAGAAAAACCTCCAAGCATTTGCAGTTGAGCACAGATGCTTCCTATCGATTTGAAAGAGGAACCGATCCGGGTAATACAATGTACGCCGCTGAAAGAACAGCACAACTGCTTAAAGAAATTGCAGGCGGAAAAATTGCCAAAGGTTCGATTGATGTTTATCCGAAAAAAATTGAAGAGCTGGTGCTCAAGCTAAGATTAAGCAGGGTATCAAAAGTATTAGGTTTTGATGTTAGTAAAGAAAACACAATTACTATATTAACTGATCTTGGATTCACAATTGATGAAATTTCTGATGATGAATTAAAAGTAAAGGTTCCAACTTTTCGTCCCGATGTTGAAAGGGAAGTGGATTTAATAGAAGAGATAGCAAGAATTTTCGGATATGATAATATTCCCACTATTCCTAAAATCAGCATTCCGTTGAGTGCAATACAGGATGAAACATCTTTTACTGACCATCTTAAAGAATATGCAAATGCACTGGGATTATTTGAAATGATTAACAATCCTTTACAGCCGGAAAGTTTAGCGAAGTTGACAGGTAGTGCAATTTTAGTATCCAATCCTCAAAGTATGGATATGGCTTATTTAAGAACATCCTTGTTATCAGGTGCTTTGAGTGTTGTTTCGAGAAATTTAAACAAAGGTGAAAAAAAACTTGAGTTGTTTGAGATTGGAAATGTTTTTAATCTTTACGAGGGTAAGAATACTGTAAATAGTTTTGATGATTATGTTGAAGATGAAAAAATCATCTTTATATTAACAGGCAAAAAAACAGAGCGTGAGTGGTATTCGGAAGAGAAAGATTATGATCTTTTTGATTTGAAGGGATTAGTAAATACATTTATTGAGAAGATTTCACTTGACAATGTTTTAAATGATTCATATTATGCAACAAGTAATAGTATTTACGATTATTATTTTACAAAAAACATTAAAGATCAGGTAATTGGTCTTGGTGGCAAAGTAAAATCTTCTGTTCTTAAGCAATTTGATATCGATCAGGATGTTTTTTGCTTTGAAATAAATCTTGGTAAACTGAAGGAAATAACTGTTACGGGAAAAAGTTTTAACGAGTTATTAAAGTATCCTAAAGTTATCAGAGATTTTGCATTTATTTTTGATAAAGGCATTAAATTTGAAGAAGTTAATGATCTAATTCAGAAAAAAGGTTCAAAACTTTTGAAAGATGTAAAAGTCTTTGATATATTTGAAAGTATAGATTTAGGAAAAGATAAAAAAAGTATGGCTTTTCAATTAGAATATTTTGATGAAGAGCGAACTTTAACTGAAGATGAAGTTGAGAAAGATTTCAGTAATTTAATCAAATTAGTCTCAAAAGAATTTAATGCTAAATTACGCGGTTAAAAATTAATTATCATGGTTAAATACGAAAATTTAATAAACGATCTGAGCACAGTTGAATCTCAGATTACAATACTGAAAAATCAGTATGCTGATTCAGTTAAACGTATTAAAGAGCTTGATATTGCACTCGAAAAATCGAAACAGGATAATACAGCTCTATACCAAAAAATTGCTTCCATGGAAGAAGAAATAAATTATCTTAAAAGTAAAGCTGAACAAGGCATTGGTTTAGGTGCCATGGATTCAGATGAACGTGAATCTTTAAAAGTAAGATTACAGGAATTGGTTACAAGAATTAATTTTCATCTGTCGGCAGAACGACAGGCATAAGTTATTTAAGGAAAAATTGTTAGTTCGATGGTAAGGATGTGAATGGCGGACAAAAAGAAGCTAAAAATAAAAATCTTTGATAAAGAATACTCTTTATTAGTTGAGAATGAAGAAATAGCAAAAGAACTTGCTATTTATGTAAATAAAGTAATGGAAGAAACCAAAGAGGAACTTCCTGATCAGCAATCTCAAACGATTGCTATAATTGCTTGTTTGAATATTGCTTATGATTTGTTTATTGAAAAGAACAGGAATCGTGAATTTCTAATTCAAGCATCAGATAAAGTAAAAAAACTAAAGCTTCTATTAAACGTCCCCGAAATATCCGACCCATCTTAAGCGTTTGCCGCGCTACTGCTCTTTTGAGATAAGAAAAACTAACAGAATCAAAATAGGGAGTATGACTTCGGCGTGTAAGACAGGCCTCATCTTCAACTTTGTTGAAGACTTGCGAAAGCAACGGTGGAAGTAAGAAACGTTCGAGAGTATTCCCACTGTGTATTAATAGGGTTTTTCCTATTTACCAGGTGTAGTAGTTGCGGCTTAATTTTGATAATCCCATATTGGAGGAAAAATGGATCCGATAATACAAATAGTGATAGTGGTTGGTTTAGTTGCGTTATTTTTCTACTTGGGTTGGTTGGTTAATTCAAAGATTGGTAAGAATAGTCTTGTTTCTGCAGATGAGAGAGCAAAACAGGTTGTTACTGATGCGGAAAAGGAAGCTAAAAATCTTAAGAGAGAAAAACTACTTGAAGTAAAAGATGAATGGTATAAAAAGAAAATTGATTTTGATAACGAGGTTAACCAACGAAAGCAGAAACTTAGTAATCTCGAAAAACAACTTTCTACCAGGGAAGATAACACCGAAAAAAAGTTAGATCTCGTTCTTCAAAAAGAAAGAGTGAACAAAAAAGTTGAGAGAGAACATCAGGAATTAGATATAATTCTTAAAAAGAAATCTGAAGAAGTTAAAAAAGTTGAACTCGAACTAAATGAACGGCTTGTGAAAATATCCGGTTTAACTACTGAAGAAGCTAAAAATATTCTTATTCAGAATATGGTTGAACAGGCAAAAATCGATTCGGTGCAAGCAGTAAAAGAAATTTATGACAAAGCTAAGCTTGATGCTAAAAAGGAAGCTCAGAAAATAATCGTCCAGGCAATTCAAAGAACTGCAGCCGATCATTCAATTGAGACCACTGTTTCAGTTGTTCAAATTCAGAATGATGAGATGAAAGGTAGAATAATTGGTAAAGAAGGAAGAAACATTAGAGCTTTTGAATCGTGCACAGGAGTAGATGTAATAGTTGATGATACTCCCGAAGCAGTGCTTCTTTCTTCATTCGATCAGTTCCGCAGAGAAGTTGCAAGAGTTTCTCTCGAACGTCTTATAGCCGATGGTAGAATTCATCCTGCGAGAATTGAAGAAGTTGTTGAAAAGACCCGCCAGGAACTAGAAGAAGAAATGATTAGAGATGGGGAAAATACTGTGTTACAGCTTGGTCTTCATAATATGCACAGCGAACTAATTAAACATATCGGAAGAATGAGATACCGTTCAAGTTTTGGACAAAACTTGTTAAATCATAGTATCGAAGTTGCTTACCTTACAGGAATAATGGCTACGGAACTTGGATTGGAAACCAACCTCGCCAAACGTGCTGGTCTTCTTCATGATATCGGAAAGACCGTTGATAAAAGTATTGAAGGTCCGCACGCATTGATTGGATATGATTTAACAAAAAAATGTAAAGAAAATCCAATCGTTGTTAATGCTGTTGGTTCACATCATGAAGATATTGAGATGGAACATCCGATTGCCGCTTTAGTGCAGGCAGCAGATGCAATTAGCGGAGCAAGACCTGGTGCAAGACGAGAGCCGCTTGAAAGCTATGTGAAACGATTAGAAAACCTTGAACTGCTTGCTAAGTCGTTTGAAGGCGTTGCTAAAACGTATGCTATTCAGGCAGGCAGGGAAATAAGAGTAGTTGTTGAAAATGAAAAGATTGACGACCTTGTGGCTGACCGCCTTGCGAGGGAAATCGCTGCGAAGATAGAAGAAGATATGGAATATCCCGGGACAGATTAAAGTTACGGTTATCCGGGAAGTAAGAAAAATTAGTTATGCTAAATAGTTGTGAAATGTAATTATTTATGGGTGAATGGTTGGATGGATGATTGAGGTCAAGATCAAAAAAAATCAAAATCTATCCTAAAAAATTGCGGATTCATTACATGCAATCATTCAGTCATCCAATCATTCATAAACACTTGGGGAAGTTAGAATTATAACCAGATGAAGATTATAAAAGTAGCAATTACCGGAGGCATTGGTTCGGGGAAGAGCACTTTTGCAAATTACATTGCTTCCAAAGGTTATGTTGTAATTAATGCTGATGATATTTCAAAAGATATTCTTACTTTCGATGAGAGCACAAATAAAGAAAGTAATTAAAGAGTTTGGCAGCGATTCTTATAAAGATGGAAAATTAAATAAGAAATTTATTGCTGCCCGGGTATTTTCTAATCCAGCTAAACTTAACAAATTGAATTCTATTCTCCATCCGCAAGTACTTCAAAAAATCGATTCCCTAATTGAAAAAAAGTATAAAAATGAAAAAATTGTTTTTATTGAAGCAGCTTTAATTTATGAAGCAGATATAGAAAAAAAGTTTAATTACGTTGTATTAGTTACTGCCGATTTCAACATAAGATTAAAGAGAAGTGTTGAGAGTGGAAAATTTAATGAAGATGATTTTATAAACAGGGATAATAACCAAATTCCGCAGGAAGAAAAAGAAAAAAGAGCCGATTTTAGTTTCTCAAATAATAAAGGTAAAAAAGATTTAATTAATAAAGCAGATTTACTTTTATTAACTTTAAACTCAGGCTAAATAATTATAATTACTCATACTATTAATATTATACGGGAGTAAAAGTGTCTGTTATTAATAATATTATTGTTTCAGTCGTACAGGTGCTGCCTAAATCTGTTGTTGGATTTTTTTCCCGCAAATATATTGCAGGGGAATCACTTGATTCAGCCGTTAGCTTGGTTAAGGACTTAAATGCCAAAGGAATATACGCAACGTTAGACGTACTTGGTGAATCAGTTACAAATGAGGAAGAAGCGTTAAGAGCTTTCAATAATGCCATGAAAGTTTTTGATGCAATTGTTCAACATAATCTTAAAGCAAACCTTTCCATCAAACCAACACAATTGGGATTAAGTTTTGATGAAGAATTTGCGAGCGAACAAATTAGGAAATTAGTACAACGAGCAAACGAAATTGATAACTTTGTGAGAATTGATATGGAAGATTCTCCATACACGGATGCAACAATAAATATATATAAAAAGGTATTTGAAGAGTACAGTAATGTTGGAATTGTCTTGCAATCTTACCTTAAACGAAGTTACAACGATACTGTTATTTTAAATAAGCTTGGAACCACTTACAGATTATGTAAGGGCATTTATGTTGAACCTGCTTCCTTGGCTTATAAAGATAGACAAATGATACGCGATAATTTTATTAAAATGTTGGAGTGCATGTTTAAAAATGGAAATTATGTCGGGATTGCAACTCACGACGAATACCTGATAGACAACGCATACCGGTTGATAAAAGAACTTAACATACCTAATGATAAATTTGAATTTCAAATGCTGCTGGGTGTTAGAGAAGATTTAAGAGATAAAATAAATAACGATGGTTATAAGATAAGAATATATGTGCCCTTTGGTGAGGATTGGTATGCATATTCTATAAGACGCTTACAGGAAAATCCGCAAATGGCACGATACATTGTTAATAATATTTTTTCATTTAAGTAATGAATATTTTAGGTATAGAAAGTTCTTGCGACGAAACATCATCTGCTATTCTTTCCGATAATAAGATATTATCAAATCTCATTTCCTCTCAGGATTTTCATGCCGATTACGGCGGAGTAGTTCCTGAATTATCGAGCCGTGCACATATGCAAATCATTAAACCCCTGGTTGATAAATCTTTAAAAGAATCGAATCTTAAACTGGGTGATATCGATCTTATAACGGCAACAGCCGGACCCGGTTTAATTGGTGCATTACTCGTTGGATTAACGTATGCCAAAGGATTAGCATTCTCTCTAAACAAACCATTTATTTCTGTAAATCATATTGAAGGACATATTTATTCCGGTTTCCTGATGGAAGAAAAACCTGAGTTCCCGATATTAACTTTAGTTGTTTCCGGCGGGCATACGCTGCTACTTTATGTAAAAAGTTTTAAGGAGATTCAACAATTAGGAACTACCGTTGATGATGCTGCCGGCGAAGCTTTTGATAAAGTCTCAAAGATGCTTTCTTTTGGTTATCCCGGTGGTCCGAAAATACAAAACGCATCAAAGATTGGAGACGAAGATAAAATCAAGTTTCCAGTTGCGGAGTTGAAAAATCCTTATAACTTTTCTTTTAGTGGATTAAAAACATCCGTATTAAGATATGTTCAAAAAAACTTTTCGAATGTAAATGATATTCCTGAAAAAGAAAAAAATAATATTGCTGCTTCTTTTCAGAAAGCAGTGGTAAATGCTTTGATGCAAAACACTGAAAGAGCACTAAATAATTATGATGTGAAATCTATATCTTTAGTTGGTGGTGTTGCTGCAAATGAAAAGCTTAGGAATGAGATAACGTTGCTTTCTAAAAGATATGATAAGAAGATAATCATTCCTTCTCTTGAGTTTTGCGGTGATAATGCTGCAATGATTGCCTTCCGTGGTAAATCCTTATTTGAAGCCGGAAGACAGGATAGTTTAAATGCAAAACCATATCCTTCGTTGGGTGAGAATTATTTTCATTCAGGTTAATTAAGTAATTTTTTGTAATTTTATTCTATGAATGTCTTAGATTCTTTAACCCAATTAAATATTGAAACACTCTCTAAGGAAGAAAAAAGAGAGCTGCTAAAACAGATTCGTGATGAAATTGATTCGATTGATGACTCCCTAGCGGAGCTTCTAAATTACAGAGCAGCGAAATACGATTTGTTAAGTACTTTGAAGCAGCAGCTTGATTTGAATAACTATTCTCCCCAACGGGAAAAAGAAATAATTGAAAGAATTGGTAACAGGAATAAAAGCAATTTAAATTCTAAAGATTTGTTACAGATTTTTGAAAGAATTATTGACGTCTCAAGAGCAATTCAGAAAAAAGCACGCAACCAGAATTAGGTAACTCTTCTTAATCATCTCACTATGAAACGAGCATTTGAAATTATTTACACACATGAAAATGATTATAATGCGAGTTCCATCTGTCCAAAACAAGCAATTATAATCAGATGAAACTAATACTCAAAGAATTACTTTCCACCTCTGAGAGCTACCTGCTGTTATCGTTTTTTATTGCAATTCTTTTTATTTCCAGTTACGTTTTTTTTACTCCTAATTATTATCCATCGTCTTCACCAATTAAGTTTGATATAAAAAAGGGTGAACCGTTTTCAAACATAGTTGAACGGCTGTATCAAAAAAATATTATTCCGAGTGAATCAAATTTTCGGATTGCTGCATTTATTTACGGTGCAGAAAAAAAAGTTCGTGCTGCACGATATTATATCCCGAACGGGTTAAGCTATTTAGATTTACTCGATCTTTTCATTAGCGGTAAATGCTATTTTGCACGGACAGTTAGAGGAGGTGACGGGCAAACAATAAAATGGTTAGCTTCTAGATTAAAATGGCAGGTGTTTGTAGATTCCACAGAATTTGTAAATTTATCGGAAGATACAGTATTCATTCGTGATTTGGGGTTGAATATTAATTCCCTGCAGGGTTATTTATTTCCTAAAGTTTATGAAATATATGAATACAGTTTTGCAAAAGAAGTATTAAAAATATTTTATGATGGATCTGAAGATTTTTTTGTTGATAGTTTAGAACGAAGAGCAGAAAAACTTGGCTTTACAATTCACGAAGTGCTAACTTTGGCATCTATAGTTAAAGGCGAAACAAACAATGTTGAAGAGATGCCGCGAATAGCAGGCGTCTATCACAACAGGTTGAGAATTGGAATGAGACTTCAGGCAGATCCAACAATTCAATATCTTTTGCCGGGCGGATGGCGGAGATTGTTAAATAAAGATCTGGAAATTGATTCGCCGTATAACACTTATAAATATGCCGGACTTCCTCCGGGACCAATTAATAACCCGGGAAAGAATGCATTACTTGCTGTACTTTATCCTGAAGAGCATAGGTATTTATATTTTGTTGCTAACGGAAACGGTGGTCACAGTTTCGGCAAAACACTTAATGAACATTCACGTAACGTAAGAGAATACAGACGATGGGTAAGATCGCAAAACAACTAATATTAATAATTTTAACTTTTATACTTATTAATAGTTGTGCACATCAGCTTCCTCCGGGTGGTGGTGAAGTTGATATGATTCCACCCGAGGTTGTGGAAATCTACCCGCTTGACGGTACTATAAATTATGATGAAAATTATTTTGAAATTGAATTTTCTGAATATGTTGACAGGCGATCATTGAAAGATGCTCTTTTTATCTCACCGAATATTGAAGGCAGACTTATCTATGAATGGACAGGAACAAGTATCTCCGTAGAATTTGTCGAAGGATTAAAAAAAGATGTTACTTACACCATTACTGTTGGAACTGACCTTGTTGATAGAAATAATAAAAACAGGATGGCAAACTCTTTTACATTTTCATTCTCAACCGGCAGTACAATTGATCGGAGAACTATAAGCGGACGTGTTTACAGTGATGATCAGGAAGGTGTGCTTATCTACACTTACAAGATGGATGAAGGTGTGGATACATTGTTAAAACGTAAACCCGATTATGTTTCACAAACGGGGAATGATGGAAGTTTTAAGTTATATGGTTTAGGTGAATCAAAGTACAGACTTTTTGCCATAAAGGATGAATACCGTGACCTGATTTACGATTTGAACCTCGATTTAATTGGCTTACCAAACCAGGATATTTCTTTGCAAGGATCGGATACTTCTTTTACGGGAATATATTTCAAGTTATTTAAAGCTGATACCACAGCACCAAGATTACTTAAAGGTATTATGACAGATGAACGTCATATTCTTGCAACAGTTACAGAAAAACTTGATAACGAATTGCTAACTTCCAATAACTTTTACATAGTTGATTCAACAACAAATAAACAGTCTGCAATTTCTTTTGTGTTTAGTAAACAGGGAAAATTTGATGAGATAATTTTAGTTCCGGAAATAAAGTTAGAGAGTGAGAATGATGTTTTTCTAATTGCTAAAGTTTTGAAAGATACCGTTGATAATAAATACACAAATGATTTTGTTAAGTTAACTATTTCAGATAGACCAGACACTATTCCTGCGAATGTAACCGCGAACGAACCGGAAAACAATTCAACTGTAGATTTTATAAATACTAAAATTAAATTTTTTTTTAATGATGGATTTTGGAAAGAAGATATACAACGAAACATTACATTTACAGATACTTTGTACAAAGGTGTTCCTTTCAAAATCAGTTATGATGATGACGCAACTTTGGTAGTTTCACCGTTAAAAAAACTTATAACAGAAAAAGATTACATCATTAAGCTCGATCTAAATGCTTTTGTTGATGCAGCAGGCAATAGGCAGGACTCAATTTATGAATATAGATTCAACACAATCTCCGGATTGGATTTTACAGGTGTTAACGGCAAAATATTAAATGTCCATTTTCATAAAAATCCAATTCTTGTTTTAGAAAATATTGAGGATAAAAAATTAAAGTATCAAAAAAACGTTAGTGAAGAAGACTTTTCTTTCGAGAGAGTTGAAGCGGGGAAATACATGCTTTGGTGTTACTTTGATGAAGACAGCAATTATCAATATTCTTACGGATGGCCTGATCCAATTAAATTTTCAGAAAGGTTTTCAGTTTATTCCGATACTCTCAAACTAAAACCAAGATGGGTTATAACTGATGTTCTGTTTGAATTTAAGTGATGGGAGGAGTTGAATCATAAATTATATCACCACTCTTAATTGTCATACAGTTGAGATTTCTTCCAATATCATAAACTATATCCGCATACTCCTCTGTATCGAAGATTGAAAAATCTGCTCTCTTACCAATCTCAATGCTGCCAATTTTATCATTCATTCTAAGTGCTGCTGCTGCATTAATTGTTACTGCATTAATTGTCTCTTCAATAGTCATTTCCATATTTAACGCAGCCAGACTCATTATCAAACTTAAACTTGAAATATGAGAAGAGCCGGGATTAAAATCTGTGGCTAAAGCAATAATGGCATTATTTCTCAATTAATTTACGTGCAGGTGCATATTGATATTTAAGGAAAAAGGAAACACCCGGTAAAAGAACAGAAACTGTATCTGCCTTTCCAAGTTTTATTATTCCATCATCCTGTAACACTTCAAGATGATCAACGCTCACAGCATTATGTTTTAATGCGGTATCCAACCCGCCAATTGAGTTAAACTGTTCTGTATGTAATTTTAATTTCAAACCGAGTTCTTCAGCTCGTGTAAAAATCAAATTGATCTCATCGGCGGTAAAAGCAGTTGATTCACAAAATCCATCACAAAACTTTGCGAGTTTTTGCTCTGCAATATGTGGCAGCATTTTATTAATTATTTCATCAATATATTCATCACGGGTTGTTTTATGTTCCGGGGGGAAAGTGTGTGCGCCTAAAAATGTTGATATTATTTCAATCGGATAAATTTCATCCAAATAATTTATAACTTGTAATAATTTTATCTCATTCTCGAAATCCAATCCGTAACCGCTTTTAATTTCCAAAGTTGTTATACCTTGCGAAATAAAATTTTCAATTCTCGGTTTTACTGTCTCTATTATTTCCTCGAAAGATGATTGTCTGACAGACCTTACGGTAGAATTAATTCCACCGCCTGATTCTGCGATTTTTTCATAAGCGACTCCCGCAAGTTTTTGTCTGAATTCATCAGCTCTTGAACCAGTAAATACTGAGTGTGTATGACATTCCACAAGACCAGGCAAAACGGTTTTGCCGGAAACATCAATTGTCATATCAAATTTATTTTTGTTTATTGAGGAATTAGGAATGATATCAGCAATTAAATTATCATTTATAACGATGGAATGATCGTGTAATAAATCAATTTCAGAAAGATCAGTACCACGTTTTACGTTTTTACCGTGTGTATCTAATGTTAAAAGCTGCGAAGGATTAAAAAGCAGTTTCTTCATTCTTCAAAAATATTTACAGTTTCTTGTACAACCCTTGCTTCTGTGTAACCAAGTTGATTTAGTCTAAACTTAAGATTATTGGATTCTGCTATGTCAGTAAAATCACCAACTTTTACTTTGTAGAAAGGGGGTTCGAAACTGATATAAACTTCTTTACGTTTAATTTTGGTAAGTATATCGGCTCTAACAGAATTTGCATCTTCCAAATTATCGGTAGCTACAACTAAAACTCTGTAACCATCAACAGTTCTAATAATTTCGAGGTTCTCTACAAAATTAGAATCCTCAGAAACTTCAATATCATTTTCATACTCGTACCACACATCAGAAAACTCTTCGTTATTAGAGATTGTTTCTATTTCAATTTTGGTTTTGTAACGCGTAATATCAAAATCTTCCCTCACCGTTACCTTTTTATCATCTCCATCTCCATTTCCATTCTTTTTTTCGTACCTGGAACTTGTTGATGCACTACAGCCGGCATGAAAAAATATAATTGGGATAAATATGAGTGTAAATCTTAATTTATTCATTTTATATTAATTAGTTAATAAAAAAAAATTAAATTTATGTAAACATAAATAATTTAGCGCCATTTAACGAAAATTGCCAAAACCGGCTAATGCAGTTTATTTTGTGATAAACTCTTAATTTTAGTAATTTTACATATTATTTCAAAATTTTAAAAGAAAATGGCAGCAAAAAAATATAAAATATTATTTGTAACCTCAGAAGTTGTCCCGTTTATGAAAACCGGCGGTTTAGCCGATGTTTCTGCAGCATTGCCGCAAGCTTTAGCTGAGTTGGGGCATGAAGTTAGAATAGTTGTTCCGAAATATGGGGCTGTTGATGACAGAAAATATAAAATTCACGAAGTTGTAAGATTAAAAGATCTGCAAGTAAACATTGGAGGTAAAGAGGTTATATTCTCGTTAAAATCTTGTTTCCTTCCCGGGCAGAGAATAAGAGTACAGATATATTTTCTAGATAATGAAGAATATTTTGGCAGTAGAAACAGTTTGTACACCGATGCCATGACAGGAAAAGATCATAAAGATAATGATGAAAGATTTATCCTGCTAAATTTATCGGTCTTTGAATTGATCCAAAAATTAGGGTGGATTCCTGATATAATTCATTGCAATGATTGGCAATGCGGATTGGTTCCTGCATACCTTAAGACTATTTACAAAGATGTAGAACAATTTTCAGAATTCAAAACATTGTTTACGGTTCACAACCTTGCATACCAAGGAATGTTCCCTACATCGAAGTTTAAAAATACAGGTTTACCTGAAGAACTTAATTCTGCCAAAGGAATTCAGCAGAACGGTAAGATAAATTTTATGAAAAGCGGACTTTTATATGCAGATTTGATAAACACTGTTAGTAACACCTATGCAAATGAAATTAGAACCAGCAGTGATCTTGGCGCCGGCTTGAAGGATGTTTTAGCGAAAAGGAAAAAGGACCTTTACGGAATAATAAATGGTATAGATACTAAAGTTTGGAATCCCGAAAAGGACAAGCTGTTACCTAAGAAGTATACAATCAAAACCATTGAAGCAAAACAAGTAAATAAAGAAGCACTTACTGAAAGATTTGGTTTAGAATATAAAGAAGATGTTCCGATATTCGGTATTATTTCAAGATTGTATGATTCAAAAGGAATTGATCTCGTGCAAAAGATATTTCCAGATTTAATGAAAATGGATGTACAACTCATTCTTCTCGGAACGGGTGATAAAAAATATCATACCTTCTTTGATAAGATGAGCATGAAGTATAAAAACAAATTTGCAAGCTACCTTGGTTTCAATGATGAATTAGCTCACCTAATTGAGGCTGGTGCAGATATGTTTCTAATGCCTTCTAAGTATGAACCTTGCGGTTTAAATCAAATGTATAGTCTTAAGTATGGTACTATTCCAATAGTACGTGAGACAGGCGGACTTGCAGATACTGTAATCAGCTACGATGAAAAGACAGGTGAGGGAACCGGGTTTATGTTTAAGAAATATGATGCGGCGGCTTTCCTTAAAGAAATTAAAAGAGCCGTGAATGTCTTTAGTGATAAGAAAGCATGGGTGAAGATAATGAAAGCTGGAATGAAATCAGATTTTAGCTGGAACTCTTCAGCTAAAAAATATGTTGAGCTTTATAAGACCGTGCTATCAAATAATTAATGTCCAACCGAGCTGTATTTCTCGACAGAGATGGAACTTTAAATGAAGATCCGGGTTATTTGGGTGACCCTGGAAAAGTAAAACTACTTCCTTTTGTTGGTGAAATATTATCTCGCCTTAAGAATGAATATAATTATTTCCTTTTCGTAATTTCAAATCAATCGGGAATTGCGAGGGGTCTTATTTCTGCCAAACAAGTTGACCAGGTAAATGAGAAAATAAATATTTTGCTCAAAGAATTTAATGTATCAATTGATAAATTTTATTACTGCCCTTTTCATCCTGATTTTAGTACGACGGAAGAATGCAGCTGTAGGAAACCAGCAACTGAAATGGTAGAAAAAGCTGTAGAAGAGTTTGAAATCGATCTTTCTAAATCATTTTTTATCGGCGATTCCACATCGGATATTGAATGCGGAATGAATGCCGGTATTAAAACAATTTTAGTAAAAACAGGTTACGGTAGGGAAACGCTTTATATGTTGCAAAAAGAAAATAAATTTCCAAATTTTGTTGCTGAAAATTTTTTAGACGCTGGAAATTTTATTCTAACTGATTTGAACGGAGCATCTACTTGAAATATCCTCTTTCCATTATTGTAATTATTTTATTTATCGTACTTAATTTTTTATCATGTTCTGATGACCCAACGTCA
>PVMK01129048.1_pt1 | contig 18975 bp, 16 predicted proteins | sample 1853481 | NCBI WGS metagenome assembly PVMK01 (sample SAMN08533507, study PRJNA380276) | Marine sediment metagenome, whole genome shotgun sequencing project. | reverse complement strand
TATAGGGACGTTGTTGACAAAGTATACAAACCGGAATATAAAGGGGTATTGAGAAGAAAGAACAGGTAGGGGATGGATAGGGGGTCAAAAGAAAAGAGAGATCAACAGCAGGGATAAATTAAGGGGGTTGAAATGCCGCGAGGCCCAAGACTGGATGCGCCGGGGACATTACATCATGTGATTGTCCGGGGTATTGAAAGGCGCAAGATCGTTGATAACGATAAGGACCGTGAAAATTTGGGCATATCGGCATCCGGTGTCGCGCAGAGATTAAGGCGGAGTGGGGATGTTTGAGTTTGTACAATTTGTCAACAACGTCCCTTAAGGTCCCTGCTGTTGATCTCTCTTTTTTTTTGACCACCTATCCATCCCCTACCTGTTCTTTCTTCTCAATACCCCTTTATATTCCGGTTTGTATACTTTGTCAACAACGTCCCTATACCTCCTAAATTCATCGTTTACATTAACCTTTCGTTAAGTGCCAACCATCGTAGGAAGGGCACTCATAAACTCTGAGACGTATGCCCTTTTCTTCAAACAGAATCTCTGCTCGTCTTTCGGCTACCGCTTTTGATTGAAACAAATCTTTATACTGCCCGTGAGTTCCTAAACAGCTTTGACATTTTGTACTGGGAGTCTGTCTATCTTTGGGGGATAGATGCCACAAACTACATTTATTGCATTTATAGAGAATTAAGTTATTATTGTAAGCTCGATAAGCGTAATGAGCACTTTCTTGGGCCTCAGTTCTTGACCAATATTCTGTGAGTGGTTCTCCTGTCCGACTACCAATACACGTGGTACTTTTCTTACTCATCATTAGTTTCTCCTGAGCTATATGCTATGAATCCCATTAAGGATAGGATACCAATAAAAAGAAATCATTTATACTCAACAACAGGTCCGATCACCTTCAAATCACCGTTTTTGATTCTCTCTTTGATTACTTCTGCACCAGTAGTTGGCCGAAGGCCAAGTGAGCTTTAGCGAGCGGTCCGCCCTATCATTATAAATATGCTAACTGCGGCGAGTCCTAATATGGCGCTGATAATTTTTGGAAGCATAAAAATACAGTGTCAAAAGGTTTCTTAACCGTTTTAGCGTCTGTGAGCTTTGCCCCAGCTTCCCCCTCTGTGCGATCGGCCGGAATGTCCATACCTGTGATGTTTAGTAAAGTAGCGGTTCCTGCGATCTGACCTTGAGGAATAATATCGTTTGTGGTCCCGTCGAACTTCACGATGCGCGCGGAAATCCTTTTTGTGATCACGCCGGAATCCCCGGTGACCCTGAAAATCTCTTCGGTGGTTGTGCCGGTCTCCACGGTGACTCCCGAAATCCCTTCGATGGTCACGCCCATATCCCCGGTAGTCCCGGAAATCCTTTTTGTGGGCACGCCGATTCCTCCGGCGGTCCTGATAATCTTCTCTGCGGTCGTGTCGATCGCCTCTTCGGTCGCGATAATCCTCCCGACGATCACTAACGCCTTCACCGCGATCGCTAAAGTCTTCTCGACGGTCTCGGATATCCTCACTTCTGTCACGCCGATCCCGTGCAACCGGGCGATCACTTTCCAAATCCTGCTCGACAGAATCTTGAGCGATCAACACATTGGGATGTGCAATCCCCACCGCACAAAACGCCACTGCTGCCACTGCCATCAAGATTAAGTTTCGCATAATTTAACCCTCCTTTTTTATTATTATGATGTATTTTTGAGATGGCTTTTAATGTTACACACCGAATAGTGTACCTAGTTTCGCCAGATTTAAACTTTCGTCAGTCACGCTGCAGACTCCTAATTTATGTATGGTTTATTTCTTTAGACGATCATGGCCACAAAAAGGTTTACAAAAATTTGTCCCCTATATATAGGGTTTTAATGCGATCAAGCAACACTTGGTCCAAACCGGCAGATTCGACCTATCGATCGGTTGAGTCAGCCAGCGTGATTAACTCTTGCTCAGTAAAAAATCTAGATAAATATGCCACTTCTTGACCGCTTATTCCATTTCTTGTAACATACGCTATTATTCGAAAGGGCAGCGAAGCTTTACAGCGGGGCGAGGTCGTATCAATTGAAGATCTAAAGAAAGAAATTGAATCATGGTAAAATGGTCTGTCCCCAGCGAGAAATGATTTAAAGCAGATTCATGGGGGTCAACAGTGCCCAAATCCGTACCTAAAAAAATAAAAAAAGGGATGCGTGCCGGAAAGCTGCGTATTGCGGATCACTGGAACGCCATCAGCATCATCGCCCATTCTCAAGCCAATCCCTTAAAGGCAGTTGCCGAGTTTGTGGAAAACAGCATTGATGCACGGGCCAAACAAATCGTCATCGTGAGGGGTAAAAAAAAGGGAGAGTTCTACCTCAAGATCAGCGATGATGGCGAGGGCATTCCAAGAGATGAACAGGGTTTACCGGATTTTCGTCGCGTGGCGACACATATCTGTGATTCTATCAAGAGACAGTTCAGGTCACAGGGTGACAAGGGGATTCAGGGAGAATTCGGTATTGGTCTTCTTAGTTTCTGGACGGTCGGCCAGAACCTCAGCATGACCTGTTGCGGCGCTGATAGAAAGTCATACCAAATGACCATGGCCAAGGATTCACCGAATTTTGCGGTCTCGGAGAAACGGATATTGCTTCCCTTTGAGGGGACCGACCTGATGATCTATCCCCTGCTGCCGGGTTTGCGGTCTTTGACGGGCGAAAAGATTCAGCGCTATCTCGCATCAGAACTCAGGGACCGGATCAAAGCGACGGATGTAACGGTTAAAGTTATTGATCGAACCGGCCGCAAAGAGTTTATTGTGGTCCCCACGGCAATTCACCGGACGACTGCTCCATAATCTGAAACCGGCCGAAACCGCACAGGGTGATATTTATCTGGAAATTTATCTCAACGATCCGGGTTCCGTAAACCGGGTTAGCTTGTATCGACGAGGCACGCGCGTCCTGCCGTTGATCACTGAAATAGACCACTTTGATAAAGAGCCATGGACTGCGGGGTATCTCCAGGGCATTGTGGATGCGCCGTTTTTGTCTCTCACTCCGGGAACTCGCCAGGGCATTATTCGCGATGATCATTTTGACGCTTTATGCCGGGCATTGGTTCCGGTTGAAAAACACCTTCAACAAATCATCGAAGAACAGCGCAAGGCTGAAGAGGAGCGGTCCAGCCGCCAGGTCCTGCGCAGGGTCCAGCGCGCTCTCAAAGAAGCGTTTTTGCGGCTTCCGCAAGAGGAATATGACTGGTTTGATATTTATGGTGCAAAGCTTCAAAAAAAATCGGGGAGTCTTTTTTCCAGCGGACCCATAGGTGGAGGTTCCCGTGAAGAAATCGACCGTGAAAGTGAGAATCCTGAAGAGGTGCCGGAACTGGATGACAATGACACCGGGCAAAAACAGTTTTTTGAATATGCCGGTCCTTTGTTCAGCGCGCTGATTTCTCCAAAATCGAGTGTCGTTTCGGTTGACAAGCGCAAGAAATATCGGGTGATCTGCAGGGATCGCTCACGGCGGACGGTTTGGGATAACCTGGTATATCAATGGGAAATCACGGACGGCGATGGTCAACTCCAGGGAAAGGATAGCGAATCAGTCGTTTTTATTGCCCCCCCCGGAACCGTGCCTGACAACCTTGGAAGTGGTTGTTCGGCAGGGGGATAAGACCTGCAGGGATGAGGCCTTGATAACCGTGACCGACTCTCTCATGGATCAATCATCCAAGACCGGAAAATCGAATAAAGGGCTTCCCGGGTATACCTATCGCCGGGCGCCGGGGGAAATGTGGCGTTCACGATTCGATATGGAAAAAAATGTGATCATTATTAATAACGGGCACAGGGACTTTGTCTATGCCGGCAAACAGAAAAGCCGCAAGCTGCGCTATATTTGCCGCCTGTTTTGTAAAGAACTCGTTCGTCACAATTTCCCGGGGCTGCAGACGGACGAACTCCTTGAACGGATGATCGAGCTCTCCTTGTACACGGAAGAGCATTTGAAATAACAAATATCAGATTCTGCCCGGAAAAAATGTCCCCTCCGATGAAATCTTCTCAAGTTTTCCCCTCACCCGCCGATAAAATGATATAATTCTATTTTTTCACAATAGCTTGTGTGACTTTTACCATTTTTATGTCAAGTACTGAGCCGGTGTGCCGGAGGCAATAATGGAAAAAAAGATTGTATCACTTATAAATGACCTGAAATCCAATAAAAAACTATCGACATTTGATGAAGCATCCACGAAACAGGCTGTTGTTTTGCGGCTGCTGTCATTTTTGGAATGGGATATCTTTAATGTGGAAGAAGTTTACCCGGATTATTCGGTCAATTCCTCCAATGTGTCCTATGCCCTGCGAATCAAGAATACCAACAAGGTTTTTATCGAAGTCAAAAGAGTCCATTCAAAACTCGATAATCATCAGAAATCTTTAGTTAATCTTGCCTCACGCGAGGGTGTCAATCTGGCGGTGCTGACCAACGGCATCATCTGGTGGTTTTATCTGATTTCAGCCAACGGCAGCTGGCAACGGAAATGGTTTTATTCCATTGATTTAATAAAACAAAAACCGGATACCTTCGTCCCCAATCTAATGGATTTGCTAACCAAAACCAAAGTCGCTAAAGGCCAGTCTGTGAAAGCGGCCAAATCCCTTTTTCAAAGGAAGCGGCAAAAATTAGCCGCAAATTTTTTGCCGGAAGCCTGGAACCAACTCATTTCCCAACCCAATAAGATATTTGTCGAATTGCTGAGTGATCAAACCGAAAAGCTTTCCAGGTATAAGGTAGATGCCAAATCAATTCAAAAATTTCTCGATAAACATATGGACAAATGGCTGATAAAAAGAGTTGCCAGCACCGGAGCGGCACCGCCCTCTGCCACCATGGCAACTGATATACTGGATCTGGATGACGAACTGTCTTCTGCAACATCGCAGGCTTCCCCCAAAAAGGAACCGGTGAAAATTAGTCAGTCTTTTGCGGATGTGTCGATTCAGTCTTTTCGTTTTAATGGCCACAAATATCCTGTTCGCGCCTGGGATGAAGTGCTCTCAACGCTCTGTGACTATTTTGTCGCCACCTATGCCAAAGATTTCGAAAAGGTTCTGTGGATATCCGATGATCAGAAAACATGCTTTTCACGCAACTCGGATCAGTTGCAAATACCGGAAAAAATAAAAAAAACCGATATCTTTGTCGAAACTAAAATGACTCCCGACAGGGTTGTCAAAACGGCAGAAAAGCTTTTAGAGGAATTCGGTTACAATAAAAAAGATCTGAGCATCGAGGCCCGGTGAGGGCAGAGGACTTCGATTTCGGATTTGGGATTTCGGATATGGGATTGCAGTTCTCGATTTGGGATTTCGGAATGTAATTCGGGGCGCAAGGCATAAGGCACAAGGCGTAAGGCCAAAGATTTTGTCTTTTTATCTTATAGCTTTCTTATCCCTATATAGATCAGAAAATAATCCTTTTAAAAATCACAAATCCGCACTCAGAAATCCCAAATCGTTAAACCTTCTACCATTTATCCGACACCAGACACCCCATTCGCCCTGCGCCGTCGCCCTGCGCCTTGCGCCCTAGAACCCTAAACACCCCGTATTCACCTTTTTACCTTGACAAATCGCAACAGATTTCTGAACTTGGGGGAAAAAGAAATTTGAACCAATCTGAACAGGAATGAACTTCCCCGCGGCAAGCCACGGGGTATCAATGAAGGATAAATTCAATCCTAACCCAGCAGATTTCGCAATCTCCACCTCACATTCATTATAATCTGTGCCTGCCCCATGAAATCGTTTTTTCTTTTATTTCATCGGGGTAATCTGCGAAATCTGTGGATTAAAGGATTAAAAAACGGTGTCTCATGACCAGCAGTTACCTGTTTTATGATATCGAAACGACCGGGTTAAACAAGGCTTTTGATCAGGTACTTTCGTTTGCCGCCATTCGCACTGACCCGGGGCTGAATGCGATTGAGCGCCACACCATCACGGTTAAGTTAAGACCGGATGTAATCCCGTCCCCCGGGGCGATTTTAACCAATCGCATTCCTGTCTCCGATCTTTCCAAAGGCCTGTGTGAATTTGAAGCGATCGAACAGATCCACCAGTTGATGAATCAAGCCGGCACCGTCAGCCTCGGTTATAACACCCTGGGCTTTGACGATGAATTCCTGAGGTTTTCTTTTCGCAGAAACCTGCTGCCGCCATATACCCACCAGTTTAAGAACGGTTGTCGCCGCATGGACTTGTTTCCCATGGCCGTCCTTTACCGGCTGTATAAAAAAGAGGTAATTACCTGGCCGGAAATTGACGGCAAACCATCTTTAAAACTGGAACATCTAAATTCCGCCAACCGCATGGTATCCGGTCGATCCCATGAGGCCATGGTGGATGTCGCAGCGACAGTGGAACTTGCCCGTCGTTTCTATAAAAAAAAGAAAATGTGGCAGTATTTAGAAGGGTATTTCGACAAGGAAACGGATGCATACCGGATGCAGGAGCTGCCCATCGCTTTTCAAAGTGGCGCGGGCGATCATCACAAGGCGCTGGTAGTCAGCGGCGAGTACGGCCCCGGGCAAAATTATCAGGTGCCGGTAGTATCCATCGGGACTTCAATTCCCTATTCCAATCAGACCTTATGGCTGCGAATGGATCTGCCCCAGCTTCGCCAGACCACTGCCGACACCATCGCTGAAACGTCCTGGATTATCCGCAAACGAATGGGAGAGCCCGTTATATTGCTGCCGCCTCAAGAGCGGTACTGGAAACTTATCGGCAAGGAGCGCAACGTTGTCTTTGAAGAAAACCTCAAGTGGCTGAAAGAAAATCCTGAAATTTTTCAGCAGATTGTAACCTATTACCGAGAGTACCGCTATCCGTTTATACCCAATTTGGATCCCGATGCTTCTCTGTATCAAATCGGATTTTTTTCACGGGCCGACGAAAAACTCGGCCGGATGTTTCAGCAGGCTTCTCCGGATGACAAAGCAAAAATAGTGTCCCAATTTTCAAGCCCGGATGCCAGGACGTTGGCAGGACGGGTTCTCTGCAGGAATTATCCTGAGACGACCCTCAGCGAATTCAACCCAGACTACAATTCGTACCTTAAACGAATAAATCCATTAAACCAAGAGGACGCAATTACAGACTATCGGGGAGAAATCCGAACAACGCCAAAAAACGCCTTAATTGAGATTAACCGCCTGAAACAGGCCGGTGATTTGAACGATGATCAGCAACAGCTGCTTGACGATCTTGAGGAGTATATTAAGACCAAATTTATAAGTTAGGTCCGGGTTGCGGGTTGCGGGTTACGGGTTGCGAGCTAAATAAGGAATTAATTCCAATTTCACCACGCAACACGGAACGCGTAACGCGATCAAATTCCACTATTCCGTTAAAGCATCCCGTTGCATTATATCACTGGCCTTGGGGCCACAATTGAACAACAAATCAAAGGCCGACAGGTCGGGTATGAAATCACCCCACAATTGCGGATACACGCAGGGTTTGGATTTAAGGCAGGAAAGCGCAATTCCGGCTGATTTAAATAAATTGGGGTCAAGATATTTTAAGGCGGCACTTTGAGCCAAATAGGAAGACGCATTAAAATACCGGCAAATTTCAATGAGCAGGGTTTTTCCCCTGGCTTTCATACCGAGCTCGGACAGCAGCCTGACCTCAGTGTCCGCGCCGATGTTCAGCATGAGGTGCCGGAGAATCGCCATGTTGAAATCGATGAGTCGATCAAATCCGGTCGAAAAAATAGTATGCAGAAATTGGACGTGTTCGGAAAAATAAGGGGCATTGGCATAAGCCTGTTTTAAACTTTTCAGGTTTTTTATTTGCAGCGGACTTTCATGACAGATGCGGACGTCGTTGATCTTTTGCAACCCCAGACCCTTTTTCCACACGGGTACCGTCATCCACAGCGTACCCTGGTCGTTTTTGAACCGGTTGCGAGTAGTCCAGGTTGTCCCCCTGGGGAACTGAACATTGTCGAGGATAACGAAAACATCAGAAAGGCACACACGCGAGAAAAATCCGGGGCAAGGAGCGAAATAGGGCTGGCTGGTGGATACAATCATAATGAAATTAAATGGCGGAGCGCAGCGACATCATTATTCGATGTTCGACGTTGGGCGTTCGATGTTGGACGTTCAGGTAGTCTTTTGGGCATTTATCACCTGAAGCATCTCTTCAACGATTCTGTCAACGTCATCATATTCTACCTGACAGGTGCCGACCTGTTTGTGGCCGCCGCCGCCGTATTTCAAGACCAGAGAACCCACATCCACCAGGGAGGTTCGATCAAGGATGCTGTGGCCGACGGAAATCATGGCAAACTGCTTGTCTCTTCCGTCGACAATGCGGACGGATATGTTCTGTTCGGGATAGAGTACATATTACATAAATCGGTTGCCCACCGGATTTTCAGCGATCCCCCGAAAATCGATGAGGATGGCATCACCCTCGATCCGTGTAGTCCGGGCAAGAAGGGCTTTATATTTTGATGTTTCCTCATGATATACCTGAACACGTTCCTGAAAATCAGGCAGGGCCAGAATTTCTTCTGCGGTTTTGGAACGCAGGTATTCGGGCAGTTTTTTCATCAACTCAAAATTGCTGATACGAAAGCATCGCTTGTACCCCAGGCCGGTTCGGGGGTCCGCAATAAAGGCCAGCATAATCCAGTCGGTGGGATTCAGTATATCATCTTTGCTGAACTGGGCCGAATCTGCGATACCAATGATCTTTATCAGATCTTCAAATTTTTTCAGCTTACCTGCATAGGTCTCATCATTTTTGTAATACTCATATATGACCTGAGCGGCACTGGGTTCAAGTTCACTGGCGCCTTTGAACTTCCCTTCCAGTTTAAGCCGTTTGTGTTCACTGGAATGGTGATCAAACCACAGACCGCAACCTTCTACAAAGGGTACGTTAGCGAGGATGTCATTTCCGGTCACCTCGATTTTATTATCCTGCAGATCCTTGGGATGTATGTACAGAATTCCGTCCACCAGACCCAATTCCAAAAGCAGCGCCGCACAAACTGAACCGTCAAAATCAGACCGCGTTACTAGTCTCACTATTGCCCTCCTGCATGAGGCCTCTTACGAGAACCTAATCTTAAAGATAACAGGTTATTTAGAAATTATATGTAAAGAAGGAAATCCTGTCAATAGGAAGGTCGTCCGATGCCCGTGAAGGCATCACATCATTTTTAGAAAAAAAGGTCGCCGAACTTTACAGACAGACCGAGCATTGACATGCCCCAATTTTATCCATGGTGGCAAGACCGACCCTTTGGATAAAAACGGGACCTGATTGAGTGAAAACTCGATCAGGTCCCGTTTTTATCCAGCACGTTTCGCACCGTTTTCGCCAATTCCCGCATAACAATGGGTTTGAGGATAAACTCTTTGATTCCGAGTTCATGAGCCCTTTCTTTGGAAATCCGTTCACTGTATCCGGTACAAAGAATCACCGGGATATCGGCACGAATATTCATCAACTTGCCGGCCAGTTCATCTCCGGTCATGTTCGGCATCGTCATGTCGGTGATTACCAGATCAAATCTGTCCGGTTGTTCCATAAAGAGTTCTAACGCCTCAACACTGCTGGTACGTATGGTAACCTCATATCCCAAGCGCTGCAGGATCTGCCGGCCTAAATCCACCAGCGTTTTTTCATCATCGATAAATAGGATTCGCTCATCGCCGGTCGGTATGGGTGCTTCTGTTCTGACTTCCTGTTCGATATCATGCTGGATAACAGGCAGAAAAATATTAAAAGTTGACCCCTTGCCGATTTCGCTGTCTACGGTAATGACCCCTCCGTGGCTTTTTATGATACCCATTACCACAGCAAGCCCCATGCCGGTGCCTTCACCGGGTTCTTTGGTGGTAAAAAAGGGATCAAAAATGCGATCCAGAATCGCCTTCTCCATGCCGTGCCCGGTATCGCTGACCCTCAATTTAATATACACCCCGGGTGACAGATAGGGATGCTGATCAGTGAAACTTCTTCCGAGCGATAGATCGGATAGTTCGATCTCCAAATGTCCGCTTTTAGAGCGCAAGGCATGCGCGGCATTGGTACACAGATTCATGATCACTTGATGGATTTGGGTCGGGTCTGCCAGTACGGTTGAATCACTCTGAATATTCTGGGCAATGGTAACGGTTGTCGGCAAGGATGCCCGCAATAGTTTAAGCGCTTCTCCGACAATCTGGTGGATCTGGACCGGTTTTAATTCCTGTTCGGTTTGGCGGCTGAAGGTTAGGATTTGTTTGACCAGCTCTCGGGCACGGTTGCCGGCTTTGAGCACCTCCCGCAGATTTCGGTGTTGAGAAGTGTCTTCAGGAACATCGGCCAGGACGATCTCGGTGTAGCCGATAACCGCCGAAAGGATATTGTTAAAATCATGGGCGATGCCCCCGGCCAGCGTACCGATGGCTTCCATTTTCTGAGCCTGCTGTAACTGAGCCTGAATTCGAAGGCTCTCTTTTTCTAAATCCTTAATGCGTGAAATATCCGTGGCGATTTGTAACCTGACCAAACGACCGTCTACCCACCTTACCGCCCGATCGTAGTTAATGTACCATTTCCCGGTAATCGCATTTTTGCCTTCCCAAACACAAACGCCTGCAGAATTGCCGTCCGAATCAAGCAATTTATCGTTGGTACACTGAGCGCAGGGGGCGGATTCATTCCGGAACACCTGATAACAGGCTTTGCCCACCAGATTCTCACCGAAGCTTTTGCGCATATGTCGGTTGGCTAGAAGTATTTCGTAGGTTTCCAGATCCGACACATATATATCGGCATCAATGCTGTCCAAAACCATGAGAAAGCGGACATGGGAATCGATTAACGCTTTTTGCGAACGTTTGCGTTCGCTGATATTTGAAGCGATAAGGGTGCACCCTCGCGGGGCGACCTCTGATCTTAAGGGTGATATGCTGATATGCACCGCAAACAAAGATCCATCTTTTCGAATGGCCGTTGACTCGAAATTTTTAGCCGTCTCTTCCTGGAGACATAGGTCGATTTGAGAATGCTGCAACGTTGTCAAATCAAATAAATTTTTAATGTTTAGCCCCACCATCTCGTCTTTCGTATATCCCGCAAAACCTCAGACAGGCCGCATTGGCATATACAATCCGTCCGGTTACATCGGCGGCCACGGCAAGTTCTTCCACATTTTCTATCATTGAGGATATCAGCGACAGTTGCTGGGAAAGTTCGTGGTGACCTATCGCCTGATCCAGGCTGTATTCGGAATCAAAAGAGTCGATATTATCTTGGGTGACGATGATAAATCCCGTGTTGATGTTGCCGGGTATGTTAATGGCCCCCGGGGTATAACCGGTAACTTTGGAGCCGTGATTATAGTCATAAATCAGCTGAAAAGCCAGGTAGGTAAAGGTTTCCCGTTTCTGACAGAAGGCCGCATCAATTGCTCCGGTTTTAAGGTATTGAACCTGCGGGGTGTCGGCATCCACACAAACCAGCTTTATTTTATCAGCCAACCCCATCTTTTCCAGGGCCTGGGCCGCACCGGGGCCGCTGTTACCGTCAAACCCGACGATTCCGTTAAGATCCGGATGTTCCCGGAGATAGGTGGAAACAATGGATTCCGCCTTGCCAAATCCGGCATCCAGATCATCAACAGGGCCGAATACATCGATTTTCGGATAAAGGGAAATTTGCTCTTGAAATCCCCTGAATCCCGCCTTCATATTATCAAGTTCAACCATTCCCAGCATTAACACTTTGCCCTGATCTGTCATCAGGGCTGCCAGTCTGTCAGCCATTGACGATCCCATGCGGCACCAGTCGGTTCCGATATAAGCATGACGTCTACTGCCGGGGATATCGCTGTCGACACAGACAACCGGGATTCCGCTGTTCACGGCCGCATCAATGGCAGGAATTATCTCTTCATCCCCCCAGCCGATTATCATCATTCCGGCAACTTTGCGCTGAATCGCTTCATAAACCGCTTTCACATAAGGCTGGGTGGCAATGTCTTCAGGTCCGGCAATCGTTACGGTGACGTTATAGTGATCAGCGAGGCGGAGCAAAACAGGATGGGCCCGATCGGTGAAAACGGGGTGGTGGGTAACCTTGGAAATCCATACGTATTCTTCCATTCTTTGGACTCTCCATTAAACGAATACACCGGTTGTAAGGAACAAAGGGCAGGCGTCCAGAGCAGAAGTATCAGGATTTGGTGAAACAAACGAATAAATGTCAGCATACCATACCGAACGCAGGAATTCAAGTAACGGTTATCTATCGCAATTCAAGCTCAACATAAGGCAATCCCAGTGAGTCGGCCAGATCCATATAGATGTCTTCCAGGGTCGATTCATTACCCCGATTGCTTTTGACTTTGATATGCTTGTCCCCGACCAGGAAAATCTGGATATTAGCCGGGATCGAGATATTCGGCGGCCAGCCGCCGCAGGTCTTTATTTTCAGCGCTGAAGAAAGCGTCCTGTATTTTTTCCAGGGTATCCAGGGGTTCGTTACGCATGTAATAACGGGCATAAACCTGTACCAGATCCGCCGGGGTGTCCACATTAAAGACAAAACTGTTTAAGGCATCCAGTTTTTTCTGGTCAAGTTCGTTTTGAGGAATATTTTCCCCCAGAGACCTCATGATCTTGATGGTTTCCGCAATTGCAGGCACGGATTGATCCCCTTTACAGCCGATGTAACCGCACAAAACACCCGGCCGCCCATTTATAGGTCTCGTAAAACCCTGCGGAAATACACCAATCCGAGATCATCCCTCAAGCGCTTATACAGCAATGAATCGTTGCCGCCGAAAATTTGCACCAGCAGACTTATCTTCCAATAATCCGGATGGGTGCGTTTGACGCTTGGCAGACTCAAGGTGATCTGGGATTGCACCTGACCCGGTTTGTGGATCAAGGCTGCCACTGCCGGTGTTTTTTCAGGAGCAGCCAGTCTTCGTGTGGGGTGCCTTGGTTTGCGGCAAGGCCTCGAAAGAATTGCCCCAGTTAATCCCGGATAAGACCATCGCTTTGTCGATATCGCCCGGCCACAGCGGCCACCATGTTGGCGGGAACAAAGTAATCCGCTATAAATTGCTTCAGATCGTCTCTGGAAATGCCGTTGGTATGGTCTGCAAAGGCCATCAGCGGATCGCGCCCATAAGGATGGCCTTTAAAATGCCAGATCTCCCGTTCCCTGGCCGCCACGGCCTGGGCCTTCCCCCCCTGACGTTTAAGGGCAGTTAATTCCTGGGTTTTGACAATGTCCAAACATGCGGGTATCAAACCTGGGCCGCGTCAATATTTCCTGTAATATTTTTAAGCCGGCCTGCCAGTCTTGCTTGAGCACGGAAAGATGGATAACGGTTTCTTCCTCGCGAACCGCGACACTGATTTGAATCGCATTTTCATCCAGCACCAGAGCCAGTTGAGCAGGCGAATAGGATTCGGTGCCGCCTCGAATAATGCTGCCATTGAGCAGGGACGTTAAACCCAATTTAGAATCATCAACATCCACGGATCCGGATTTGACCAGCAGGGCCAGATCCACCAGCGGCAATTCCCTGTCCGCCAGGTAAAATAATTTGGCCCCGGCAATCTCCATAGTGTCCGCCTGGGGGTATATAATTTTTTCGGGTTGGCGATGAAAAGAGAGGGGGTGCTTCCAGCCGACCGCTGTCGGATAATTCGAAATATTATGGTCGTCATGCACGAGGTTCGCTTTAGCGGCAGCGCCACCGGTGATCGAACGCACTTCAGCGTAACTTTCAGGGGGATGCTCTGGTTTACCGCCGGGAATGACGTATACGCTGGTCTTGTTTTCAGGGCGGATATACTTATTGGCTGCCGCCATAATATCTTCCGCTGTGACGGTATCGAGTTTTTCCAGATAATTCATCAAATATCGCCAGCCGACCTGAACCTCAAGGGTGGCCAGGGTCCCGGCCAGACCTTCATTGCTGCGCATCCGGTCAATAAAATCACGCTGATTGAGTTTTTTAATTCTTTGCAACTCGCCCGCTGAAACCAGCTCGGTTTTCATTTTCTCGAACTGGCCCAGGAGCATTTCCTCCAGTTCCGCGCAAGCCTCAAGATAGGCCTGGCGTTTTTCTTCATCGCCGGCCCCTTCTTTTTTAACAATTTGTGGTTCGTTGGGCGATCCCCCCAGAATGATCATGCCGGCGTATCGATTGTCAGGATTGTAAGCCCAGGCTGAATGCGCCAGACCTTTATAAATGATTTCCTGGTTCAGGCGCGAACTGCGGCCATGACTTAATATCATGGTCATGGCATCTAACGCATAAAAACCTTTTGTATCCATGCGGGCACCATGGAAACCGATTCTGACAAGTGGGGTGCGGGCACCTTTCAAATACCGGATACTTTCTCTTGGACCCTGCTGCTCAGGTTCCCGCGTAACCGTTTCCGGGGCTCGTTCCCCGGCCGGATACCGTTCGAAATAAATTTTAGCCAGCCGCCGGGCCTCTTCCAGGGTTATATCACCGACCAGAACACAAACCGCGTTGGTCGGATTATAGTAGGTTTTATGAAAGGCAATTGCATCCCGGGTGCTGTATTTTTCCATATCCGCTTTCCAGCCGATGGTCGGATTGCGGTAAGGGTGTGCGGAATAAGCCGTTGTGTTAAGATCCAACCCAGGCCGCACCACCGGGGTCATTGATATAACGAAACGCCCATTCGCGCTGAACGACCTCCTTTTCAACGTAGAATTCGCGCCAGGCAGGTTCAAACAGTTGTTCACTGGTAATCGAAAACCACTGCTCCAGCATATCGGACGGTACGGAGGCCAGGTATTGGGTCTGATCCTTGGTTGTAAAGGCATTGACGCCCACAGCACCGTTTCTGCCCAGCTGAGAAGAAAAGGCCTGGGGCACATAGATTTTTTGTACTTCCCGGCGTAGCGTGTCCATTTCGGAAATTTTTTTGTTGATGAGTTCCGTTTTGGGCCGGCGTTTGCTTTGTTCTTTTAAGACCACCTGGTAGGCCGCTTCGATCCGGGTCTGCAGTTCCTGATCTTTCTTGTAGTCAAGGGAGCCAAAATTCTTAGTGCCTTTAAACATCATGTGCTCCAGCAAATGGGCAATGCCGGTTTTGCCGGTCTCTTCAAGCGCCGAACCTGCACGAATCGCCAGGCGGATAGCCACCTGGGGCGTTGCCGGCCGTTCGACCACCAAAAACAACATACCGTTTTCAAGCTGAAACGTTTTAACGTTGATGTTTATGTCGTAAGCCGTATCCGCAGCAGCATAAACATCACCGGCAAAAATAAGTGATATTAAGGTTAGGATAAGAATTTTAAACATTCGCATGGAATAAGCCTCCTTGGGTTAGGGACTAAGTTAGGTCCGAATGTGCTCATTTGCAAGTAATGGTATCCCAATTGAGTTGAAATCCCATTGGGAAATATAAAATGAGGTTGTCATCGAATTCTAATAGCGATGAGAATGCCCATACGCATTTCCTTGATGTCTCGGGCCATTGTTGTATTGCTTCAGTAGCGGCGCGGACTAACAGATTGAGGCCTGCTTCACGATTCATAATGTTTTTTGTGTATTTTGTGGCCAAAAATTAAAGCACCAACACCAAATTCCAATTTGTATTTGTATTTTCGGTCATTGGATATTAGATTTGTTTTTCCGGCTTATCCGGGTTAGTACCTATTTATTGAAATCACATCATGTTTGCACCTGATAAAGCAAGGATGGAGAAAAAATGGTTAGCGCAATTGTAATGGCCGGTTATAACAATAAGCGGGAAGTAAAACGTTACAGCCGTATCGTGGCGGAACATTACGGAGAGAAATTTATAGAGACGGGCTACAAGCCATTGCGAGAATTTTCCTCTGTTAAAAACGGCAGGCAAGTCCGCAAGCCCCTGATCCACTATACTCTTGAAAAACTTTTTGCAAACGAATTCATTGATGAAATCGTGATCGTCGGCCACCAGATGCTGCTCGAGCAAAGGCTGGGCGAATTTATTCAACAATTTGAAAAGCCCTGCTGCATCGTGAACCAGAGCTCAAAAATACCGGATGATGTTATTCGCCGTTTTAATATTGTCCCCAGAAAAGTTAAATACACCTCCATCGCAGGGAATTTGATCAAAGGTTACGCGGCCAGCAAGGCCTGCCGGGAAAAGAAACATGCATTATTTGTGGCCTCGGACTCGCCCTTGACGACCAACGAATTTGTTAATCGTTTCCTGGAGGTGGGGCAGCAGTTCAAGGATAAGGCGGCTATCATTATCCCGGCCATACTGATTGATGAAGGAAAGGATATGCTTGGCAGACCGCCTTTGCGCCTGATCAATGACTCTTTGTTTAAGCTCAGCGACAAAAAAGACGGATACGGCCGACAGGGTTTTCGGCTTTCCGCACTGATCTTTGCCAATCCGCATATGTTTGATATTAATACGGCCAACACGGCCTATAACCTTCGCAAATGTCTGAACCCGACGGTGCAACTGAAACTCTTCCAGATTACCCGCAGCCTGGGCTATCCGAATGTATATTCAAAATATTTTTTGAGAAAGGATTTAAGTATCAAAGAAACCGCGAATATCCTGGGGGCCTTTTTCAACGGCCGGCTGGAACTAATTCCCATGACGGGCGTAGAAGCAACCTATGATTATGACGGAACCGATCAGGAGTATCGCATGATATCCAAGGTGCTCAAAGCAAATGAAGGGAACAAGTCTTAACAACCGGAATGTGGATTTGGCTGTGTGTTCGGTTTTTCCCGAGCGTAGTCTCGGAAAAAGCTTAGGACCTTTTCTTCCCATCTCGTGCCTGTTTCTCGGCCGATTGTAAATTTCAGCTCCTTTTTCGATTTTATATTATCCTGCCCACAACTTCGGTTGTATTCCTGTAACATATTGATCTTATTTATAAACCCATTCTCCAGGCACCAATACGGATCGCATGTCCCGGCTTCCCTGCCGTTAGATAACATTTTGGTCATCTGGCCGTCATCTGGCCGTTAACTTTATGGTTTAAGTTCTATCCAGGACAAAGCCAATACAGGCCAACTAAAAGACAGGGAGGAAAAAATGAAACAGACATTTAAATTTACACGGTACCTGGTCGTTATGGTAATGATCGGACTTTTACTGGGCTCCGGTCTTCCAATGGCAACAGCAGCCAAAAATGCGCCGGTTCGAATGGTACCCCAAAATTTCAGTGCCCTGGCTGAAACCGTCAGCCCGGCAGTGGTTCACATTCGGGTGGTCAAAATCGTTAAAAGCGAGGGCCCCGCCTTTGGTCCTTTCAACCGAAATCCGTTTGGTGATAACGAACAGTTCCGGGATTTCTTCAGCCACCGTTTCGGTCCGCAGCGTCGACCGGAATTTAAACAACCGGGTCTCGGTTCCGGTTTCATCATCGATAAGGCCGGTTACATTGTCACCAACAATCACGTGGTGGATGGTGCCGACTCTATCAAAGTCATCCTCAAAGATGAAACCGAATACAACGCCGAGGTGATCGGGCGCGATCCGGTGACCGATATCGCTTTGATCAAGATCGAGGCCAAACATGATCTTCCCTCAGTTCCCCTGGGAAGCTCCGACAATTTGAAAGTTGGTGAATGGGTAACGGCCATAGGCAGCCCTTTTGGGCTGCAGTATACCGTGACCGCCGGTATCGTCAGCGCCAAGGGCAGGGTCATCGGTTCCGGTCCCTATGACGATTTTATCCAAACCGATGCCTCCATTAACCCCGGCAACAGCGGTGGACCCCTGATCAATATGCAGGGTCAAGTCGTCGGTATCAACACCATGATCATCGCCGGCGGTCAGGGAATCGGTTTTGCCATTCCCATCGATCTTGCCAAGAGCATCGTCACCCAGCTAAAAACCAACGGTCAAGTCACCCGTGGCTGGTTGGGGATAACTATTCAGGATCTCAAAGGCCAGCTGGCCGAATATTATGGGGTTAGCGGCAAAACCGGGGTACTTGTTGCCAGTGTTGTGCCCGGGGATCCAGCAGATCAGGCCGGAATTCAACCCAAAGATATCATTACGGAAATCAATGGTGAAAAGGTGACCTCCAGCCGCGATCTGACCAAACTGGCCGCCAAGCTGGGTGTCGGAGAGACAGCCAGGTGACGATATTGCGAAACGGCAAATCAAAGACCCTCGAAATCCAAATCGGCAAAAGGCCGATGACCATGGCTTCCGCTTCCGAAAGTCGTCAAAAGGAAAAACAGGGCGAATACGGCTTTAAGGTAGCCGATTTAACCCCGGAGATGGCCCGACGTTTCAAGATTGAAGAAACATCAGGCGTCATCGTGGTGGGTGTTGTAGCCAACAGTCAGGCGGATACGGCCGGGGTCCAGCAAGGAGACCTCATCATCGAAATCAATCACAAAGATATTGGATCAGTGAAAGATTTCAAGGCGTTGATCGACCAACCGAATAAGGCGGACGGAATCAATCTGCTCGTCAAACGCCTGAATGCCGGTTTGATGGTAATTCAGCTGGTATAAGGATATAGGTTCCCGGCAGGGCCACGTCATTTAAAGTCGAAGGGCAAATCCCAATGACCAAGGATTTAGCCAAAGAAATGCCTAAATTGCCTAAATTGCCTAAAATGCCTAAAGTTGAGGTCTGCCTCTGGCGGATCGATTTTATCAAAAGAAAAAAGCAAGATATGAGATTATACTCATTTGCCGGTTGCTGATCTTTCATGCTGAAAATACCAGACGTTTATAATAAAGACGGAGCGAAGCGACACCATAATTTTAGGCATTTTAGCGCATTTTAGGCATTTAAAGGGTGACCGATAAAATTCGACTCCCGTGGTAAATAACTTGCACTCTTTTGTGTGAACAACTTAATATCCAATGACCGAAAATACAAACACAAATTGGAATTTGGTGTTGGTGCTTTAATTTTTGGCCACAAAATACAC
>PVMK01150486.1_pt1 | contig 18977 bp, 20 predicted proteins | sample 1853481 | NCBI WGS metagenome assembly PVMK01 (sample SAMN08533507, study PRJNA380276) | Marine sediment metagenome, whole genome shotgun sequencing project. | reverse complement strand
ACACTGGCGGGCGAACAGTTCATCTGTTCGGCCAAATTCGAGGTGGAAACCTTGTCCTCGTCGCTGGCTGCCTGGTAGATCGCCTTGAGGTAATCTTCCATTGCCCGACTAATCATTTGACCGTGATCCTGGGTGAGGTTATTTCTGCGAGCGGGGTTCCAGATTGGATTGCAGTAATTTGATGCGCTTGCGGGCGAAATCTGCAATCCAATCTGGAACCCCGTTCGCAGAAATAAGGATCACGGTGAAATGATTAGTCGGGCAATGGAAGATTACCTCAAGGCGATCTACCAGGCAGCCAGCAACGAGGACAAGGTTTCCACCTCGAATTTGGCCGAACAGATGAACTGTTCGCCCGCCAGTGTAACGAACATGTTGCAAAAGCTTTCCGAACTGAAGCTGGTCGAGTATGAACCCTATCAGGGTGTGACCCTGACTCCATCAGGCAGCAAGATCGCTTTGGAAATCCTTCGCCATCACCGGTTAATCGAACTCTATCTTGCAGACGTCCTGGGCTACAGCTGGGATAAAGTGCATGAAGAAGCTGAGCAACTGGAACATGTTATTTCCGAGGAGTTCGAAGAAAGGATTGATCAGGCTCTGGGTCATCCAACCATCGACCCACACGGAGATCCCATTCCCACCAAGGAAGGAAAGATTGCCGTGCCCCCCTCTCAATCCCTGTGGGAAACCCCTATCGGTAAGAAGGTGCAGGTATACCGGGTCAGCGATCGGGACCCGGAAGTGTTGCGCTATTTAGCTAACATCGGAATCTTGCCCGAGGTGGAAATCAACGTGCTCAAGAAAGGCCCCTTCAATGGCCCCATCCACGTCCAGATCGAGGACAGCGAACACAGCCTCAGTGAAGAACTCGCCACCCAAATCTTCGTCGTTTCAAAATGAAGGTTCCCTTGACCCAGATTCGGTTTCTTTACCGGGCACGGGACCAGTTTGGCAAAAAAGTGGGTGTTGTGGATGGCGAGCAATCCTGGACTTATGAACAGTACTTCCAACGTTGTCACAGCCTGGCTAATCTCCTTCTTTCCTGGAGGCTCGATCCCTCTTCCCGAGTCGCTTTCCTGTCTTACAACACCCATCATCTTCTTGAGGCCTATTACGGAGTTGTCCTGGCCCACTGTGTCTTCCTGCCTTTGAATATCCGTCTGTCTGCCCAGGACTTTCGCTTTATCCTCAATGATTGTGAGGCTCAGTGCCTCTTTTTCCATCCCGACTTTGCACCCATCGTGGAGGAAATCCGACCTCATTTAAAGACCGTGAAGCAGTTTGTTTTGCTGGAACCAGGGACTCACCCTCATTGGAGTGAAACGGAGGTCTACGATCAACTGCTGGATCAACAGCCGGATGAAGTGGATTTTGACGTTTTCCAGGTCAACGAAGATACGGTGGCTGAGCTCTTCTATACCTCAGGCACCACCGATCAAGCGAAGGGTGTGATGCTCACCCATCGCAATCTCTACTTGCATGCACTTGAGGCAGCAATCGGTGTAGGCATCAAAGAAAGCGATGTCCAGCTCCATACCATCCCCCTGTTTCACGTCAATGGTTGGGGCACACCTCAGTATGTGACCTGTGTGGGGGGACAGCACATCATGCTCAAGCAGTTCGAACCCCAACAGGTTTTCGAGCAGATCCAGCGCCACAAAGTCACACGCTTTTCGCTCGTCCCCACCATGGCCATCGCACTCATGAACTATCCGGACCGTCAGAAATATGATGTGTCTTCGATAGGCAAGATCATGGTGGGCGGATCAGCGTTCCATCCAGATCTGGTCCGCCAGATGGAAGAGTCCTTTCAATGCGAATGTCTGGCCGGCTACGGTTTGACCGAGACCTCGCCCATCCTGACGCTCGCTTCACCCAAATCCTATCTCAAAGCGGATCAAAACAGGCGTTGTGAAATTCAAGCCATGACCGGTTACCCCATCCCCGGCGTAGAGCTGAGAATAGTGGACGAAAAGGACCAAGACCTCCCCTGGGATGGTGCCTCAGTGGGTGAGATCGTGGTGCGTGGGGACATGGTCATGAAAGGATACTGGAAGAGACCCCAGGAAACCGAGGAGGCCTTTCGAGGTCAATGGTTCCACACCGGGGATATGGCAACGGTCTCGCCGGAAGGCTATGTTCTCATCCAAGATCGCAAAAAGGATATCATTATCAGCGGCGGAGAAAACATCTCCAGTCTGGAGGTAGAAAAGGCCTTATTGGCCCATCCGGCTGTCTTGGAATGTGCGGCGATCCCGGTACCCCATCCCACCTGGGGCGAAGCAACCAGAGGCCTGGTTGTGGTGAAGCCGGATCAGCAGATTACAGAGGAGGAACTCCTGGAACACTGCAAACAGCATCTGGCCGGGTTTAAGGTTCCTCAAGGCATCGATTTCTTCGACTCCCTGCCCAAGGGAGGAACCGGAAAGATTCTTAAACGAGAACTCCGCGAGCCCTACTGGAAGGGGCACACCAAGCGAGTGCACTGAGGGATCGGGTCGTGCATTCGTGGGTCGATGCCGCTGGCCCGCAGGCTGAAGCCTGTGGCTCTGTCGGAAGGAGCTAAGTCAGAGCCGTGGGCTTTAGCCCACGGGCCTCTTGACCGGCTTTCACCTCCCTACTTACTTCGATTTTCCGAATCCACTGACCACATAGGTGCCACTGCGGGAATCCTCACGAAGGACAACCAGACCGTGCTTCTCAGCATCCTGCAGCAGTTCGCCGAAGGCCCGATAGCCATAGCGGCCTTCATTGAAAGCCGGCCGCTTGCGCTTCATCGTCTCCTTCACCATCGAGGAATAGAGAATGTCCTTATTTTCTCGCATCAGCGCACTGACGGACTCGATCAACAACTGAAAAGCAGGACGCTTCTCCTTGGGAATTTGTTGAGTGAGTCGGGGAGGCGTCGTTGCAACCTGCTCGAGTTCTTCGTAAAAGATGAACTCATCGCAATTCTCAATCAGTAAGGCTGAGGCAGAGCCCTGGGTGGCCAAGCCTATGACCGATTTGCCGTTCTCCTTCAATTTGGAAACCAGAGGAGAAAAATCACTGTCTCCTGAGACGATGACGAAGGTATCGATGTGATCCTTGCTGTAGCACAGATCCATGGCATCGACGCAGAGACGGATGTCGGCCGAGTTCTTTCCGGTTTGACTTCGCTTCGGGATGTCCACCATTTCAAACGCCGCATCGTGGAGCTGCTGCTTGTAGGGCGCGAAACGACCCCAGTCGCAGTAGGCCTTCTTCACCATCACTCTTCCCTTCTCCACCAGTCGTTCCAGTATCTTTTGGATGTGGAACTGCTTTTTGAGAGTCGATCTTTCAAATCCCAGAGCAAGATTTTCAAAATCGAGGAAAACAGCCAGTGTCCGATCAGCTCCTGTTGTCATGGCCAGTAGGGTAACATATGCCTTCCCCGGAAATTGAATTTCATTTTTTTTTCCCTGTACCACCTTGAATCCCTATAGTGTTGTCAGGTCCGGTGCTGTACAATAACGACAAAGAGGGAGAAGGAGAGGAAGGTGAAAGCCTTTCTCACTCCAGGCATGCCCCAAAAGGTAGCATACGTCGTCATCGTCGGCTTCATCGCTCTGGCAGCTTCCTTCGCCACTTTGTGGGCTCCCCTCCTGGACGATGATCGTTCCCAAGATCCCCTGGATCCCAGCTATTTCCGGTTTGCTCGCGTTCAGTTTAGCTCATACTATTATGGAGGCTGGAATCCGGGTTGGGCCCATGACTATCCACGAGCCGAGCAAAATTTATTGAAGATCCTGTCCGAAGTGACGGGTATCGAAACAACTTCAGATTCCTATGTCATCGTTCAGCTCGATGATCCAGCCATCATGGATTACCCGCTCCTTTACTTCAGCGAGCCGGGAACCTGGAACATCACCCCCGAAGAGGCTGAGAACTTCCGTGAATACCTGAAGAGAGGGGGTTTTGCCATATTCGACGACTTCGACGGTCCGCGAGACTGGGCCAACTTCCAACGCTGCATGAAGATGGTCGTTCCAGAGCGCAATATGGTCCAACTCACGGTAGAGCACCCCATCTTCCAGTGCTTTTACGCCATCGAGACTCTGGATATGACACCGCCCTACAGAGTCCGAGGAAATCCCACTTTTTTTGGCCTGGATGATGAAAACGGCCGTCTTCAAGTCATCGCCAATTTCAACAACGACATCGGTGACTTTTGGGAGTGGTCGGACCAGGCTTGGGTTCCTGTTCAGCTCTCCAATGAGGCCTATAAATTCGGGGTCAACTACATCATCTACGCGATGACGCACTGAGCGCGCGAAGCGCGCGTTCCGGGTTTCAGGTTACCGGATGTGCCGCCCCTTCAGGGCTCTAATCTGTCGCTGAATCCTTTCTAGGGGCTTACACCCCTGACTATGTCATGTCGCCCCGCTGGGGCTCCGGAAATCGCGCTGTCGTGTGTTGTCTGCGGTCAGGGGTCAGGTTCTCTCCTGTCACTTACTTGTCTTCTTCTTGTTCCTCTTCCTCGATCGGTCCGTACTTGATTGAGGTATTCACCTCAAATTTCTTGAAGTTTTCATAAGTAATGAGTTCTCGGATGCGGACTCGCCGTTGACCGAATTGAAGAATATCGTCTGCCTCCGTCCAGGTGGGAAACCAGTAGTCTCCATCGATCTGCTCGCGAACCGTCTCGAACTTGGGAAACTTGTTATTTGAGTAATCGGGAACCACCTTACCTTGGGTCATCACTATCTGGAAGTCGATGTCATCCACCCAGATGCGTCCCTTGAAGTAACGCTGGCCCTTCTCGATTTTGCGGGGCTCCACATCAAACTCATAGGTATACAGTTCATCGATCAGCTTCTCGCCACGATACTCAATCCTGTAGTTGGGAAGCTCTAGGGTGGTGAGAACAAAGGGCTGCCGATAAATGGCATCGTCCAGGTCTTCCTTGCTCACCCTAAGAGATCTGAGTTGGCCCCGTTCCTCGAGGGTCCGCGTCTTTCTCTTGCCATCACTGGTGAAATAGACTTCCACAGTCATCTGCTGTTCTTCTTGGACGTCTCCCTCGAAGCTGAGGATCTGAAACAAGATGTGCTGAGTATAGGTGTATTGCTCCCATACCGCCTTGAATTCCAACTCCTTGGCAGCAAAACGTTTGATGATTTCCTCCGGATCCACGTCTTCGGCAGCCCTCAGGCTCAATCCGGGAATAGCCAGCAGCAAAATGCACACAATTCTTTTCATAGTTCCTCTGATGCAAATGGTTTTAAAAAGGCTCTCTTTAATCTTCTACCATGGAAGTGACCTTTTCTAAAGGAGGAATTCCTCCCCGGGCCCCATATTGGGTACAGGAAAGGGCCCCGGCAGCATTGGCAAAGCGCAGGCAATGTCCGACGCTCCAGTCCTGAAACAATCCGTACAAAAACGCTCCATGAAAAACATCTCCCGCCCCAGTGGTATCCACGCTGTCCACGGCCGTGCCGGAAATTTCAAAAATTTCGTCCTCCCAGACCACCCCGACTCCCTCTTTCCCACGAGTTACCGCGACAAATCCTGAAGTGGCTTCGGCAAGAGTTCGTAAACCCTTCCTCCAGTCTTCTTGGGCTGAAAATTCACGGACAAATCCGCTACCCGGAATCAAGAAATCGGTTAAGGCCAGAAGCTCCTCAACGCCCGGCTGAACTTTGTCAATATCCAGTGAAACTTTCATGCCAACCTCTTTGGCCCAGCGCGCGGCTTGGATGGAAGCCGGCTGATCATGGCCATCAAGATGCAAAAGTTGGCCCTGCACAATTCCCTCGCGCTTGAGTGCCTCTTTTTCATAGTGCAGGGCCGGGTCCCTATCCCAAAGAATGGTTCTCTCCCCGGTTGGCCGATCGACCAGGATAACAGCAAACTGGCTCACCGCACCGGGAACGGTTTGCAGACAGGAGAGGTCCATGGGCTCCTTTTGGAGGTCCTGAAGTGAAAACCTGCCGATTTCGTCATCTCCCACACGACCCACATAACGAACCTTCACGCCATAGCGTGCACACAGGGCGGAAGCCGTAGCAACCTGTCCTCCACCCCGCTTGTACATTTCATCGATCTGCACTTTGCTGTTGTGCTCAGGAAAATGAGGAAGAATACAGATCCAATCCACCGCGTTGAGACCCAGTCCAACCAGCTGAAAGGGGACGATCTTCTGGCCACTGGATACCCAAGAAAACATCTTCCAGCCCGCTCATCCGGAGTCCAGAGAGGTTTCACCTGCCTCTTTCCAAAAACGCATCCGCACCTTCAAGTAAGCCCTGATCGGTAAAGCTAAAGTATGTGTGGGAGCCAATGATAACATGGTCCAAAGGCTTGGATTCCCACGATCTTTCCCGTTTGTACCAATCGGCGGGTGATCTCCACGTCTTCCTGACTGGGTGCCGGATCACCACTGGGATGATTGTGAACGAAGAGAACCCTGGCCGCCGCTTCCTGAATGGCGGGCCGAAAGACCTCTCGGGGATGTACCAAGGAGGCCGTGAGGGATCCCTCCGATATCCGTATGACTCTCAAGATACGGTTTTTGCTATCCAGAAGCACACTCCAGAAGCATTCCTTCTTCAGGCCATGGACAAGAGGTTGGAAATGGCGAAAGATCTCAAGGCTGGAGCAAAAGGACTGTCCTGGAAACAAGGGTATTTTTTGAAAGCGGCGTGACAGCTGTACAGCTGCCAACAGGGCCAGAGCCTTCTTTCGACTTAAACCGGCCCGGCACAGCTCATCATAACCGGCTTCCTGTAACCTTCTGGAGGGACCTACGGCATCGAGCAGCCTTCGGGCATCATTCAAAGCCCGTCTCTCTGGCGTTCCAGGACCGATGAGCAGCGCCACCAGTTCCAGATCAGAAAGAGACTCCCAATCCAACTCGAACAGTCGCCTGCAGGGAAAATGGGCGGGGATAGCATCCATCTCAGTAGCTATAACGCTCGAGCGAGAAAAACTGTGAAGGAGTAGGGGCGAGCCGGTGGCTCGCCCGAACAGTTCGGATGGCAAAACTGAAGCCACACTGGCAAAGATGTGCCGCGCAGGCGGTTTGGGTCAGCCACCGGCTGCCCCCTACGGATACGTTGAGGAGGGCCGGACTAGCTAATGCGACAAACCCCGCACTGGCTGCTCACAGCCCGCTAAAACATAGTAGACAGTGCTTCTCTCCCGGTCGTCCATCACAAGACCCCAATAACCCTTTGCCATGACCCAGGCTCTCACGTAGTCGCATTGGAAGGCTGGATTCGGTGGCAGCCAGTCTGCCGGATCTCTATCCCCCTTAGATCTGTTTGCCGATGCGGAGACCGCAATGAGGCTTCCAGGAAACAATAAGTCATTGGCAAACTGTGTGCGAAGCTGTGGCAGCCAGTGACTCGCTCCGCTACGGTGTGCCTCAGCTAGCGGCACGACGTGATCAATGTCGAGGTCGCTGGGATCGGTGAAGATTTGGCCCGTGTAGGGGTCGAGCCATTGGCCAGAGACGACATTACAACCCACGGAGTCAAACTGGACCGGGATGAGACTTTCTGCAATGAGCACTTCTTGCCGGGTATCCTGGCAATCCCTGTCCGTGTCAATCCAATCACCGTAAAGATCGCGATCGTAAGGAACAGCCGCAGATTCCACTGGTTCTCCAGTGTCCGGTTGGGGAGTCTCGCTTTCAGAGCTGCTGCCTGATAGGGTGTCGGTCTTGCTCCTAATCAGTGCGCTGAGAACCTCTTTTTTCGAGTCAAAGAATTGACCAGCCAATGAGCCCCGGTGGCAATGAACCAGGCCTGGCTCCTTGTCGTGATGGCAGCCCATGGAGTCGAGGCCGCCATCGTGGCCCAAAGCTGCAGAGGAAAAGCAAAGTAGAATTACAAGTAGTCTTGTCATCTCTTCCTAACTTGTCCACTCTTACACCACCCCCATTACAAGACAGTGACCCTAGTCACAGGTATGGAAGAAAGGTGGGAAGGAGGGGTAGTGTCAGGCTGGTTGCGTAGGGGCGCACAGACGTGCGCCCTATAAGCCTTTGATAAAGCACGGTGTGTGGGCGCACGGCCGTGCGCCCCTACGGGCCCTAATCAAGATCAGGTAGAGTTTGATCCGCCAGGCGGAAAAAATCGATCAGGCGATTTTCTGCCCAGAAACGGTCAATATCCCCTCCCGCAACAGCCTGTTCCAGATATCCCACGTGCCCTCCTTGACGAGTCAAGCCCATGAGAAGTGAGGGGTTTGAGCGAGTTTCTGGAAGAGTGAACGGTTCCCCGGACAGCAAGGGGTCATCATGGGAGTGGATCAACAAAGTGGGAATACGGATATCCTTGAGAAAGGGCAGCGCACTTGCTCTTTCATAGTAATCGAAAGCATCGCGAAATCCGGCCAGTGGAGCCGTAAAGAGCTGGTCAAACTGCCGAAGAGTTTTGATGCGCAGCAGGGCTTCGACATCCACAAACGGACTCAAGCTGGAACGGTTTCGTTTGATGCGTTTTTTGAAATTCTTGACGAAGTGATGTTGAAAAAGAAAGTTCGAGGGTCTTTCCAGAACTTTCCAGGCAGTGGTCAAATCCACCAGCGGGGAAATCACGCCAGCGGCCCGAACATCAACGAGAGAATTCGAACCCCACTCCCCCATTAACTTGAGCAGAATATTGCCGCCCATCGAGACTCCCGCCAGAAAGAAGTCTCGTACCTGATGATTCATCGACAATTTCTGAAGAAGTTCTCCAACTTCCCGGCTCGAACCGGAGTGAAAGACTTTGGGCTTCGGCAAACTCGGATTGGTGTTATAGAGATTCACCAGAACAGCATTCCAGCCCTCCCGGTAAGCCTTATGGGAAAGCCCCTGCATGTAGGTTGAGGCGCTGGATCCTCCGGTTCCATGGAGAACGACAAGGGTGGGGGCATCAGCACACTGCCAGGCGCAAATCAATCGCACACGCGATCCGTCCCTTAAATCCACGAAGTGTTCCTCAGCGTTCCCCCATCCCCAAGAAAAGTTACGCTTCAAAAGCGACGCGGCAAGGGTTTGAAGATGCCCCCCCCTCAGCCACAGGGGCGGTCTAAAGGGTCGATCCTCCAATCTCTGCTCAAAGTGAGCCAACAGGGGTTCAAAGGCAGGTGAATGGATCTGCATCTCTCAGGTCCGCGAATCGTTGCACCCAGTATGATTTATAGATTCTCGCCACTTTCCCCTTCGGATCACCCACACCATACCCACAACAACTGCGACTCCCACAATATCTACTGCCACGTCACCTGGGGATGCCACTCGGTCAGGAACGAAGGATTGGTGAAACTCATCGCCGATCGCATACAGGGCGGCGATCACACCTAGAATAACAGCACTCGTTGAGGTTAGAGGTCGGTGGAATCCCAAAGTCGCACCCCAGGTCAGGGTCAGTCCAAAAAAGGCGTACTCGAAAAAATGGGCTGTATAGTCGGGTACGATTTGGGCGCCTGGAGGATTGCTCTGATGGGAAAGAAAAAAGATGAGGGCAGCGTAGAGAAAGGCCGGCACCCAATAGTGAAAGTTAGGGGACACTATACATGATCCAAGCAACCACAAACGAGCCCACCACCATATAACCCAACAGCTTCAGGAAATAGCGGATGCGTTCTTCCTTAGTCTCTTTCGTGATCAACGTGAAAACTGTGGTAATGCAAACGGATAGAATGGAGATGGCGATATAGTGATTCACTGTTTTCGACCCCGGGCAATATCGAAAGCATCCACCACCAAGAGCATATTGAGTAGGCCGGCTGTGAACAGAAATGTGTTCCCATACTCGTATCCGTAACCGGGAACATTACCCTCTCCCCAGGCCATCAGCTTTCCCAAGAAATAGGGAAATCCAGCACCGGCGCCTGCAGTAAACTTGAGAAGCCCAAAAAATCCAGGGCTGAACCCAAACAGCCTTCCTTCCATGGCCAGGCCACAGACAAACAAGACCATGATGACCGCAAAAAACGCGATCCCTCTGCCCCACTTCTTCAGCAACAGATGGCCGGCACCAGGAACAAACCAAGCAGCAACACAAATCCAAACAGGATGAGACATGAGGGTCCGATGATAGGAAAGAATAGACCACCAGGTCAAGGCATCCACGAACAGGACTGTCCCCTCAGCACGTTCTTTGTAGTATCATTTGCCGATGCGCAAAACGAGACTCTTTACACCGGGACCCACTCCGCTGATGCCCGAGGCTCAGCTCGCCATGTCGCGCCCCCTGGTTCATCATCGGACGGCCCAATTCACGGAACTGTTTCTGGAGACTCGCCAAAATCTGCAGAAGATCTTCAGGACCGAGAACGATGTTGTCATTTTGACATCCTCCGGGACGGGCGCTATGGAAGCAGCTGTGTCTAATTTACTGTCTCCGGATGACCCTGCCTTGCTGTTGTGACCGGAAAGTTTGGCGAGCGCTGGGTCAACATCTGCCAAAGCCATGGCGTTCCCTGCACCACAAAAGAGAAAGAAAATATGGAGAGGCGGCCTCAGCGGAAGAAATCTGTGCGGCACTGGAGCACAACCCAGAGATTCGGGCGGTTCTCATCCAGGGTTGTGAAACCTCGACGGCTACTTCCCACGACCTGGAGGCGATCAGCCCAACGAAATGGGTTCCAAGTTCCCTGAGGTTTTTATCGTGGTCGACGCCATCACAGCTTTGCTGACCCAGCCCGGTAGAGACAGACCGGTGGGGCCTCGATATCGTCATTAGCGGATCTCAAAAATCTTTTGCTCTCTCCCCTGGTTTGTCTTTTCTGACGCTGAGTCCCAGGGCGATTGCAAAAATCGAAACCAACTCCTCGCGTTCCTACTATTTCAATTTGCTCCAGGAAGTGAATCAACAACGGAAGGGCCAGTGTGCTTTTACGCCTGCGATTTCATTGATCGTGGGCCTGCACGAAACAACCCGGGAAATCCTTCGCCAGGGTCCCGAACGGGTATTGGCTGATGCCGAGTTGATGGCCCGCAGTACGCGAGAAGGGCTTCGGGCACTGGGCTTCAGGATACTCTCCTCCTCCCCAGCCAGCGCTGTGACGGCAGCTTTTCCGCCGGATGGCGTGGCTGCTGCTGAGTTGGCGAAGAAACTGGAAGCTGAATTCGGACTCAAGGTGGCGGGCGGGCAAGGTGAACTGAAAAACAAGATTGTCCGAATTGCCCATTTGGGTTATTTTGACTTGCTCGATGTTTTCTCCGTGCTCTCCGCTATCGAACTCTGCTTGACCAGGATGGGATCGGAGGTTGATCTGGGTAGCAGCGTTCGAGCCGCCATGATTGAGGCTGCGGGCATTCAAGAACACGCTTAAGAAACGAAGTCGAGTACTCACGAAATATCATGAAGATTTTGATTACCGATCCAATCTCGGAAGAGGGAGTGGATTACCTGAAACAACAACCCGATTTCGAAGTCGTTTGCCGATTCGACCTTTCCTTGGAGGCCTTGTTTTCGGAAATCCGTGACGCTGAAGGGTTGATTATTCGCAGTAACACTCAGGTCACTCAGGAGGTCATCGAGAAAGCCTCACAACTTCGGGTGATCGGGCGCGCAGGCGCGGGTGTCGACAATATCGATCTGAAAGCGGCCACCCGCAAAGGCGTGGTGGTGATGAATACTCCGGGCGGAAACAGCATCAGTGTCGCAGAGCATGCCTTTGCCCTACTCCTGGCCCTGGCCCGTAGGATTCCTTTCGCCGATCCTTCATTGCGATCAGGGGTGTGGAACAAAAAGGCATTTATTGGACAAGAGCTTCAAAATAAAACTTTGGGCCTTGTCGGGTTAGGAAAGATCGGCTCCCTCATGGCCCAACGTGCACCAGCGTTTCAGCTGAAGGTCCTGGCTTATGATCCTTTCGTCAGCGAGGATTATACCCGCGATCTGGGTGTCGAGCTCCGATCTCTAGAAGAAGTTTTATCCGAAGCTGACTTTGTCAGTCTGCATGCTCCACTGAATGAGAAAACGAAGGGGATCATTTGCAAGGACACCTTGCAGTTGATGAAAAAAGGAGCATTTCTGATCAATGCTGCCCGGGGTGAGCTCGTGGTAGAGGAGGATCTCGCCGATGCACTGGAGAACGGGCATCTCGGAGGCGCCGCCCTGGATGTTTTCGAGAACGAGCCGAACGTTCATCCTCGACTGCTTGCTTCAGATCACACGGTATTGACACCTCACATCGCCGCCTCAACGGTCGAAGCACAGTCCAAGGTGGGTTACGACATCGCCCAGCAGGTGGCCGCCTACCTGCAAAATGAAGTGATCGTAAACGCGGTCAACTTCCCCTCCATGACGCCCAAGGAACTAGAACAGATCCAGCCCTATTTGGGTTTGGCTGACAAATTGGGTTCCTTCATCAGCCAGGTTTCATCCATTCGTCTCTCAGAGATCGGCATCCGCTACTATGGTGATTTCGCCAAGTTGAATTACAAACCGATCAGTAATTACATTCTCAAGGCAATACTGAAACCCATCCTGTCGGAAGAAATCAACCAGGTGAATGCCCGAAACTATGCGGAAGAGCGAGGCATCTCAGTTATTGAAACAGTGAGCAGCCGGCAGCGCAGCTATTCCAATCTGATCAGTATCCAATTGCGCTCTCCAGAAAAAACAGAGTGGATCGAGGGAGCCATCTTACATAAGGGCAACTATCGTTTGGTCTCCATTGATGGCATCCCCATTGAAACAGAGCTTGGGGAACACATTCTTTTCCTCAGAAATCAGGATACTCCGGGAGTTATCGGGCTGGTGGGCACGATCCTGGGTAAGGCCAAGATCAACATCGCTTCCTTTGTGCTGGGTCGGGACGGAGATGGTGCTCATGCCGTGGCAGTAGTGAATACCGACGGTGAGATACCTGAAGAGGTGATGCAAGAGATCCAGAATATTCCGGCCGTGCAATTCCTGTTGCTGGTACGCCTATAGTCCCGCGGATGCCGCGAATCTGAACCGGGCTGTGAGGGAACGGAACTTGAGCTTCAGAAGTCGCGACTTCCCAGCGATCTCCACCTCCACCGCCGCCACCGCCTCCTCTATTTTCCTGGGGTCGGGCCTCATTAACGGTCAGAGATCGCCCGTCAAGGTCACTTCCATTGAGGCTGTCGATCGCCGTTTGAGCCTCCTCTTCGCTACTCATTTCCACGAAACCAAATCCCCGTGATCGACCGGTAAATCTGTCCGTGATCACGCGGGCTGAGTCAACAGTGCCGTGTGCCGAGAAGATTTCTTGCAGCTTGTCCTCTGTCACAGAATAGGGCAGACCGCCAACGTATAGTTTTTTATTCATGTTCTCCTCCTAGACCGGATGATGCATAGGTTCTTGAAACGAAGCGACGAAAGAGTCGACCTGGCACCGTTTCGCGACGCGCGAGGGCACTCGTTTTGCGAGTAGGGGGCACCCGCGCTTGCGGGTCACACAGTCCGGGCGGACTCTAACCCGGCTTTTCCCTCCTGTCAATCGTCCTCCCCCAGTCCCAGGGAGTCGACAAACCCCTCAGCTGAGAAGGGTATGAGATCTTCCTGACCCTCTCCCACCCCGATGTAAAGAATGGGGATCTTGAGTGCCTTTGCAATGGCGACCACGATGCCCCCTTTGGCCGTTCCATCGAGTTTTGTGACGATAATTCCCGTGATTCCAATCGTCTCAAAAAATTCTCGGGCCTGACTGAGGCCGTTTTGCCCCGTGGTCGCATCCAGGATCCAAAAGATCTCGTGGGGCGCTCCTTCGACCTCTCGCCCGGCAATTCGCTTCATTTTCTCGACTTCCTGCATGAGGTGGGTCTTGGTGTGGAGTCGACCGGCCGTGTCGACGAGCAGGACATCCGCTTTTCTCGCTTTGCTGGCCGCAATCGCATCAAACAACACGGCCGCCGGATCTGCCCCCGAGGATTGCTTGACGATGTCCGCTTGAGTACGCTTGGCCCAGATCGTCAACTGTTCCGCTGCCGCTGCCCGAAAGGTATCCGAAGCGCACATCAATACGCTCTTCTCATCCTGACTCAGACGATGAGCCAATTTACCCACGGTGGTGGTCTTCCCGACACCGTTCACCCCCACAACAAACACCACGTGAGGAGGGAGGGTGAAGGACTCTCAGGGGAAAGATCCTGGCTGGATCTCAGGATATCCAGCATTTCTTTTCGAATCATTCGCTTGGCCTTTTCACGGGTCACGACGCGTTGGCCACGGGTCTCCTCTCGCATCTTTTCGACGATTTCCAGGGTTGTTTGGACTCCTATATCGGCACTGATCAAGATGTTCTCCAGTTCTTCGAGCTGATCCTCGGTAACGGGACTCTCAGCCGTTCCCATCACCTGGTTCATCTTATGACCGAGATCATCCTTGGTAGTCTGCAGCGCCTCTTTGAGCCGCTTGAAGTAGCCGGGTTGTTCCTGATAGTTGAAAATACTCATAGCTGCCGTTCAAATTCGGTTTGAATGCTTTCCCACTTCCCTTCTTCAAGCTGTCGGTAAAGGCCTTCGAACTGTTTGGTAAGACGATCACAAAAGTCGAGAGGATGGCTGACCGCCACTCCTTCCTGAGCAAGAGAGGTGGCGTGAGACAAGTCCTCGGGAAAGTCTTTCTGATAGACATTGACTCCAATTCCAACGATCGCCCAAAGGATTCGATCTTGCATGCTACTCATCTCGATCAAAATCCCACCCACTTTCTTTCCTGCGATCAAGATGTCGTTGGGGCGTTTCAGTTTGAGTTGAAGACCTGGAGGGCCCTCCTCCCTTATGGCCAGTACGGCGGCCAGCCCCGAGAGCATATTCAAAAAAGGAGAGCGCTCTACCCGCCATGGGGGGTACAAGAGGTAGGACAAATAGAGACCTTCTTCGGGAGGTGAATACCAGCTGCGGTTGCCGCGTCCCTTACCCGACACTTGCTCTCTGGCTACCACCATGCGAGTCTCACCGTCCCCGACGAAGGCTTTCAAATAGTCGTTGGTGGAATCCACACGGTGCAGATAGTCGAATTGTTTGAAAAGTTTGCTCTCCTGGGGTGTCTCAGGGCTCATAGGAATTCATTAGTAAACTGAAATCCACCGATGGAGAGGAGTGGGTCAAGATCCCCAGAGAAATGAAATCAACTCCTGTTTCAGCATAGTCCACCACATTTCCTTCATGGACACCTCCAGAAACCTCGAGCACACAGCGACCCTTGGTGATTTCGACAGCTTTCTGAACCTCCTGGGGACTCATGTTATCCAAAAGCACCCTCTCTGCTCCGGCATCAATAGCTTGGGACAGCTCCTCGAAATTTCTGACCTCAATTTCGACCTCCATGGGACCCCGGCAGGCATCCAGTGCCGCTTCAATGCCTCCTGCTATCGCCACATGATTTTCCTTAATGAGAATTCCATCGTACAAGCCCAACCTGTGATTCAGCCCTCCGCCCATTCTCACGGCATACTTTTCCAGGCTCCGCCACAAAGGCGTGGTCTTGCGTGTATCCAAAATTTTCGCCTGAGTGTGGGCAACCTGTTGGACATATTTCTGAGTGAGAGTAGCCACCCCGCTCATGCGCTGCAGGAAATTCAAGGCCACCCTTTCACCCTGAAGCAGTACGGAGGCCTTACCCTGCAGCTTTCCCACGGTAGTCCCCCGATCCACCTGAGCACCTTCCTCAAAATGGACTTCAGCCTCAATCTCATCCATGAGCTGAAAGACACCCAGGAATACAGGCCATCCGGCCAGAATCAAGTTCTCCTTGGCCAAGACCGCAGCTTGAGCCTGGATGGCCCCTTCTCTGGAGGCTTCGGCTCTCTCGAGGATGGCCTCAGTGGTGAGATCTCCACGACCCAAGTCTTCTTCGAGAGCTTTTCTTAAGAGCGGATCAAGGTTGAGAAAGTCCATCCAGTTTTTCTTGTTGTTTCTTGAGCTGTTCGACCGCTTCCTGGTGACGTCGGCGGACCCCAACAACCACGTGCTCAGGGGCCTTTTGGACAAAGTTTGCATTTTTCAGCTTCTTTTGCAGCTGTTGGACATTCGCCGTAGAACGATCGATCTGTTGGCTCAAACGTGTGCGGTCTGCTCCAAGATCAATGACCTCGTCCAAAACGAGCACGAAATCGGCTATTCGGGAAACTCCTTGAACCCGAAGGTCTCCAGTCTCCAGATTGGAGACAAAAACCACCTCCTTCAGCTGGGCCAAGTGCTTGATAGGGCGCAGCTGCGATTCGAGGAAATCTTGATGCTCCGGCTTGCACGCCAACTGCAGCGGAATCTTCTTTCGTGGATCGATGTTGTTCTCCGACCTGGAGGTCCGAATGGCAATCACCAAATCCTGAAGTTCCTCCATCTCTTTTTCAGCCGCTGGGTCCGTCCATTCCTGGTGAGCCTCCGGATAGGGGGCCACCATGACTGACTTCCCGGAATGGGGGAGTTCCTGCCACAGCTCTTCGGTGATGAAAGGAATAAAGGGATGCAACAGCCTCAGGCAGCTTTCCAGAACATAAGCCATGAGACGGCCTGTGGTTCTGCGTTCTTTCACATTTTCACTGGTAAAACCGATCTTTGCCAATTCAATGAACCAGTCGCAGAACTCGTGCCAGAAGAAATGGTAGAGGTTATTACTGGCCTCGTGAAAACGAAATTTCTCCAAATTCTCATTGGTTTCAGCGATCACCTTTTGCAGCCTGCTGAGGATCCAACGTTCCCCTAAATCCAGTTGCTCGCTTTGCCTCAGTTGATCTACTTCCTGCTCGCTGACTGGATCTTCCTGGTCCAGGTTCAACAGCAGGAAGCGACAAGCGTTCCAGATTTTGTTGCAGAATGCACGGTACCCGGTCATCCGACTGATGGAAAAGGGAATATCCGTTCCGGGGACCGCCATCACAGCCAGTGTAAAGCGCATCGCATCCGTTCCATACTCATCGATGATCTGCAGTGGATCGATCACGTTGCCACGAGACTTCGACATCTTTTGTCCCTGTTCGTCTCGAACAAGACCATTGATATGGACGGTGTGAAAGGGGACTGCCTTCATAAAGCGAAGCCCCATCATCATCATTCGAGCTACCCAAAAGAAAATGATGTCAAAACCCGTGACCAGGGTATCGGTGGGATAGTACACCTGAAGATCTTTCGTCTGATCCGGCCATCCCATCGTGGAAAAAGGCCACAAAGCCGAGCTGAACCAGGTATCCAGGACATCGGAGTCCTGTTTGAGTGAACTCCCCTGACAATGGGAGCAGGTTGAAGGTTCCGTGAGAGCCACGGTGACTTCAGGACAATCACCACAGTACCAGGCGGGGATTCGATGTCCCCACCAAAGCTGCCGGCTGATACACCAATCGTGAATGTTGCGCATCCACTCAAAATAGATACGTTCGTAATTCTCCGGGACGATGACGGTCTGTTTGTTTTCCACGGCCTGAATCGCCGCCTCAGCCAACGGCTTCACTTTGACAAACCACTGCTCCGATACCAAAGGTTCGACCACCGTTTCACATCGCTGACAAACGCCTATATTGTAGGAATGATCTTCGATCTTAACGAGAAATCCCTGCTCTTGCAGGTCCGAAACTACTTTTTTTCGCGCTTCGTAACGGTCCATTCCTTTGTAAGATCCAGCTGCATCAGTCATCCGCCCATCCTCTCCAATCACCTTAAGGAGAAGCAACTGGTGGCGCTTTCCGGCTTCAAAATCGTTGGGATCGTGCCCGGGAGTGACCTTCACCGCTCCGGTGCCAAACTCTCTCTCCACAAAATTGTCCGTGATGACAGGGATGTCCCGATCCATTAAAGGTAAAACAACTTTACCACCGTGCAGATGACGGTATCTTTCGTCTTCAGGATGAACGGCAACCGCCGTGTCGCCCAACATGGTTTCGGGCCGCGTTGTCGCCACCACTACATAATCGTCGCTCCCTTGAATCGGATACCGGATGTGCCACAGTTTCCCCTCAGAAGGCTTGTACTCCACCTCCAGATCGGAAATGGCCGTGCTGCAACGTGGACACCAATTGACCAGGTATTCGCCCCGGTAAATGAGATCGTCCTGGTAAAGGCGGACGAACACTTCCCGAACGGCCCGCGAGAGCCCCTCATCCAATGTGAACCTCTTTCGACTCCAATCCCAAGAACAACCGAGCCGTCGGGCCTGGTTCAAGATGTTCGTCTCAGCCTGGTCCTTCCACGCCCAGACCATCTCTTCGAACTTCTCACGGCCCAGGTCGGTTCGGCTCTTCCCCTGCTCGGCCAGCTGCCGTTCCACGACGTTTTGGGTAGCAATCCCGGCATGGTCCGTCCCAGGCAGCCAAAGCACATCAAACCCTTTCATGCGCTTCCAGCGAATAAGGATGTCCTGCAGGGTATGGTTCAGGGCATGGCCCATGTGAAGATTACCGGTCACGTTGGGTGGCGGTAACACCATAGAATAGCGTGGCTTTTCCGAGTCAGCATCGGCCCGGAAGAAGTCCTGCTCCATCCACCATCGATACCACTTCTCCTCCACCTCAGCCGGCTCGTAGGCTTTAGCTCTGATCTCGCTTTTAGACACTGGAATCTTGACCTTTTCTAGCCCGGATTATGCATAGGTTCTCGTCACGAAGTGACGAAAGCGCCGACCCTGAGTGCGTTGCGCCACGCGCGACCGAAGGCACCGCAGGCGTACTGTACGGTACGCCGAGGAGCATGAGCGAGCGGAACACAGTCGGTGCGCAACGCACGCCGGATGATTTCGTCGCTGCAGTAGAGAATTTATGCATATTCCGGGCTAAATCTCATTGATCAGTATCATCATCCCGACCTTCAACCGTGGCCCGTTTCTGGCACGTGCCATCCAGTCGGTCCGGGAACAGGCCTTCCAGGACTGGGAACTCATTGTGGTCGATGACGGATCCGAGGATGAGACTCGAGCCATCGTCGAAGATTTCCAGGATCATCGCATTCGCCACTTCTACCAGGAACAGCGTGGAGTGAGCGCTGCCCGAAACGCCGGCATCGGGCTGTCCCGTTACCCCTGGATCTGTTTTCTGGACAGTGATGACCA
>PVMK01120556.1_pt1 | contig 18980 bp, 14 predicted proteins | sample 1853481 | NCBI WGS metagenome assembly PVMK01 (sample SAMN08533507, study PRJNA380276) | Marine sediment metagenome, whole genome shotgun sequencing project. | reverse complement strand
GCTCTTCCGATCTTCGAACAGTCACCAGCGTGCATTCATAATTATTTTTGACAAGAATCTTCTCTACACTTTTACAAATTTTCTCTTCATCATCGACCACGATTATTTTTGCTGCTTCGCCCATGCTACCTCCTTATATTGAATTTATCTTATTTATTTTCAAAATCGAATACGCTAAACTTTTTTTAGCTTGCCAACGAGAAATGCACAATACGTGCCAAAAAGGTGGGGGCCTGCAATCTGTTGATATTATAGAATAAATATGAACATATGATTTCCAAGCCCCTCCCGATGTATAATAAATATATACATCTGCTTTTAAAAATGTGGGATCCTTTTGGGCATGTTTAATTTTGCAGTCACTCTTAACCGACATCCCCTTGTTTTAAAATCCTGTTGAAATCATTAGAAATAATTTATTGTCGGAAATCAAAACCATCTGAATAAAGAAAATTTTAGCGGCGCTCAAGTAAAAATATATTCTATGTATAAAAAAAATATACGGCGTATGAATATTATATCGGTCAAAGGCTTTGGATTTTAAAATGTAGGTTTTTTGGGAGGTTTTATGTTGTGCTTTTTCATTAAGGCTTGAAAATTGGTTCGTTGCAACCCCACTTTTTGGGCTGCACGTGTCACGTTCCAGTCGTTTTGTATCAGAGCATTCGTAACGAAATTTTTCTCAACTTTAATTACCGCTTTCTGTCTGATCTCCTTTTTAACCTTTTTGAGTTCTTCATTGTTTGACGGCGTAAAGTCGATCAATTCTTCGATATCACCCATATCGTTTAGGAGGGGAAGCTCTTTCGTCGTAATTTGGTCTTGTTCGCAAAGAATGCCGGCCCGTTCTATGGTATTTCTTAATTGTCTGACATTCCCCGGCCAGTCATACGCTGTTAATCGGTTAACGGCATTTTCATCAAATCCGTCAATCTTTTTGTCCAACGTATGGCTGAACAGTTTAAGAAAATGATAAGAAATCGGCAAGATGTCCATCTTCCTTTCTCTAAGTGGAGGTATCCATATGGGGTATACAAATATGCGATAATAAAAATCCTCTCGAAAGGAGCCGTCATCTACCATTTCTTTCAGATTCTGATTCGTTGCAAAAATCAGGCGTACATCGACGGTTTGTATGGTCGTGCTCCCCAAAGGCAAAAACTCACGATTTTCCAAAAACCGAAGCAATTTGCTTTGAACATCTAAACTGATATTGCTAATCTCATCCAGAAATACAGTTCCCCCATGCGCCATTTTGAAGATGCCGTCCTTGTTTTTATCCGCTCCGGTGAAAGCACCTTTGGTATATCCGAACAGCTCACTTTCTAAGAGGTTGGCCGATAATGTCCCGCAATCCACAGCGAAAAACACCTCGTTCTTTCTTGTACTGTTTGCATGAACCGCTCTCGAGACCAATTCCTTCCCTGTTCCGCTTTCACCGTAAATAAGAACAGTAGAATCGGTTGGGGCCACTTTTTGAACCATAGACACCACGTTTATTATTTTGGGACTATCTCCGATCAGTTGATGAGAGAATGGTTTTACACGCTCTTTCTTGGACATCAGTTGTTGATTCTGCAAGTGCATTTCTCTTTCAGTGAGCGCCTGATGAACAACTGAGCGAAGTTCGTGCGGTGTAAACGGTTTGGGAAGGTAGTCAAAAGCCCCCATCTTCATGACTTCGACTGCTGAAGAAACACTGGCGTATCCGGTGATAATAATAACCATGGTTTCAGGGCATGACTCTTTTACGCGACGCAAAACTTCCATGCCGCCCAAATGGCTCATTTTCAAATCGGTAATCACCACATCAAACTGATATTCATCCATCATGATGAGGGCATCGTAACCGCTTAGGACATATTTGACCTCACAATTCATTTTTGACAATATTTTAACGCAATTTTGACATATGGGCAGCTCGTCATCGACAATAAGTATCAGAGGATTATTAATCGTCATTGTTTTTTCCTTTGTCGACAGGAATTCTGATGGTGAACGTTGTGCCCTGACCCGGTTTGCTTTTGGCTTTTATAACGCCGCCGTGCCGTGTAACAATGCCATGGGTAATGGCCAATCCCAAACCTGTTCCGCTGTCTTTTGTCGTAAAGAAGGGGTCATAAATTTTATGTATTTCTTCATCGGATATTCCGCTGCCGGTGTCGCTGATGGCAACTTCAATCGCTTCGTCCGATGGAAGATGGATAGTGGAAACCGTCACAACTCCCCCTGGATCTGTTGCATCAATGGCATTCAGTATAATATTGATCAGGGCCTGTTGTATCTGATCTTTATCTGCCCTAACATCCGGAATATCTTTGAAAAGGTTCTGCTCTATTTTAATATCAATAAATGCCGCCTGTTTTTGGGTCAGGCGAATACTGTCCCGGGCGATATGGTTGATGTTGTTTAACTTTTTCACTGGTTTTGTCTGGCGTGAAAAATCGAGAAGACTGGTTACGATTTTTCGACAACGTAGTGCTTCATCTGTAATTGTCTGTAATTCCTGGTAAATAGGATTTTCAGGGTCGAATTCCTCCTGAATCAGCATCGATGTTGTCAGGATCGTTGTCAACGGGTTGTTGATTTCATGAGCGACCCCCGCTGACAACCGCCCAATGGAAGCTAGCTTGTCCTGTTTCATCAGCGTTTTTTGAAGATTGATATCCTTGGTAATGTCTCTCGATATCTCTACCACACCCACCACCTTGTTGTTTTCAATTAGCGGATAGCATGAAATTGAACAGTAAAGTTTATTATTGTCCTTATCGAGATGAATATGGGTGGTCTGGGAATGCTCCTTTAATTCGATTGCCTTTAAGAGTGGACAGGGGTGATCGGATCCGGAACAAGGGAATTTTCGGCGATGAGAAACTTCATAGCAGTAACGGCCAATGGTTTCTTCACGCTCAAGCCCAAATTTATTCAAAAGCTTTTCATTGATGTCCAGAATTCGATAATTCAGATCGATAATCATAACATCTTCTTGAATCAGGTCATTGATGACAACGTGATACATGGTTTTTGTTTTTTCGAGTTCCGCCTTTGTCTTCTCCTGCAAACCAGAAAAACGGCTAACATCCCAGAATAGTTGTGCGGTTCTGTGGTTAATGGTCCTGACGGTTTTTTTCTTTTTTAACAAAATGTCATTGAATGTTGCACCATCCCCTGTAAGTTCGATTATTAGGTCGATATCATCTCTTTCAAAGAAATCATTATAATCATTTGTGACGAAAATGCCTTTTTCTCTGGCTTTGATCATACCAGGGGCATCATCTCTGATATCGGCTACTGCAACCATTACAGGATCCAATTCATGAAAAACATTCTTTTCCATCATTTCTAACAACAAGCGGCATCGGGCACCTCCGCCAACAACAGCAATGTTCATAGTGAATCTCCTGTATAAAAAAGCGTGTTCGTCATCTCTTGAAAAACGTGAGGCAAGGGGGCTTCAGGTTTTTTTTAAAAGACCATCCATTCCGCTCTTAAATATGCGAATAACATAACTGCTCCAACCCCTTAAATGTTGAGGGCACGCTTCCGTGGATAGATGGGGATGTCAACTCAAAAAAAGCCCCCTGCAGCAAGCCACAAGGAGCTTTAACCACTTTTCAAAGAGGACCAGTTAAAAGTGTTAAATTGTTCCTACGGCATTACTGCCAATTATCACCTAGTTCTTCATCTCGTTTCTGATTCCAGATCACCCATTCGTCCAAGTCATCCTTGATTGAAAACCGGAAAGGCTTTGTCACCGTACCATCTGGCCGGATGTTGATTTGATGTAATGCTTTTACAATGTAAGTCCACTCTTCCATCGATACGGGATGAGGGCCTGGAATCGGATAGGGGCCCTTTACTTTTGTGGGTTTGGTGATGGGTACCGGCGGGTCCGTCGCTTTAGCTTGCATCGCGCTGTTAACCACCACCTCGCCCCAGTAAACCTTTACCATCACTGAATTATCGTTGTTAACGTTCATTCTATAGACCGTACCGCGCACACCGGCAACTGCTGTTCGGGTGGCAATCTCAAAACGCCCCTTTATTCCGAACAAGCGCGACACTTTTGCCCATGTCTTCCCTAATATCATGCTTATGGTTATTTTGCGCCTTTTCTGTTTTTTCTCAAAAGCTATTGATTGTAATTCAAACGTTGTATTTTCATCAAAGCGTAAAAAACTTCCGTCAGGCATTTTTAATTCTATTCTCGATTTTTTTCCTGTGGTGATACGGTCTCCTCCTGCCAACATATCATCCTGATCCAGTGGTTGAGGTTCTGCCATTCCTTTTTTGACCACAGAAGCACTCCCTTTCAGCAAGGCAACCTTAGCTTTCCCGCCTTTTAATTCAACCGAAACCATTTCGTTTCGAGCGTTTACAGCATTAGGCGATAGAATAAATAAAAGCAAAGCCAAGCATAGGGTGATACTTTTAAAAGATCTCATGGCATCGATATCCTCTTTCAATATGAGTCACTGAAGAGTTTAAAGTTGGGACTTTAGCGTACGAATGCTCAGAAGGGATTCAGCCCCTGATACAGACCCCTGAGGGTCGAATTCACCGGTAGAAACATCCTTGGTTTCCATTATATTACGCGTGGTACAGACCATGGCGGCATTAAAATACGGCAAGTCGCTTCTCAGATCCGGAAAAGGTGATGGGCTGCCGATAAATTTAGTGGCCAGGCTGTCGTCTCCTGTAATTTTGATCAATATATCTTCGATCATCATAGCAAATTCGGCTCGAGTTATGACCTTATAAGGTTTGTATGTGTGGTCAGGAAACGGTTGAAGCCCTTTAATGCCGATGGCGATGACTGCATCAATATCAGTCTTGAGCACATGATCCTCAATATCCGTGGCCGGCGGAACTTTTACGTATTCACCGGCCACAAACTTCTTTTCCGGGTCTTTAAAGGCCGTATCAAATTGCTTGGGTGTTCTCTTACGGAAGAGCTCATCGATTTCGAGTTCCTCGATAAAAAGCGCGGCAACATCAGCTCTGGTTATCTTCTCTAAAAGTGCGATCTTCTTTCCAACAACCGAGCCGGGCATTGCTCTTTGAATTTTTTGGATAATCGCATACTCTTTATCAGCCTCTTGTACAAACCCTTTATTGATTTCAAGAACTTTCGCGAACTGCCTTGAGGCCGCTTCAAACTCGAAAGACATTTTGTAGGCGATGCCCATGAAATAGTAGGGTTCAGGATTATCAGGATCAACTTTAATCGATTTTTTAAAGCTACGTTCAACCTTTTTTAACCAATCTTCTTCTATCTTGTCACCGCCTAAGATATAAAGCCTCATGTATCCCACATGGACGGCGATCTTCTGTTCATCTCCCTTAGCATATTTACGGGCCACTTTTAATTGTTTGAAGCCATTCTCATAATCACCTTTTATACCATGAACCAGGCCGAGGCCAACATAAGCCTGCGAATACTTGGGGTCCAGCTCTTTTGCTCTGGTAAATTCACGCAACGCTGCATCGATTTTGCCGGTTTTCAACATTTTGTTACCATTTTTAACGTGGTGCATGGGTGTATCGAGTTCTGCTTTAGGTGCCATAGGCTTGGGGCCACATGCCATCACTAAGAGTATGCAGAAACTTGTAATCAAATAGAACAATTTTCTAATATTCATAATCCCTCCTCAACAAACGTCCCAAAAATAAAAAATTATTTGCGGCAATTCCAATCGAGCCTTTTACCTTCTGAGACCTTTGGGCGATGACGGTTTTAGTCAACCACAATCATAACCCGGCATTTTTTCATAAATGAAAGGTTTTCAGAAGCACTTCTAAGGGCTGATGCATCTGCATTGCTGATAACAATATCGGAACGACCGAGTCCTTCGGTCCTTAAGCCCTTTACAGTTATTGGATTGTCTGTAACCCTCTGGTTGCTTTGCGCGGCGGCAATGTCTTTTGCATATCCACTCATGCCTTGTTGCACTGCGTATTCACGGCTGACAAAAGCAGATCCATAAACCTCCTGACCGGTTTCGTCGAGGATTTTAGGTGACATGGCGGGTCTTGCGCTTAGTCCTCTGGCGTCAACGACAAGGCCCGTATAAACCGCTGATGAATGTTTCATTGGCGTCATCACAGGCTTGACTGATTCAAGCGGTTTAATCTCATCCGGAAGAACGAGTTGGGAAAATCCGCCGCGGAGGCTCATTGCCATTGTAATTTCTATTGTTCCATCTGAAAGATATTCCTGTTTAACAACCTCTGCCCCCTGAATCATGCCTTCCACTTTTGATCTGATGATATCACTTTCGACCGCATAGTCTCTGACGATGGTAGAACCATCAATTCTAACCCCATTGATAGCCTCTAAAATGTTTCGCATGGCATCCAACTTCGCTGCCCTCAAGGCCATTGGACGGGCACTTGGCTTACCATAGTGCTTTTCAGAAGGGGCGCCGATTCCTACTGCCTGAACAACGCCCTCACTCCAGTTAATGCTCCCTTTCAACATCTGTTCAACAAGATCCTGTCCCTCTTGGCAATTACCAGCAACAGGAATTGCCAGCAAACACACCAGCGCTAAAACAACAATTAACTGATTTTTCATAACGCCTCCTTTGATCTATGTAAAATTTGAGTTATTATTTTTTTTTCATTCATAACCGTATTTCTTCATATAATACTTTGATGCTTTATTGCCAGGATTTATCTTGAGGGCCGCTTGCCAATATTTGATGGCTTTCTGTTTCCGGCCGGCGGTCAACGCTTCCCAAGCCATGTCATTATAAGCTTTGGCAAGGTTGAATATCGCATCCCTGTCCTGGCTGTTTATTCTCAATGTTTTTTTCCATTGGTTTATGGCGGATTTTTTCTCGCCCTTATTATAATAAATCCAACCGATTTCATTGATTGCTTTTGTATAGGTAGGTTTGATTTCCAGAGCCCTTTGGTATTCAAACAGTGCATTGGCAATCATATCCACATTATGGAAGGCTTTTGCAAGCCGAAAATGTGTATCTGCCTCTTCCGAGTCCGAATCTCTTGCTTTTTTGAGGTATTCAATCGCCATGGCAGGATTGTGTCTGAAGTTGTAAATGGCTCCGAGAAAATAGTAGGCATCTGCATTGTCGGGATCGATCCGGATAATGTTATTAAACCGCTCAAAGGCCAGGTTTAGGTTTCCGTTTCTGAGGTGTAAAATGCCCAACCATAAAATGGCAAAGGTATTATGAGGATCTATTCGATTAACGATCGAGAATTCTTTATATGCGCTGTCGAACCTCCCTTTTTTCGTGTACAGGATTCCAAGCTGATTGTGTGCAAATTCATTTGAAGAATCGAAACGAACCGCAGCCTCAAACATATGAATGGCCTTGTCCAAATCGCCCTTATAATGGGCATCAGCCCCTTGAAAAATAAGCTCGTTTATATCTGTGTTGTAACCATGGCCCGGCCTTGTCTGCAGAACAACAGCCGCCATAATGACAAAAAGTGAGACCATGTTTAATTTGATCCATCGACTTGAATCCTTCATGCCAGTCCCCTTGCGATTGAATCGACGATTTGACTCCTAAAATCAGGATTTCTCAACATGGCTTCCTCAATGGGATTGGATATAAACCCCGTCTCAAGGAGGATGGAGGGCATTTTCGTTCTTCGCAGAACATAGAAATTGGCAGAATGAACCCCCCTGCTCCTCAATGGCAAATTGTACTTGAAACGTTCTTGAAAAGCGTTTGCAAACTTACCGCTTTCACTCCAGTAAAGTTTTTGTTCAAATTTAAACAAAATTTCCTCAAGGTCGATATGTCCTGGTTTTTTTTTGAATGGTTCATCAAATTCAAGCACCGAGTTCTCTAAAGCCGCCACCTTTTCAGCTTCTGCACTGGAAGCTTTTTCCGAGCAGAAATATGTTTCTGATCCATTAGAATCCCTTTTCTTGCTTGCATTGATGTGGATGCTTATGAACAGGTCCGCCTGGTATTGATTTGCCGTAACGGTTCGGGCACTCAATGGCACATAGTAATCACCGGTCCGGGTTAGAAATGATTTGATCTTACCCTGGCGCGTCAGTTTTTCATGAAGCTTTAACGCCAAATCGAGCGTTATGTCTTTTTCCTTCAAACCGTTTTTTCCTACCGCCCCTGGATCGAACCCACCGTGCCCGGCATCTATAACGACTCGTTTGACCTGGTAGCCCAGATCTTTTTTGACCCTGAGCGTTTTGAGCATGCTCGACTCTTCCTGTTTGGCTTGCATCTCAAGAGCGGAAGGCGGTCTTTCCCTTTTTTTCAACTTAGGTATCGGTTTTTGCGAAATGATGTCTACCATCATACGGGAAAACGTATCATTAGGATTCAAACGTACAGCCTTTCTAAATGCGCCGAGAGCCTCAGCTTTATTTCCAAGCCCATGGTAGGCACGGCCCAGAAGACCATATGCCCAGTCACTTGAAGGATCAATGCGTACGGATTCTTTCAGCGCAACAACTGCTTCAGAGAGCCGACTCTTTTGAATGAGATCCTGTCCCTCAAGGGCATAATCGAATGCATTCTTGGCAAAACCCGCAGAAGGAAAGTTGAACAGACCGTACGAAACGATAACGCCCTGTCCCAAAAGCTTTAAAAATGATCTTCTATGCATAATAAAATCATGTCACGATTTTATATAACGTCTGCCCGCTCGTGCCTTGCAATGGCAGGCGGGCGACGTTGTCGCTCCTTGGGCAAAAGGTTTACCCGCCAATAGTTTGGCGGACTAAAATTCCTATACCCTTTGCATTTAAAAACTCTTTGTGACAAGCACATTCGGGCTTCTCGTGTAAACAAGAACTAACTATGTCAAGCAAGCAGAAAGTTTTTATATGTTTTGACCATCGATAGCGCTTCTTTTTCCGTCGAAACATTTTTGATCGACTCACGGAACCTGCTGCTGTATCGCAACCCCCTGACAAACCAGCCGAGTTGGCTGCGAATTATTCGACTGGCTCGGTGTTCGCCAAAAAAATTAACCGTTGACGTAATATAGGTTGTCATCGTCTCAAAACGTTGTTCAATGCCCGGAAAAGTAACGTCACCACCCTGGAGCAAAGTAATTACCTGGGAAAAAATCCAGGGATTGCCGATGGCTCCCCTTCCGATCATGACAGCATCACAACCGGTTGTTGCTGTCATCTTAAGTGCATCTTCAGCTAGGACGACATCTCCGTTTCCGATAACAGGGATGGAAACTGCCCTCTTGAGGGACTTGATCAAAGACCAGTTAGCCTTCCCTCCAAATCCCTGAGGAGCCGTGCGGGGATGAACGGTAATGGCATCAATTCCGTTTTCTTGTGCTATTTCAGCTATTTTATGTGCCTGGTTGCCGGACGCTTCCCATCCGGATCGTATTTTGATAGTCAGAGGGATGTTGACTGTTTTTCGGACGCGCTGAAGAATCCTTTCAACCTTTTGAGGTTCTTTCATAAGGGCTGCACCTGAACCGGTTTTAAGAACTTTCTTTACCGCACAGCCGAGGTTAATATCCAGTATATCGGCCCCTGAAGCCTCAACCACGACCGCAGCATCGGCCATGATGGCGGGATCTGAACCGAATATCTGAACAGACAATGGTTTTTCTTTCGCCTGACTTCTAAGCAATTCATGCGTCTTAAAAGATTTATAAACAAGCCCATTGGCGCTGATCATCTCTGAGCAGACCAGCGCACAACCCGCTTCTTTGGCCAACAACCGAAATGGCAAACTGGTAATACCTGCTAGCGGTGCCAGAACGGTTATGTTGTCTAAATGTAGGGAGCCGATTTTCATATGAAATAAAATCGTGTCACGATTTTATATAACGCGACGTTGTCGCTTCTAAATCGAAATGTATTAAGCCTTTTTTTTTAAATCCGCTAAAGATATTACCTTTCGGCTGCTTTGTTTTTCAGGTATCTCTTGTTTTTTTTCAGGAGGATCCGGGTCTTTTGGACAAACAACTGGTTCCAGCCGCACCCTTTTTCCTCCCATAGTAAACGCTTGACCGTTAATGTAAATATCCCGCAGTATCCAGGTCGTCACCTGGACGGGCACCTGAAGCATCAGTAGCTTGACATGATACCAGTCTTTCTTGGCATCCGGCGATATTTGTTCAATTCTAGCAAATGCTATTGGTTCATCTTCAAGATAAATAAGTACGATATCGTTTTCTTTTGCCATTAATGCTGTTCCATATATGCATTTATCAAATATATCATTATATCGAATTCTATAATATAACCTCTAATGGCTATATTTGGCAACGTATAATCCTTGAAACCACCTGACAATAATTGAAGTGGTAACATCGGAAAGGGCATATTTTAGGGAATAATGAATAATTGTTCATTGCCATTTTTAAGCCATCAAACCATAAAAAAGTATTTTAAGTAAATGATATCCTTAAATGGATATATTATTAACTATTTGAATATATAAGCATTAAGTTATAGACAACGCATATTAAAAGACAATCTTTTTTTCTTGACAGGTTAAACCCAGCTCTGCTAAATAAATGAATGGCCATTCATCAAGCTGTAGGAAGCTTCAATATTAGGAGGTTGTTATGAATAGAAAGATCAAGCAGGTAGCCGTAATCGGTTCCGGTATAATGGGTGGCGGAATTGCCGCTTTGCTGGCCGGTGCCGGCATTCAATCCTTGTTATTGGACATCGTCCCTTTTAATTTAACCGATGAGGAGAAAATGGATCCGGTTGCCAGGAACAGCATCGTAAAAGCCGGATTGGACGCCGTTATCATGTCAAGCCCGTCTCTTCTCATGCAAAAAAAAGACATCGACCGAATTGCCTTAGGCAATTTGGAAGATGATTTTGAAAAAATCTCTAACTGTGACTGGATTGTCGAAGTTGTCGTGGAAAACCTTAAAATCAAAAATGATCTTTTCAAACGCATTGAAACCGTCAGAAAGCCCGGCACAATTGTATCATCCAACACTTCCGGGCTTCCCTTAAAAGCCATGTCCGAAGGACTCAGCCAGGACTTCAAACAGCATTTTTTGGGCACGCATTTTTTTAACCCGGTAAGGTATATGCACCTTCTGGAAATCATTGCCGGTGAAGAAACTTTGGCAGATGTTCTCGAATTTATGGCTGATTTCGGTGAGCGAATCCTCGGCAAAGGTATTGTTTGGGCCAAGGATACACCCAATTTCATCGGTAACCGAATCGGCGTTCAAGGTATTGTTAAAGCCATGCAGCTGATGCTTGAAGATGGTTTGACAATTCCCGAGGTAGACGCTCTTTTTGGCACCGTCATGGGTAGGCCTCGTACCGCTATGTTTAAAACATCTGACATTGTAGGCCTCGATACTTTGGGACACGTGGCGAAAAACACCCATGCGCTTGTGGTTGACGATGAACAAAGGGAGAGCTTTGTTCTTCCTGAGTTCGTGGATAAAATGATTGATAAGAACTTGTTGGGAACCAAAACCAAAAGCGGGTTTTATAAAACAGATTTAACTCCGGAATGGAAAAAAATCCGTAAAGTGATCGATCCGCAAACCCTTGAATATTCCGAATATGAACCAGCAGCATTTGAGTGCCTTGCCAATGCTCAAAAAGCAAAAACACTGCCGGACAAAATAAAATCCGTCGTCTATGGTGAAGATAAAGGTGCGAGATTCACCTGGAAAGTGGTGGCGAACAATTTAATCTATGCTGCTAACCGAATTCCAGAAATTGCAGACACCATCGTCGAGATAGACAATGCCATGAAATGGGGGTTCAATTTTGAGATGGGGCCTTTTGAAACTTGGGACGCCATCGGTCTTGCGGCATCAGCGGAAAAGATGGAAAAAGAGGGTTTTACCGTACCTGAAAAAATAAAACAGATGCTTGCTGCGGACAACACATCTTTTTATAAAACCGACAACGGCAAATGCCTTACGTATGACTTTGCAGCCCAAGACTACAAGGAAGTTGTTGTCAGCGACAACATTGTCTCATTGAAATCCCTTAAGGACGCAAATAAAGTCGTTAAAACGTGCCCCTCTGCATCTTTAATAGACTTGGGTGATGGTGTCTTCTGCTTTGAATTTCATACAAAGATGAATGCCTTAAACAAGGAAATTGTCGAATTTCAACAGGAAATCATAGAATATGTCGATACCAACGGCGTCGGTATCGTGATCGGCAATCAAGCCGGGGGGATGCCGGGTGCTTTTTCAGCAGGTGGCGACCTTGCATATATGGCCGCACTGGCAAAAGACGGGAAATATGCTGACATTGATGATTTTCTCCGAATCGCTCAAGACGGGCTCCAGAGAGCCAAATATTCAACGTTTCCGGTTGTGACAGCGCCTTACGGCATGACCCTCGGCGGCGGCTGTGAATTATGTCTTGCCGCCGATAGAATCATAGCTCACGCCGAACTTTACATGGGCCTGGTTGAAATCGGCGTCGGCCTGCTTCCGGCAGGCGGCGGATGCTTGAACTTATGGAAAAAATTTGTCCATACTATTCCGGAAGCTGTTACCGATGTCGATCTTGCCAAGTTTTTTATTCCGGTTTTCATGTCCATTGCAATGGCCAAGTTTTCAACTTCAGCAGCCGATGCCAAAGCCAATGGCTTTTTAGGGCCTGAAGACAGAATTGTGTTTAATCGTGATTATCTGATTGGTGAAGCTAAAAAAGAAGTTTTGAAAATGGTTAATGACGGTTACGCCCCGCCGGTAAAACAAAAAGTAAAGGTGTTGGGGCAGGCGGCCCAGGGCATGATCGATGTCGAAATCTTTAATATGCAAAGCGGCAAATTCATTTCTGAATACGACGCTTTTTTGGCAAAAAGAATCGCCTATGTCATCAGCGGCGGCGACGTTAGAGACAACAGTGAAATTGAAGAAGACGTTATTCTCAAACTGGAAAGAGAGGCATTTGTTGATTTCTGGAAAGAAGAAAAGACAGTTGCCAGGGTTGAGCATATGCTAAAGACCGGCAAACCGCTTAGAAATTAGAACTGGCCATTTATTCTTCGATTTGCCTTATTAAAATATAAGGATCATTTCCAAAAGAGTTGGAGTGATCCACAAAGGGTTCCAGGAGCCAAGGATTCAAGGATTCGAGTGAAAAAGATTTAACAACCGTATCAGTCACTTGAACCCTTGACACCTTGAATCCTCGAATCCTTTTCTACAACTAGATTGGAGAAGATCAAAAATTAATACCATTTATCAATCAATTAAATTAGAGGGAAAAAAATGAAAGACGCATACATCGTACAATCCGTCAGAACTCCTGGCTGTAAAAGAAATAAAGGCGCCTTTAAAGATACTCGACCAGAAGACTTATTGTCTTTTATTCTGAAATCAGCCATCGACAAAACGCCAAACCTTGAAATGAAAGATGTTGAAGACATTATGATCGGCTGTGCATTTCCGGAGGCAGAGCAAGGGCTCAACATTGGGCGAATTGCTTCCCAAATTGCTGGATTTCCTGTTGATGTCTCCGGGGCCACAGTAAACCGATTCTGCGCCTCCGGTCTCGAGGCCATTGCCTTGGCCTCGTTGCGGGTGATGTCCGGGTGGTCGGACGTTGTCATTGGTGGCGGCCTGGAATCGATGACGTATGTTCCTATGGGTGGGAATCTGCCAAGACCTCACGCCGAATACGCCAAAAAACATGCTGATTTATACGTTTCCATGGGTATTACGGCGGAGAATGTGGCAAACCGTTACAACATATCTAGAGCAGAGCAGGATGAGCTCGCCTATAACTCACACATGAAGGCCGCCGAAGCCGTGAAACAAAAATTGTTTGCTGAAATCGTACCCACGCCGGCTGCCAGATTTGTTCCGGGCGATAATGGCATCTATAAGAAAGAAACATTTATCGTAGATCATGATGACGGCATCCGGCCCGATACCACCATGAAGGGCTTGGCAAATCTTAATCCTGTATTTGCCGCAGGTGGAACCGTTACAGCTGGAAACGCTTCTCAAACAACCGATGGTGCAGCCGCGACAATTATCATAAGCAAAGAAAAAGCCGACGCTTTGGGTATTAAGCCAATCGCCAAACTTAAATATTACACAACCGTCGGCTGCAAGGCAGACGAGATGGGGGTCGGACCCAAATATGCCATCCCAAAAGTTTTGAAAATGGCTGATATGGATATTAACGATATCGATCTTTTTGAAATAAACGAAGCATTTGCGTCACAGGCGGTATACTGTATAAAAGAACTCGGGATTGACATGGACAAGGTCAATATTCACGGCGGTGCAATTGCGCTGGGTCATCCACTGGGGTGCACCGGTGCCAAATTGTGCGCGACGCTGCTTGCCAATATGAAAGAGCTGGGTGTAAAATACGGGATCGAATCCATGTGCATCGGCGGCGGCATGGGCGCCGCGGCGTTGTTCGAATTATGTAGTTAAGGCAAGCTTAAAGTAAACATATTACTAACCGCAAAGACGCAAAGAGCGCAAAGAAAAGATACTTTTCTTTTGCCGTTGATCCCGCTTGTTAAGCGGGACAGGTATCCCTGCAAAAGAAAAAATCAATCGCTTCACGATATTTTAACCCTCAATGCCCGCAGGGCATGTTTCTTATTGTTTTCCGGCGTCCCTGTCCCGCTTAGAGCGGGGTCAACGGAAAACAATAAAATAAATAACTTCTGCGCTCTCTGCGACTCTAATGAGCGAAGCGAATGGGCGGTGAATTATCGTATTAAAACGGAGGCGATTTTAATCAACCCTGTTCGAAAATAACTATATTCTTTATGATTTCTATTCCCTATAAAATTATTAAAAATTTAAACCGGAAAGCAATGATAAGAGGCACAAATTGAAAATAGCCAGTTTCAACGCCAATGGAATTCGGGCTCGATTGCCCATCATCATCGACTGGCTTAAAAAAGAATCTCCTGATATTCTATGTGTTCAGGAAACCAAGGTCCAGGACCATGATTTCCCGCAAAAACCTTTAGAAGATGCAGGTTATTGCTGTAGCTTTAAAGGACAGAAAAGCTACAACGGTGTAGCTATTCTGAGCCAAAAAAGCCCAAGCGATGTTTCTACCGGCTTTGGGGACGGGGATGAAAAGGAGGGACCGAGACTCATCCGATTGAACATTGACGGCATTGTAATAGTCAACACCTACATACCTCAAGGTCAGGATCCATCATCTGATAAATTTGAATATAAAATCGATTGGTTTAAACGTCTTCGAAAATACTTTGAAACCAACTTTGAACCGACGTCTCCGGTTATTTGGACTGGCGACTTCAACGTGGCACCAAGCCCGATAGATGTCCATGATCCTGACAAATTATTTGGCAGCATTTGCTACCACCCTGATGAACACAAAGCGTTAAAAGAAGTTATGGCTTGGGGATTCATCGACGTTTACAGATTGCATAAACCTGATAAAAAGGCATTTACATTCTGGGACTATCGAATTCCGAACGCAGTAAAACGGGGGATCGGTTGGCGGGTTGATCACATATGCACAACCCATTGTCTGGCTAAAGTATCAAAAACTGCCTGGATCGACAGGGAACCCAGATTGTTGCCGAAACCTTCGGATCATACCTTCATAGTAGCCGAATTCGACCAATAATAAAATCATTATACCTGAATTTTGCATGAAAATTTCAGGTTATGCGATTTTATTACCCGTAACTCTGCTCAAATGTCTTCATGAAATCGGTGAGCGTTTCTATGGCTGCCAGAGGTGTGGCATTATAGATGGACGCTCTGCATCCGCCCACAGACCGATGGCCTTTCAGACCGACGAGTCCGTTTTCCAGTGCTTGTTCAATGAACCGTTTTTCCAAGGCTTCATCGGAAAGACGGAAAGTAACATTCATTAATGAGCGACTATCAGGCTCTGCCGTGCCATTGTAAAAGTCGCTGGAATCAATCGTGTCGTAAAGAAGACGGGCTTTTTTGCGATTGATCGCTTCCATATTTTCGAGTCCGCCGATATGGTCTTCCAGCCACTTCATGACCAGTTGTAGCGTATAAATTGCAAAACACGGCGGGGTATTGTACATCGAGTTCCCAGAAACATAAGTGGTATATTTCAACATAGATGAAAGGGTGTCAGGCACTCTTTCGAGCATATCCTCCCGGATGATGACCATACAAACGCCGGCGGGTCCGATATTTTTTTGGGCTCCCGCATAAATGAGCCCGAATTTATCAACACCAAAAGGTCTGCACATGATATCCGACGACATATCAGCAATAAGGGGTATGCCGCCTGTATCGGGAAATGAGTCCCACTGGGTTCCCTTAATGGTATTGTTCGATGTAATATGGGCATATACGGCGTTGTCGTCAAATGAGATATCTTTAGGGATATAGGAAAAATTCTGATCTTCCGAGGATGCGACAATGCTGATCCCCTTGCCTAGAATCTCGGCCTCCTTTATGGCTTTGGTTGACCATGTTCCGGTGTTGACGTAATCGGCTGTGTCTCCTTCCATTAGAAAATTCATGGGTATCATGCAAAATTGCATACTTGCACCACCCTGGATGAATAGAACATGGAAGGTATCACTTAAATTTAACAATCGTTTTGTCCTGGAGATAGCATCGTTGATAACATCGTCAAACCATTTGGACCGGTGGCTTATCTCGGTTATGGACATGCCGGAGCCGGAAAAATTCAAAAATGCCTCCTGGATCTCTTTGAGAACCTCAAAAGGAAGAGCCGCAGGCCCCGCGTTAAAGTTGTAAATTCTATTGTCGTTCATTGGTATCCCCCTAATACAATTCTATTGAGTGACTGTTTCGTTGGCGTAGAAAAAAGTTTATTTGTGCAGAATAGATATAATGTGTCAATCAGTATTTTTTCATCATTCCAATCGTGACCGAAGCCAAATAAATCAAGTTTCGCACCTCTATCCGATCACAAAGCTTGGTATCAACTGAGGTTGGATAATGTTTTTTTAAAGGCAAAATATTATCCAGCCGCTCTGCTCTGCGGATTGCGATCAAAATAAGAGTGCAAAACTTGAACAAATAAGTTAATAGGAGTGCTATTGACAAACCATCGTTTTTCAACGTAAAAAATAAAATCGTATAACACAAATCTTGCGCGCTTCGCTTTGACCAGCAGCAGGGAGTTCAAAAAGAAAAGGAACTGTCTTCATGAAAATCTACAACTACCCTTCAAAATCGGCAGAGAAAAGGGTTGTGTCTATTGTCAACCGCGGTACGGACTTTAAGAAGAAAGATGTCCACGCGGTTACTCGTATTCTTGAGGACGTGAAGAAAAACGGAAACAAGGCCCTCATTAAATATACCCATCGCTTCGATTCACCGAATATGACCGTAAAATCGATCCAGGTCTCCCGCCAGGAAATCGATGCCGCTGCAAAGAGCGTCGATAAATCCTTTATGCGGGCAATAAATCGAGCGATGGCTCAAATCGAAGCCTTCCATCAGCAGCAGGTTAGACAATCATGGTTCAGCACCGAAAGACACGGCGTCATTCTGGGCCAGATCGTACGACCTGTTGATGCAGCCGGTGTTTATGTGCCCGGCGGTGTGGGAGGAAAAACACCTCTTGTATCTTCAGTGTTGATGGGCGTTATCCCTGCCAAAATAGCCGGTGTCAAACATATCGCAATGGTCACACCTCCGACCAAAGACGGGAACGTCAATCCCTACCTTTTGGCAACCGCCAAAAAGGTGGGAGTGGATACCATATTTAAGGTCGGGAGTGCGTGGGCAATCGCCGCGCTGGCATACGGTACCGAGACGATCCCCAAGGTCGATGTTATCGTCGGCCCCGGAAATATTTATGTTACCCTTGCCAAAAAAATCGTAGCCGGAACCGTGGGCATTGATATGATTGCCGGTCCAAGTGAAATCCTTGTTATTGCAGACAAAACGGCAAATCCAGCCTTTGTTGCAGCAGATCTGCTCTCCCAAGCCGAACACGATACTCTCGCTTCTTCCATCTTGGTGACGAATTCTGTTTCAACAGCCAAAGATGTTGTCATTGCCGTTGATGCCCAGCTTGAAAACCTTTCGCGAAAAGAGATTGCAAGCGCATCCCTTTCTAAGTATGGCGCAATCATGGTCGTACCTGATATTGACACAGCTATTGAACTTTCAAACAGAATTGCACCCGAGCATCTTGAGCTACACGTCAAGGATCCTTTTTCGTATCTGGGACAGATACGGAACGCCGGTGCCGTGTTTTTGGGGGAATATACTCCGGAGCCGGTTGGCGATTATATGGCCGGACCCAACCATGTGCTCCCCACTGCCGGTACGGCAAGATTCTCTTCGGCGCTTTCGGTTGACCATTTTATCAAACAGACGAGCCTGATTCAATATTCCAAAAAGGCTTTCAAGCGTGAAGCCAAAGATATTATCCGCATCGCTGAAATCGAAGGCCTGGAAGCACATGCTAATTCGGTCAAAATACGATTAACCCCTAATCGATCCTAAACCAAATGGATACTTTGACCCACCAGGGTAATTATATGCCCAATATGGATACTTTTTACCCGCCAATGATTCATCATTCCATTATTCCAACATTCCCTCCAGGGCGTAGTCCCTACGGGCCGGAGGCCAATTAAGCGCGAAGCGAATTAATTTTTACCTTTTTTCTGTTTTGATGGCATGCGACTTGCTTTATTAAATACCTGTAATATTATAATGATAAAAAAGTCTATGATAAAAGGAGGCTATTAATGACACTTTTTGTAAACGGGTATCTTGCTTCAAGAAAAAATACGTTGATCGCTGTATTACTTTTGACTGTGGGAATTTTTGCCGCATCCAGCATTTATTCGGCTTCGCATGCTGAGGCAAAAACGTATCCTGTCCATTCAATACCCCAAAGTTTCAGCGATCTGGCTGAGATGGCCAGTTCGGCTGTTGTTAACATCCGCACGGTAAAAACCATAAAAGGCGGCGGCCGTGTTTTTCGTCATTTCAAAAAAGGGCCATTTGGAGAGGATGACCCCATGAAGGATTTTTTCGACCGTTTTTTTGGTGATGAGCGTCCTCGG
>PVMK01128818.1_pt1 | contig 18983 bp, 18 predicted proteins | sample 1853481 | NCBI WGS metagenome assembly PVMK01 (sample SAMN08533507, study PRJNA380276) | Marine sediment metagenome, whole genome shotgun sequencing project. | reverse complement strand
CAGCACTCCACGCCCGTCCGGGCCAAGGAACCGACAAAATGACTAGGGAGAAGACACGCCATGGCAACAGAACCAGATACCGCACTGACGAAAAGCGGCGGCGCAGAAAAGAGTAAAGGCCGCACCCCGCTTGGGATGTGGCTGTTTGTGCTCGTGCTTGCCGGGCTCGCCGCTTATGGGGGCTACATGGCCCTTCATCACAAACAGCTGCATGCCGACTCTGAGATGGTCCGCAAGGCACTCGCAAGTGACAAGGATCGCCTTGAGGCAAGTGTTGCAAGCCTGAAGGAGAAGCTCAAAACGTCGAAAGAAGCTAATGCTTTATCAAAAGCTTCAGCAGAGGCGTCGCAAGCCGATGCACAAGCCGCCTCCGCTAAGATCAGCGAGCTTGAAAGCACGCTCGCCAAGGCGCTCGCTGGCGCCAAGGAGAGCGCAGAAAAGAATCTGAACGCGCAATCTGTTCTCAAAGCTGCCGAGGAAGCCAAGGCAAAGCTCATGAATGAAAACGACAGCTTGAAGAACCAGATCGCCGAGGCGCAAAAGAAACTCGATGCTGCGGTATCCGATCTCGCGGGCACGCCACCGGCATCGACACCGTCCCCATCGCCGTTGCCGGAACCGACATACCCCTAAAAAGACCTCACGAAGCAAAGTGGCAAAGCGAGACAGGTCAGCGCTGCAATAGAAGCGCTACCTGTTCGTGAGCTTCAGCTCGATGCGCCGGTTGCGTCGTAGAACGTCTTCTGTGTTGCCTTGTTCGAGAGGCTGAAACTCGCCGTAGCCCGCGGCAACGAGACGTTTGGGGGGAACGCCGCGGGTAATCAGGTAGCGCACGACCGAGATGGCGCGCGCGGTCGACAGTTCCCAGTTGGATGGGAACGTCGGACTTGCGATCGGGCGAATGTCCGTGTGTCCATCGACCTGCAGAGCCCAGTCGATCTCCTTAGGGATTTGCCGCTCAAGCTCGACGATTGCCGAGGCAAGCTGATCCATCGCGGAAAGGCCTTCAGGCGTCAGGTCGGACGACCCTGAAGGGAACAAGACCTCCGACTCGAACACAAAGCGGTCGCCGACGACGCGAATATCCTTGCGGTTCTTCAATAGCTCGCGCAGCCGACCGAAGAAATCAGAACGGTAGCGCTGCAATTCCTGCACCTGGCGCGCGAGCGCCGCGTTCAAGCGCGCGCCCAAATTCTTGATGCGGGTTTGACTTGCACGATCCTTCTGTTCGGAGGATTCGAGTGCATTGTTGAGTGCAGCGATCTGACGGCGCAACGAAAGGAGCTGCTGGTTCAACAGATCAACCTTGGCAAGCGCCTCGCTGGAGATGTCCGCTTGGTTCTTCAAATCGGCAGCGAGGGAACTAATGCGCGATTGAGCTGCCTTCGACTCTTCGTCGCCTGAGAGTGCAAGACCTGAGAGCTTGGTGTTTTCGTCACGCAGCGTCGACAACGTTGCCTGTAGGACGGACAGTTCATCTTCCGCCGAATTGGTCTTGCCCTTTTCCAGCGCAAGAAGATTGGTCAGCTCTGAGATTTGGCGTGTCAGCCTCTTGAGCGCGGTGTCCTTCCCGCTCGCCTCCTGCGTGGCAAAATACTGCGCCAGCATGAAGATCGACATGAGGAAGATGACGACCAGAAGTAGCGTCGACAGCACGTCGACGAAGCCCGGCCAGAACTCCGAATACTCACCTCCGCGCCGCGTGCGTCGGCCCGCCATGCGTTAGCTCCGACGCTTGATGTTGACTGCCAGCTCCCGCAGAGCGCTGGCAACGTCGGACTGCTGTGCGGCTTGCTCATCGACCCACTCGCGCACGACCTTCTGCTCGGCACGCATCTGCGAGACGAGCTGATTTACGCCGCGGGCAAGCTCGCGAAACGGTTTTTCATCTCCGCTGCTTGCACCGCCCTGGCCCATAGAACTCGCAATCGACTGGTCAGAAATGCGGTTCGATAGATCCTCAACGGCACGCTGCATGTGCAGGATTGCACTGGAAAGTTGGCGATTCACCTGCTCGGAGGAAACGGCGGTCTCAGGAGACAGGTCAGTGATCCCCGACAGCCATTCCTCCAGCTCGTTGTAGAACCGATTGTGAGCATGGCTTGCCTGCAGCTCGAGGAAGCCTAGAACGAGCGATCCAGCCAAACCCAAGAGCGATGAGGAGAACGCTGTTCCCATGCCGGCGAGGGGCGCAGCGAGACCGACTTTGAGGTCGGAGAACAGCGCGACATTGTCGGAGGCGTTGGTGTTGAGCGTCTCGATCGCGGAACCGACGGACTGGATGGTCTGGAGCAAACCCCAAAAGGTGCCGAGCAGACCCAGAAACACCAGAAGACCGACCATATAGCGGCCGGTGTCCCGCGCCTCGTCGAGGCGTGAGCTAATGCTGTCCATAATCGAGCGCAACGTACTCGTCGACAGCGACAGCACGCCGGTCCGATCACGCAGCATGGCAGCCATCGGCGCCAGCAGGACCGTCCGGTGGGAGATGGCAAGGCCGGGGTCGGCTATGCGGAAGGCATTGACCCAGCGGATCTCAGGGTAGAGGCGGATCACCTGACGGAAGCAATAGATGATGCCCAGGATCAGCACCGCCACGATGAGCCCATTGAGGCCGGGGTTGTTCATGAACGAGGTAAAGAGTTGCTTGTGCAGGATCGCCGCCAGGAAAGTGACGAGCGTGAGAAAGATCAGCATCCGGATTAGGAATACCCCGGGTGGCGTAAGCATCCTGTGGAGCGGGGACGAGGTCATGTCGGTCTGTCGCTTACGAGCCATTCAAAAACTCCAACGAGGATCGCGCTTTGGCAGCAGGCGAGATTAACCGAAGGTTATGCCAGCGCAAATCGGCAACATCGTGCCCGTCAGGCACGTTGTTTAAGCAGTCGCAGATGCGGCGGTAAACATCGGCAGTAGGGCCTTTTGCAGGGTGCCATTCGTGGCAAGAACTTGACCTTTTTCGAACATCTTGTCGCCGCCAGACAGATCCGTCACGAATCCACCTGCTTCGCGAACGAGCAGGATGCCGGCGGCAAGATCCCACGGCTTGATGCCACGTTCCCAATAGGCATCGAAGCGGCCAGCCGCCGTCCAGGCAAGATCAAGCGCGGCCGAACCGGTGCGCCGCACGCCAGCGACCTCCTTGATCACGGTCTCCAACTCGCGCAGGAATATAGTGTGGCCGGGGCGCCCTAAGTGCGGGATGCCGGTCGCGACGAGCGCATCGGCAAGCGACTTGCGCACCGCGACCCTCAGCCGGCGATCGTTGAGAAAGGCGCCCCTGCCCTTCTCCGCGGTGAATAGATCATCGTTTATGGGGTTGTAGATGACGCCCGCGACGAGCTGCCCCTCGCGTTCGAGCCCGATCGAGATCGCAAAGAGCGGAAGCCCGTGCAGAAAGTTAGTTGTCCCATCCAGCGGATCGACGAGCCAACGATGCGACGCATCGACCCCGGCAACCTCGCCACGTTCCTCCATCAGGAAGCTGTATCCGGGCCGCGCCTTGGCCAGCTCGCGATAGATGATGTCCTCTGCCTTGTGGTCGGCGGCACTGACGAAGTTGGCCGGACCCTTGATCGAGACCTGAAGTTGCTCGACCTCGCCGAAATCGCGCGCGAGGCTGCGGCCCGCCTTGCGCGCTGCAGAGACCATGACGTTCATCAACGCGGAGGCAGGCATAGTGTCTCAAGATCCTCTTTGGGAAGCGCGATGCGAGCGAAGGACGTGCTGCAACAGAGCGCGGGTCCGAGCGGGAAGTAGGCCGAAAGCATTGGCGCCCGACTAACGCTTTCGGTGTGCGCTGGCAAGACGATACTGGCGGGTTAGAGCCTGATCGTTTCACTTGGAGGCGCTACGTGTGCGTCCAAGTGAAACGTGAATCAGTCTCTACACTTTTGATTGAGAGTAGGATTCACGTATCTGTTGGAGACCTCGCGGGCCAAGGCTGAGCGATACCATCAAGAACGATCTTAGGCTCTAGAATAACCCGGCCCGTTCACGCCACTCGATTGCGGCCTTTTGCGCCGCTGCCTGCTGCTCCTTCGGCAGCTCGCCGACGAGCGCATCGAGTGTCTCATCCTTCAAGCCGCTCGCTCTTGCGATGAGCCGCCACTTGGCGGCCTCGACCTGGCTCTTCTCCACGCCAACGCCCTCCGCATAGACATGGGCGAGCCGGTTCTGGGCGGCCGCCAGGCCCTTGTCCGCCGCCGACTTGAGATAAGGGATGGCCTTGGGCTCATCGCTCTTCAGGCCCAAGCCGCGCAGCAATATGACGGCGTACTCAAATTGCGCGGCGACCATGCCTTGCGCGGCCGCTTTGCCGATCCAGCGTGAGGCTTCAACGGCATCGTGGGGAACGCCGGCACCTTGCTGGTAGAGCGCACTTAGGTCGTACTGGGCGGCGACGATGCCCTTTTCTGCAGCATAGCGAATGTGCTGTGCGGCCCGGTAGGGGTTCTCCGGCTTGCCGTCGCCTTTGAGAAATAAGAGGCCAAGGTTGTAGTTCGCGCGCGCGTGACCAGTGCGGGCAGCCTTTTCGAACAATTCCGCAGCCTTTGTGCGATCCATTTTCACGCCGCGGCCCTCCGCGTAGAGGACGCCGAGCGCAAACGTGGCCGGCATATCGCCGAGTTCGACGGCGCGCGCATACCACCGGCTTGCAACCGCGGCGTCCTTATTGACGCCGAGACCCTCCGAATAGAGCCGCCCGATCAGCGTATGGGCCTGGGGCTCACCGCGGGCGGCCGCCTCCTCGGCAAGCTTGAGCGCCGTCAGGTATTGTCCCTGGTCGAACGCGATATAGGCCGCGTCCTCGCCTGTGGCTTCCACGAAGATTTTAGTGTCCGCTTTTTGGCCTGTGGCAGGTCCTGACTTAGGGGCAGCTTTGGGGGTTGGCTTGATCTTGACCGACCTGCCAGACGGCGGCTTGGGAACTTCCGTCTCGCGATACCAGGAGCTCGTCCCGGCGTGCATAGGCAGTGTGCCAGCCACTAGGACACCGGCGGCGACTAGAATTCGCGCAAGAAGCGTGCGTCTCATGCGGCAGCCTCCCGCGCCGTCAGGGCGCCTGCGAGATCCTGCGCCCAGCGCGCCAACTCTTCGATGGCAAGGCCCGCCGGAATGGCAAGCGCAACAAAATCAGCGCCGGCGTGCGCCAAAGCCACTGCCTCCTGAGGCGTTTCAACATCGAAGGCAACGCACGGCACTTCGAATATTTCGCTCCACCATTCTATGAGAGCCAGCTGGCGTGCGCGTGCAGCTTGTCGATCCTCAACGTGACCGGGGATTCCAAAGCCCACGTAGTCGGCGCCGGTTTCGCAGAGTGACATGGCCTCATGACGTGAGCGCCCAACGTCACCGCCGACGATAAAGCGATTGCCCATGATTTGGCGAGCATCGCCATAACGCTTCGCCGCGTCCTTCGCCCAAGGCATATGCACGCCATCAGCACGCAGGGTGCGAGCAAGTTGCGCGTCACCCTCGATGAGAGCTGCCACACCCTTCGCCTGAGCGGCGTCTACGAGCGGCTTCGCCGACACCGCATCGGGCGGCGTGGCGCCGGCCGGAGCAATGAACAGCACTGCAATGTCGGCAGACTCAAGCACGACAGAAACGCGCCTCAGCACGTCCTCACCCATCGCCGCCTCAGCGACGATACAAAGTCTTGGTTGATCCTCGCGTGCCATCGGCACAATCCCTATGCGACTACTCGGTCACCGGTTGCATACATTTGGCAGCCTATTCAACCGTATTGGGGCGGAAAAGCGGCGCGCCGGACCCATCTCATGGGACCGGGCCGCTACTTGCCTCGGATATTGCTTATCCCAGTGAAAACCTGCGGTTACCACTTATCCGGCAGCCTGCGTGCGGCAAGACAGGATTTAGCACGCTCTGCGCAAAAGGATGCAACTGCAACGGCGGCTCGATGACCTCTTATTCGCGCACCGCCATATCGCAGCGGTAGCCTTAATGGTCTTGTGCGGATGGACAGGTAACTCGGATGTTCCCGACTGTGCTATGTTTACGGACTACTTTGACAAAACAAATGAGAGAGGCGAGCCATGGCTCAATCTTTGTCGCAAGCCGATATCGAAGCGAAACTGGCCCAGGCCAGACGGCATATCGCAGAGAAATGGGGCTGGTTTTTAGCCCTCGGCATTGTTCTCATCTTGGTGGGGATCGCCGCCATTTGCTTCCCCCTTGTCTCCACCATCGCCGCCAAGACTTTCCTTGGCTGGCTGTTCCTCATCGGCGGGGTGTTCCTGATCATCCATGCCTTCTCTGCCCAAGGTTGCTTCTTGTGGAGTTTGCTGATCGGCGTCCTCTACCTGATCGCCGGCGGCTACCTGGCCTTCTTCCCTCTCACCGGGCTCTTAACGTTGGCCATCCTGCTTGCCATTCTCTTCGTAGCGGAGGGCATCATGGAGATCATCATGGCCTTCCGGGTGCACCCCTCCGACGGCCGGTCTGGCTATTGTTGAGCGGAATTGCCGCGCTCGTCGTAGGCGTTCTCATCTTCTTGGGGCTGCCAAGTTCGGCAGGGTGGGCACTTGGCCTTCTCGTTGGTATAAACTTGCTATTTTCCGGCTGGAGCTACGTCTTCTTGGCGATGTCCGGCCGCAAGGCAAAGGAAGCTGTGGCCGCTTAGCGGTCGCAGGTCATTGACGGCCTGGGTCTCACCCAAGCAACCGGCCCGGCGGGTCGCATCTTCGTTCCGCCGGGCCCCACCCATGACCTTCAGGATGACTGTGTCATGCACAGACACGTACCACTCGCTGTTCTTGTTCTGGGTCTCGCTTTTGGCGCCGGCGATATCGCGCTTATTTCCAGCGCCCAAGCCGAGCCAGAAACGCCCGCCGAGATTATCGCCGTGCAGATCCGCAAGCAGGGCTACACGTGCGGCAAGGCGGAGAAGGCGGAACGCGATGTCGAGGCATCGAAACCAGACGTGCCGGTCTGGATCCTCACATGCGACAACGCACGCTATCGCGTACACGTCGTAGGGAGCTTGGCCGACAAGGTCGAACGTCTCGATTGAGTCACCGTCAAGTTCGGCTTATTGGCGTGCTCAAGTACGCCAAGGGTGTGCCGGCAGGTCGCTGACACCGACCACTTTGACGCCGGCCTCGGCCACCGCATGGTCGTTTTCCACCGCGCTGCCACTGACTCCGATGGCGCCCACCAGAACGCCGTCCTCAGCGACGATCGGCAACCCGCCAGGAAACGTAATCAAACCCTCGTTCGAGTGCTCAATGCCGTACAACGAGTTGCCGGGCTGGGATAACTTACCGATCTCGCCTGTCGGCATCCCGAAATAGACGGCCGTCATCGCCTTCTTGATGGCGATGTCGATCGAGCCGACCCAGGCGTCGTCCATGCGCACAAACGCCTTCAGGTTGGCGCCTGAATCGACGACGGCGATGCACATCTGTGTGTTGAGCTCCACCGCTTTCTTGCGCGCTGCGTCGATTGCGGCGCGGGCATTGTCCATCGTCACATGCATGGTCGGCTTTCTCCACGGATAGGGGCTGAAACTGGAAACTTGGGCTGCACATTACAGCCACGCGGCTGAGAGAGCCGCGCACAGTAGGAATTGATACCCCTAAGATTGGGGGTAGAGACAGCAGGTACCACGCGCCTAATGTCTCAGGCCGCCTTTTCGAGCGTCTCGTTCCATTCGCCAAGAGCTGCGAGGCTGTTCATCTTGGCGCGATGCGTGAAAGCGCGCTGAGCGGCCGCGACATTCTCTGACTTGCCGCCCCAGGCTTGAAGCGCCGCATGCTGAAGCGCGCGGCCATAGGAGAATGTGAGCTTCCAAGGCAGGCCGCCGATCTGATTCATCAGCGATAGGTTCCGGGTCGCCTGCTCGTCCGATTGGCCGCCGGACAGAAAGGCGATGCCAGGGACTGCGACCGTTGTCTTCAGACATGCGATCGTCATTTCGGCAACTTGTTCCGGGCTTGCCTGCTTCGGCGATTTCTGGCCGGCGATCACCATGTTCGGTTTCAAGATCATGCCGTCGAGCTGAACGCCAGCATCATAAAGCTCGCGAAAGACCGTGCGTTGAATCCATTGGGTCACCTCGAAGCAGCGTTCGATAGTGTGGTCGGCATGGGGACCGTCCATCAGCACTTCAGGTTCCACGACCGGCACGATCCCCGCCTCCTGACACAGCACGGCATAACGGGCCAGCGCATGCGCGTTGGCCTTGATGCAGTTCCAAGTGGGCGCGCCGTTGGCAATGGTGATGACCGCGCGCCACTTCGCAAAGCGCGCACCAAGCTGATAATACTCCGCAAAACGTTCGCGCAGGCCATCGAGGCCTTCCGTTATCTTCTCGATTTCCACGGTGGGACCAGCGAGCGGCTTGGCGCCGCTGTCGACCTTTATGCCGGGCACCGCGCCATCTGCCTTGATGACGTCGACGAGCGACGTGCCGTCGGCTGCCTTTTGCCGGATCGTCTCATCGTAAAGAATGACGCCGGAGACATGGTTTTTCATGGCCTCGGTGTCCCGGAACAACATCTCGCGATAGTCTCGGCGGGTTTCCTCGGTAGAGGTCACACCGATCGCATCAAAGCGCTTTTTTATGGTGCCTGTGCTTTCGTCGGCAGCGAGGAGTCCTTTGCCCGGAGCAACGATGGCGTTGGCAATGTCTGAGAGTTTCTCTGTCATTGGACGACCTCTTACTGGGTAGGCAGGAATTCTGCTGGAGAGGAATTAGCGCCATTTCGCCATCGGAGCCAGGGGTTAAGGGCGCAAAGATGCGAATGTTTGCGCCAAGTCTTCCGCACCCGCAGCGGTGGGTGCATAAATGGACACTTGGCATCTGAGCGCCACAAGAAGTTCAAAACTTTCGTGTCAAGTCTTGGCGAAGTTGATTGTGCAGGGAGACGCCAGCAATGACGGCAACGGGCATACGGGTTGGGATTTTTGTCTTGACGGCGGTCATCTTCGCCGTCTCGGGGTCCGCCGCTTTCGCCGAGAGGTTGACCTTCAAAGCCGAACTCAAGAGCGTCCAGGGCACGAAAAGCAAGGCTTCCGGCCAGCTGAGCGCCGTATATGACACCAGCACCAGGAAGCTCACATGGCGCGGCAGCTATGGCGGGCTTGGCACTTACGCCACCGCGGCCGGCATACATGGGCCATCCTCCGGCGTCGTGCTGAGGCTACGCAGTATCAATAGCCCCTTCGATGGTACGGCCATTCTCTCAGATAAGCAGGCGGCCGATCTCATTGCAGGGCGCTGGTTTCTTCTCGTGCGGACAGCCCGCCACCCGGACGGAGAGCTGCGCGGGCAGATCGAACCCGTAAAATAGCCCGACTGCTTTCAGCCCGAAAACTGATCGAGCGCGGCAAGCGCCTCGTCAATGTCGGCTGGCGTGTGGTCCGCGCACATCTGGAAGCGGATCTCATCGTCGCCCTTAGGCACGATAGGATAGCCCAACCCCGTCGCCAAGATCCCATTTGCTTGCAGGTGCGCAACGAGGCGGGCGGTGCGGTCTGTGTCCCTCACCATCAACGGAACGACGGGGTGCTGACCCGCAACGGTCTCAAGTCCCATCCGTGCCAGCCCTTCCCTGAAACGGGCCGTCATGGCACGCAAGTGATCAAGCCGCTGGCGCCCATGCGGACTATCAACGAGTTCGACGGCAGCAAACGCCGCCCCAGCCTCGCCCTGCGTGATGGGATTGGAGTAGATGTAAAATGGCGATGTTTCGCGCAAGTATCCGATGATCGTATCGCTCGCGACAACATAGCCGCCGTTAACACCGAAGGCTTTTCCCAGCGTAGCAACGAGGATATCGACGCGGTGGCCACCGGAGACCTCCTCGGTGCCGCGACCCGTCTCCCCGAAACCGCCAACGCCGTGCGAGTCATCGGCCACGACAATGACGTTCTCCGGGAAGAGCGTGTCAAAGGCGTTGGCCAGTTTCATGATCTCATCCAACGGCGCATGGTCGCCGCGCATGCTGAAGACGCCGTCGGTGACGATGATGGCGCGCCGGCTCGTTTTGGCCGCTTGGGCCAGGTGACGTTCAAGCTCGTCGAGATCGAGATGCTGGTAGATGCGTTTTTCCGTCGGCCGGGCAAGCGAGATGGCGTTGATGATGCAGTTGTGGTTCAGCGCATCACTAATGACGGCGGTCTTGTCGGTTACAAGCGATGGCAAAACGCCCATGACGGTCGCGTAGGCTGAGCTGAATAACATCCCGGCCTCGCGGCCGTGAAAGGCGGCAAGCCGGGCTTCAAGCGCCACGTGCGGCGCCCAAGTTCCGCTGATGAAGCGCACCGCACCCGGGCCGGTGCCATAAAGGCGAACAACCTCCTCCTCGGCCGCTATCACGGCGCGATCGAGCGATAGTCCGAGATAGCTGTTGGAGTTCATACGCAGAAACGGCCTGTCACCATAGCCTTCGAGCAGGTAGCGTGGACCCTTACCATCGCGCGGCGGCAACACGCCCCGCACCACGGTCTCCGTGCCCTTGCGCCGGCCCGATTGGCCTAACGCGTCCAGCTTCGTTTCCAGGAGTGGCGTCAATCTGCTGGTGGGCATTGTGATCTCCTGGCCGTTGGATCAACTGCGCGCGGCGACAAGCCTCTCCTGTAGCCGCGTGAGCATGTCATTCGTCATCGCCTCCAGATCATACCGCGGCGCCCAGCTCCAATCTTTACGCGCTTCGCTGTCATCGAGCGCGTGCGGCCAGCTATCAGCAATCGCTTGGCGCACGGGATCAACTTCATAGTCAACGGCGAAGCCGGGAATATGCTGGCGGATCGCCTCGGCAATCTCGGCCGGTGTGACGCTCATTGCGGTAACATTATATGCGTTGCGGTGGTGCAGGAGGCCGGCCTTAGCTTCCATCACTTGAATCATCGCAGCGAGGGCATCGGGCATGTACATCATGTCGAGGCGTGTGCCAGCCTGGAGAAAGCAGGTATAGCGCCCGTAGCGCGTAGCGTGGAAGAACATCTCGGCCGCGTAGTCCGTCGTGCCTCCGCCCGGGGCTGCGAGGTAGGAGACGAGCCCTGGAAGCCGCAAGCCTCGCGTGTCGACCTCAAACCGGCTGGCGTAGTAGTCGCAGAGCAATTCGCCCGCGACCTTTGTGACGCCATAGATTGTCGTGGGGCGTTGGATGGTGACTTGTGGGGTCGCGTCCTTCGGCGTCGATGGTCCAAACGCGCCAATGGAGCTAGGAAAGAAGACTTGGCAATCATAGGCGCGCGCAACCTCGAGCACATTATATACTCCGGCCATGTTGACGCTCCAGGCGAGCTGCGGTGCCGCCTCAGCGGAGGCGGAGAGGAGCGCGGCAAGGTGGTAGATCGTCCCGACATCGTAGCGCCGCACGGCTTCGTGGAGTTGCTGCGGCTCGGTGCAATCAAGATGATCGCAAGGGGCTTCGGCAGCAGCGGCACGAGAAGGAAGCACTCTTAAATCCGTGGCAATCACGCGATCCGTGCCAAAACGTGCGCGCAACGCAGGAACCAGCTCGGAGCCGATTTGACCAAGTGCGCCCGTTACCAGAATTGATGACATGCGACTGCGCGAGCGCGGGCCCGCCTCCCTGCTCCGTGCCGTTCTCCGTATCCATCACGTATCGGGTCGCGCCCGGCACGCACATCGGCCCATTCAGCCATAATAGCTGCGATACCATTCGACAAAGCGGGGAATGCCGACCTCAATCGGCGTCGATGGCTTGAAGCCTACATCGTCAACCAGCGCATCGACGTTAGCATAGGTCTTCGGCACGTCACCTGGCTGTATGGGCAAGAAGTTCTTCTTCGCCTCGCGCCCCACCGCTTTCTCGATACAGGCAATGAACTGCATCAATTCAACGGGATTGTTGTTGCCTATATTGTAGACCCGGTAAGGAGCAGCAGAGGTGGCCGGATCGGGATGATCGCCACTCCAAGATCCGTCGGGCTCAGCGACCTTGTCGGCGGAACGAAGGACACCTTCGACGATGTCGTCGATATAGGTGAAGTCGCGCGCATGGTTGCCATTGTTGAATACGTCGATCGGCTCACCGGAGAGGATCTTGCGTGTGAACAAAAATAGCGCCATATCCGGGCGGCCCCAGGGCCCGTACACGGTGAAAAAGCGCAAGGCTGTTACGGGTAAGCGATAAAGGTGCGCATACGTGTGCGCCATCAGCTCGTTTGCCTTTTTCGAGGCGCCATAGAGACTCAAGGGATGGTCGACATTCTGGTGCACATTGAACGGCATCGCCGTGTTGGCGCCATAGACCGAACTCGACGACGCGAGGACCAAGTGTTCGACGCCCGTGTGGCGGCATCCCTCCAGGATGTGCAGGGTGCCAACAATGTTTGAGTCGATATAGGCGTGCGGATTTTCCAGCGAATAGCGCACACCGGCTTGTGCGGCGAGATGAATGACGCGGGCCGGGCGCTCCTCGGTAAACAGGCTCTCGACCCCTGAACGATCGGCCAGATCAAGCTTGTGAAACTTGAAGCCATTGCGCCCTTCAAGTCGGCGTAGCCGCGCCTGCTTGAGCTTTACGTCGTAGTAGCTGTTGAGGTTGTCGAGACCTATCACCTCATCGCCGCGGTCGAGAAGCGCTTTGGCGGTGTGATACCCGATGAACCCAGCTGCGCCGGTCACGAGAAATCTCATGTGCCTCCCCCGGTGCACAGGTTGCGCGGGCGCCTCGCGCCAGCGTTATACATCACAACAAATGCCCCGTGTCCCGCAAGCGTCTCAGAACGATCTCGGCCAACGCTTCGGGTGAGGCTTCCAACGTGTGCAACGTCAAGTCGGGGATGCTCAGGCACCTCGTAGGGTGAATCAATGCCCGTGAAATTTTTGAGCTGCGCCTGACTTGGCCTTCAAATAGAGGCCCTTGGGGTCGCGTCGCATGCACTCCTCTAAGGGAGTTTCCACGAAGACCTCGAAGAACTCGTCATCCTCGACCAGATCGCGAACCATGTGCCGCTCGGCACGGAACGGCGAGATCAGGGCACACAGCACAATCAACCCTGAATCGACGAACAACTTCGCCACTTCGCCGGCGCGACGGATGTTCTCGACGCGATCTGCGTCGGTGAACCCGAGGTCGCGATTGATGCCGTGGCGAAGGTTGTCACCATCCAACATGTATGTGTGATAGCCGGCGCCGGTGAGCCGGTCCTCGAGCGCCCTGGCGATCGTCGATTTCCCCGATCCCGACAATCCGGTAAACCAGAGGATGCAAGGGTTCTGATGCTTCATGTGCGCGCGCAGCGACTTGTCGGCGGCGAGCGGCTCACGATGAATATTGGTGGCGCGGCGCAGCGCGAACGAGATCATGCCTGCGCCGACCGTGTGATTGGTCTCGCGATCGACCAGGATAAAGCAGCCGGTCTCGCGGTTTTCCTCATATGGGTCAAACGCGACCGGCACCGAGGTCGACAGGTTGCACACGCCAATGTCGTTGAGCGAAAGCGTCGGCGCTGCGAGATGGGTCATATCGGCAACGTCGATTTTGTACTTGATGGCAGAGACGCTGGCGAGCGTCCACGCCGTGCCGACGCGCATCAGGTAGGAGCGACCTGGCAGCAACGGCTCTTCGGCCATCCAAATAATGTGGGCGGCAAATTGATCGGCAACGACAGGGCGTTCACGCGGATCGCCCAGCAAGTCTCCGCGCGCCACATCGATATTTTCGGCAAGCTCGACGGTGACGATATCGCCTGCGCCTGCTTCCTCTACGTCGCCGTCGACACCCATGATTCGCGAAACCGTGCTCACAGTGCCGCCGCGCGCAACGACAATCTGATCGCCGGTATGCACACGGCCGCTGGCGATGCGCCCGGCAAAACCGCGATAATCGGCACTGGGGCGGTTGACGCGCTGTACGGCGAGACGGAACGGCTTGGCCATGACGTCCGACTCGATGTCGACCGTCTCCAGATGTTCCAGCAGCGTGGGGCCATCGTACCAGGGCGTATTGGGACTGCGCGCGGTGACGTTGTCACCGAAGCGCGCGGAAATGGGCACCGGCACAACAGAGGTGAACGGCAGAGACGCCGCAAACGCAACATAGTCCTTAACAATGCGATCGAAGACCTCTTTGTCGTGACCGACGAGATCCATTTTGTTCACGGCAAGAACGATGTGGCGGATACCCAGCAGCGAGCAGATGATGCTGTGGCGCTGTGTCTGAGTTCTTAGACCGGCACGCGCGTCAAGAACGAGCACCGCAAGCTCCGTGTTCGACGCGCCGGTCGCCATGTTGCGCGTGTACTGCTCGTGCCCGGGTGTGTCGGCGACAATGAAGGAACGCCGCCCCGTGGCAAAGAACCGATAGGCAACGTCAATAGTGATGCCCTGCTCGCGCTCAGCCTCTAGACCGTCGAGCAGGAGCGCGAGATCAAGCTCGTCTCCGGTCGTCCCAAACTTGCGGGAATCAGACTCCAAAGTCGCCATGTGGTCTTCGAGGATGAGCTTGGTGTCGTAAAGAAGCCGTCCGATCAGGGTCGATTTCCCATCGTCGACCGAGCCGCACGTCAAGAAGCGCAAGAGATCCTTCGACGCCACGGGTATGTCGCCGGTACGCGCGTCGCGGCGATCGAGCATCTCCATTAGAAATACCCCTCTCGCTTCTTGCGCTCCATGGAAGCGCTCGTGTCGCCGTCAATCAGCCGCCCCTGCCGCTCAGATGTCCGAGCCGAATGCATCTCACGCACGATGTCGGCAACCGTTGCGGCATCGGACTCGATGGCCCCGCATAAGGGATAGCAGCCGAGCGTGCGAAAGCGAACGCGGCGCATTTGTGGATCCTCGCCCGGCTCAAGCCTGAAGCGCTCATCATCCACCATGATCAGGCTGCCCGCGCGGTTAACGACGGGCCGCTCTTGGGCAAAATAGAGCGAGGGCAAAGGAATGTCTTCGGCGAGAATGTATTGCCACACGTCAAGCTCCGTCCAATTCGAAAGCGGGAAGACGCGCATCGACTCGCCGCGCCGGATCTTGGTGTTGAACAGGTGCCAAAGTTCAGGCCGTTGATTGCGCGGGTCCCAAGTGTGGTTAGGACCACGGAACGAAAAGATCCGTTCTTTCGCCCGGCTCTTTTCCTCGTCACGTCGCGCACCACCCATTGCCGCGTCGAAGCCGTGCGCATCAAGCGCCTGCTTTAGCGCCTCCGTCTTCATAACGTTTGTGTGCAGCGCCGATCCAGAATCGATGGGGTTGATGCCGCGCGCCAAGCCTTCCCTGTTGACGTGGACGATCAGCTCAAAACCGAATTCTTTGGCGATTTGATCGCGGAATGCGATCATCTCCTGGAACTTCCACGTCGTGTCCACGTGCATCAGCGGGAATGGTAGGCGGCCGGGTTGGAAGGCTTTGCGGGCAAGGTGCAGCATCACGCCCGAATCCTTGCCGATCGAATAGAGCATCACCGGGTGACGAAACTCGCTAGCCACCTCGTAGATGATCGAAATGGACTCGGCTTCGAGACGCCTGAGATGCGCGGATAGGTTTCTCGTCATCGTTGCGGACCAGACCTCGGCGAATGGCGACCGGCCATCACCACAAACCGATACCAATTCCTAAAGTGGAAACCCGTGCTCACGAGCCAGCCTCCGGGCTGACAGCCACGTAAAGTAGGCCATGCTGGAGGCCAGAGGCAAGTTCTCTTCCTCTGTGCCGGCGATCCCCCGCTCACCCGCCGCTCCCTGTTGCGTCCCCGTCGCAATAGGGGTAGCGAACAAAGAGGCGCGTCCAACCAGGAACATGCATGCCCAACACAGATCAGCCGGCGCAACGTCCTTCTTCTCCCGAAGAAGCTGGCAGCCGGTCCCGCAAGGCGCCCTCACCAAAGTATTCCTGATAGCTGGCCTATTGTTGTCGGTCGTCGTGCTGCTGGTTTACGGCGCAGGGGTGCTTGTTCCGCTGGCGGTGGCACTGCTGCTCTGGTTTTTCATCAACGCACTGGCTAAGGGCTACCAGCGCTTTTGGTCACGGTGGCTGGGACCGCTCCGCGGCCTTTCGCTTGTGCTTGCACTGTTGACGATGTTGGCCGCGAGTCTCTTTGCCATGAGCGTGGTCATCACCAATGTCACCGCGATTGGTGCAAGCTCTGCTGACTTTGCGAATAGCTTGAACCTTCTGCTCAATCAAGTCGCTGCTTATACAGGACTGAAGCACGAGGAACTCCTCAAAGGGATCGCGAACCAAGTGGGGCTGGGGCAATTGCTGGCATCGATCGTTTCGGCCATGACCAACTTCGCCAGCCAGTTTGGCGTCGTGTTCATCTACGTCATCTTCTTGTTGGTCGAACAGCAGTTCTTCGACATCAAGCTCAACGCTATTGTTCGCAATGAGGCGCGGCGCGAACAGGTGCGCGCGCTGCTCGATCGCATGGGACGCGACATCCAAAGCTACATTTTGATCATGACCTTCGTCAGCACCCTTACGGCTATCTTGTCGTATGGAGTGATGGTCGCAGTTGGCCTCGAGCATGCTGCCTTTTGGGCGTTTCTTATCTTCATCCTCAACTTCATTCCGACCATCGGTTCAATAATTGGAACGGCTCTTCCTTCACTCTATGGCTTGTTGCAATTTGGAGACTTCAAACCGTTCCTCATCCTGCTGGCCGCCATCGGGGTCATTCAATTCCTCATCGGCAACGTTCTGCAGCCGCGGCTTTCCGCCAAGACACTCAATCTCAGTCAGTTTGTCGTGATCTTGTCGCTGTTCGTCTGGGGCGCGATGTGGGGCATTGTGGGCATGTTTCTTGCCGTTCCCATCACGGCGATCTTGATGATCGTCTTTGCAAACTTCCCCTCAACGCGTGTGTTGGCCGCCGTTCTATCGGAGTCAGGCGACGTCCCGGTCCCGGCAAATTCGACCATAGAGGACGGCGCCTAATAGACGACCGCCGACTGCCTGGCCGGCCGCTCGGAGACGAGCACATCATATCGAGCGGCGCGGCCGCTCAGGCCTCAGAGAAGTCGAGCACGGTCCTGCGAGGAATTGGCTCCTTATCATCGACGCCCGCTCTCGCCGCCAGCATCCGTTGCAACAAGTCCAACTCCTGTCCGTGATCCTTTTCATAAATGCCGTAGTCGATCACGATCTGGCCGTCCGCCTCGCTGATCTTGAAGTAGTTCAGACAATACGACGGCACAAAGATTCCGGCAGATACAGAAGGCGGGCCGGCACATGGTCCAGCCGCTTCAACCAAGTGCCTGTGTTTATAACAACGCGCTCGCCCAGTTTTGTTAACGAGGGCTGGTGCGTGTGACCGTAGATGAAGATGACGGTCTCGGGATCTTTTTCAAAGACGTCCCGGCGGCATTCAGATAGTTCTCCTCCTTCTGAACGTTCAAATCGTCCTCATCAACCAGTATGTTGAAGCGCTCTAGGGTGCGGCGAACATCTCGCGAAATCAGGAAGAGCGGGACGGCGACTATCAGGGCCACGACGAATAGAACGGCATTGATGATGAGGAACAGCTGCAAGAGGCTGCCCACCAAACCAAGCGAGGAGAAAAGGAAGTTGTTTAGGAAGATGTTTGTGTTGGTTATCCCAAGCCACTCCAGCGCAGCGCCGGCGTACACAAACACCGATAGACCGAAAAGCAGGAGGAAAGGTAGCAGCAGCCAGCGCAGGATAGGGTTCATCTCCTTGTAAAAGTAGTTGGACAGCAGCCAACTCGGCACCAATTCGTTGGGGTACACTGACTGGAGGTCTTTGAGCCAATTGTAACGCCCCAGCTTCGAGTAAAGCCCCGCGTTACCGACAAAATACGTCGTGATGTAAAATCCAACCGGCTGCGCAAACGGATTGCCGAACTGAGGCATGGCGTTGAATGGATCTCTTTGCATGCCGTGCTCGATCCAAATTTTCTTACCTCCAACTTCGCGAATGATCGACGTCACCTGTTCGAGGTGAACATTGTAGGGTTTCAAAATCTCAACGCAGTCATCGTAGCAGGCAAGCTCGTAGTCGTGATTGCCGGGGATCAGAGTAATCTTTGTCGTCTTTCCCAGGCTACGAAACGCCTCGAAGATGCGAGGAAACTGTTTGATGACGGCATTGAGTTTTTCGGGGCCGCTGATGTGCATGTATTCCCAAAGGCCAAATGCGTCGCCGGCGATGACGAGCTCCTTGTCACCGTCTTCGTGCTCAAGGCGTTTGAGAAACGTGATCAGCTCGTCTTCGAAGTCGCAGACGCTGAGCGCTTCCTCACCGCCAATGTGCAGATCGCTAATGAAATAGTAGGTTACAGACATGGTGCTACCAGTGATGGTTGGAACGCCCTCGATATACATGTTCCGCCGTTGATGTTCGACTATGGCTTACATGTGCATGAAGCTGCTGCTACGATGGTACTGCGCAATCGTCGGCAGTTGGATACGGTCATGACTCTTCTCTTCTCATTTGATGGACGCATCGGTAGGGGACAGTTCTGGCTCGGCTATCTAGCGGTCGTCATGTTGGCCGTTCTTATTGCGATCATTGTATCGGTGATGGTCCCCTGGGAGGAAGTGACCGTCACCGGCGCTGACGGCCAACCAACGATTGACTTTACGAGCCCGGCGTTAACTCCGGCATGGATTGGTTACCTTGTATACTTTGTCGTCGGGTTGTGGATTACGATCGCCATTAGCATCAAGCGCTTCCATGATCGCGGCAAGTCCGGCTGGTGGTCTCTCATCATCTTCATTCCGCTCATCGGCCCGATTTGGTGGCTGATCGAGCTCAGCTTCTTGCGCGGCGATCCCGGCCCCAACACGTACGGCCCGCCCGCGGTTTCCGCCTGATCTGGACGGCTAGCTAATCTGTCAACTTGCGAAAGCGGTGCTTGGCATCGACGCCGATGCGCCTCTGTGGCGCTGCGGGCGTTCTAGAGCCTGATCGTTTCACTTGGAAGCACTTGAGCTGTTCCAAGTGAAACGTGAATCAGTCTCTACACTTTTGATTTAGGGTTGACCCTAGAGCAAGATTCACGTTCTTGGCGGATACCTTCCTGGCT
>PVMK01188831.1_pt1 | contig 18984 bp, 21 predicted proteins | sample 1853481 | NCBI WGS metagenome assembly PVMK01 (sample SAMN08533507, study PRJNA380276) | Marine sediment metagenome, whole genome shotgun sequencing project. | reverse complement strand
TCTACGTCATGGCAGTCGAATATTTCTGTCGGACCTGGCACAACCAGGTCGAGATCACCGTTCCCGGCAACCACTTCCTGCCGGAGGATTCACCGGATGAGATCGGTCAGGCTATTGGTGATTGGTGTTCATCAATGCTGAGCCGGGCGCGCTGCTGCAGGGCGGGGCCCGGGATTTCTGTCGGGCCTGGCACAACCAGGTCGAGGTCACCGTCCCCGGCAACCACTTCCTGCAGGAGGATTCACCGGATGAGATCGGTCAGGCTATTGGTGATTGGTTGAACACTCTATAGGCCACGTGCGAGGAACGAACGCGATGGATAGGACGCCACGTGGGTGGGTAACGCTGCTGCTGTTGCTGCCTTTTTGTGCGACCGCTACGGAGCCGGTTCCTCGGTTGGTGTTGCAGATCACCGTCGATCAGCTGCGCGGAGACTTACCGTTTCGGTATGAGGCGCGCTACCCGAAGGGCGGCTTCCGCTACCTGTTGGATGAGGGTGTCTGGTACACCAACGCTCATCACGCCCATGCCTGCACGGAGACAATCGTGGGCCACACTACGCTGGCTACCGGGGCAGATCCTGCGGTGCACGGCATGGTCTCCAACGTCTGGTTCGATCAGCAGCTGGACCGACTGGTGTACAACGTCGAGGACGCTCGGTATCCGATCCTGACGCCCGATGCGGGCGTCGATGCGGAGACCGAGTTCGATCCCACGCAAGCGATCGCCGGCTCCGACGGGCGTTCGCCCGCGGCAATCCGCACCACCACCTTTGGTGACGGCTTGTCGCTCAGCAGTGCTGGCCGCGCCAAGGTGTTCGGCGTGTCGGTGAAGGATCGTGGCGCTATTTCGATGGCGGGTCATTCCGGCAAGGCATTCTGGTTCTCCAAGCGCAGCAGCGAGTTTGTGACCAGCAACTACTACTACGACGAGTACCCGGACTGGGTGAATCAGTGGAATAACCGGCGGCTCCCCGATCGCTATGCCGGGCAAGCCTGGACCCTGCTGCAGCCGCGTGCGAGCTACCTGTTCGGGGACTCAGATGATCAGCCCTGGGAAACGGAACTGCCCGGATTCGGGCGCACCTTTGATCACCCGTTTGGCGCTGCGGACAACCGTTTCTTCACGACCCTGCTGACCGTCAGCCCAGCGGGGGACGAACTGACCCAGGAGTTCGCCGAGGCGCTGATTGTCGGGGAAGGCCTCGGCGAGGACGAGGTGACGGACTACCTGTCCATCAGCTACTCGTCCGTCGACTACGTAGGCCACATTTTCGGTCCGTCCAGCCTCGAGAGCGAAGACAATATGCTGCGCCTGGACCGGACACTTGCGAGGCTATTTGCGTACATCGATGAGCACGTCGGTCTGAAAAACACATTGATCGTGCTGTCGGCTGATCACGGTGGCCCGGATGCCGTTGGCTACGCTCGACAATTCGGCATCGACGCAGGCGGCGTCGATGTGGCTGCGCTGACCAGCGCAGAATTGCAGGCGAAGGTTTCCGCGCAGTTTGGTGTGGATGTGCCGTTGATCGAAACGTTCTTCCAGCCGTATCTGTACCTCGATCGTGAAGCGATTCGCAGCAACGGGCTTGACCGGGCCGACGTCGAACGGTTCGTCGCCCGGCAGCTCACCGATATCGATGGCATTCTCGTCGGCGTGTCCAGCAGCGATCTGACGGCCGGTCGGCTCCCGCAGTCCCCCGTGATCGAGCGGATTCGGCGCAATCATAATCCGAGTCGATCCGGCGACGTCTATGTGGTGTACCGACCGCATTGGTTCATTAACGATTTTGACGGCCTGGCGGTTTCCTCGGTGCACGGTTCTCCGTGGCGCTACGACAGCCATGTGCCTATCGTGTTCGCAGGGTTCGGCATGCAGCCGTCTCGTCCGAGCCGGGTAGTTCACACGGTGGACGTGGCCTCGACCTTGGCCTCGGTTGTTGGCAGCTCCCTGCCTGCCAGTGCGGTAGGCGAACCCCTGACCGAGGTTGCCCCGCGGCGACGCTGATCGCGGCGTAGCGGTGGACGTTCAAGGTGTTTACTGAGGCCGATACTCGTTATGCCTGGCGGCTTGCCGCGGCGCTCACCTTCGTACTGACACTCGGCTCGGGATTCGTTTTCTACAACCTCTCGGTTTACATGAACGTGTTGTCGATACAACACGGTTTCTCCGTGGCGAGTATGTCCGGCGCAATCACCCTGATGTTCCTCGTTGGTGCACCGGTCGGGATCGTCGTCGGGCGCATGATCCAGAGGCATGATCTGCGGATCATCATGACCTTCGGAGCGGTGCTTGGCGGATTGGCGCTCATTGCGCTGGGCAGGGTGCAGAGTCTCTGGCAGGTTTATCTGGTATATGTGGTGATGGGCGTGGGCTACACCTGCGTTTCGTTGCTTCCGGTAACAACGCTGATCACCCGCTGGTTCGACGATACGCGCCGGCCGGTGGCGATGTCGGTGACCACCACCGGTCTGTCGTTGGGCGGTGTGGTGTTTACGCCACTGACGGTACTGGCGATTGCAGCCTGGTCGTTCGAATCGGCGATGTTGGTCATTGGTGTCGTGTTCAGCCTTTGCATCCTGCCCGTCATCTGGCTGTCAGTGCGGCCGTGGCCGGCCGGGACACTCCATCCGGGACGTACGGACGCGGGCGACGACGCGGCCTATCGAGGCATCGTCCGGTCCCGGTTTTTCGTTGGCGTCACGATCACCTACCTGGTCAACATGGCCGCCCAGGTGGGCGGCATTACCCATCTGTTCAATCGCTCGGCGGAACTGGTTGAACGGCTGGACGCTTCGTTGGCGGTGTCGATCCTCGGCATGGCCAGCATCGCCGGTCGGCTGGCGGGCGGCTGGCTGGTGAGCCGTTTACCGATGCGTAGCTTCATGGTTGGCAACCTGATCGGACAGACTGCAGGGCTTCTGGTCATTGCCCTGGCTGATTCGCGTGGTGCCTTGTGGCTCGGCGCCGGACTGTTTGGCGTCTCGATCGGTAACCTGCTGATGCTGCATCCGCTGTTGCTGGCACAGGTCTACAGCGTGCGTTATTTTCCCCGGCTGTACGCGCTGAGCCAGAGTTTCACCACGCTGGGGCTGGCCAGCGGACCCCTGGTGCTCGGTTGGGTGCGCGATACGGCAGGCTATGGTTTGGCGTTTCTCATCGCCGCGGCGGGTTCGATGTTGGCAATGCTGGTGTTGCTGGGTTCAGGCCCGGCGCCGCGCGACGATCAAGCCAGCGATGATCACTAGAATGCCGGCCACTGAGGTCCAGTAGATCGTTTCGCCCAACACGGCGCCGATCAACATCAGCGAGATGATTGGCGAGAGGTAAATCAGCTGGCCGAGCTTCGCGGCGTGTTGGGTTCGGGCCAGCGCGATCTGCCAGAACCGGAATCCAAAGCCCATCTCGATGAGCCCTACCCATGCGCCGTATCCAAGGTGCTCCGGGGTGAGTGCCGGCAGGCCAGTCCACAGCGCGCAGATTGCGGTAAGCAGAAGACTGCCGGCGCCGAAGCCGAGGGTCATCAGGATGATGGGATCCGCGCCCATTCGAACCGAGGCAAGCCAGTAGCCGGCCCAGACCAACGTGCTGAACAAGGCCAAAGCGACCCCGATACCATCGATCGTAAGCGCCCCATCCCATCGTCCCTGGGACAACAGCACCAGAACACCTGCGTAGCTGACGACGATGCCGAGAATCACCCGCGGTGTCAGCGGCTGTTTCAGCAGAGGCACGGCCAGGATGGCGAGCGTTATCGACCAAGTGTAGTTGAGTGGCTGGGCAATCTGTGCGGGGAGGCGGTTGTAGGCTTCGAACAGTACCAGGTAGTAAAGCACCGGATTGGCCAATCCGAGCAGCGCCATGCGCCGCCAGCGGGTTGGCCAGCGCCGCCATGCCCGGGTCACCAGGAAGCAACTACCGAAGAAGGCGAAGGAAATCATGCTGCCCAGCCAGAGCAGTTGCACGGGCTCCAGCACCCGCAGCCCCAGCTTGAATCCGGTGGCGACCGTCGACCACAGCAACACCGCCGCCAGCCCGTAGAGCAGTGCTGAACGTTCGTTGTAGGTTCGGGCGTCCATGGGGCGGCGGTGAGGCACCAGAGGTTGTGTAAACTAGGTTGATGGAATGCAACGAGGCCCTCAAGGGGCAAATACAGGAGCGCCTCGACCGATTCGAGGTTCGCGCAGCGCAGGATTCCGATGATCATCGGCATGCCGCGGTCGCCTTGACGGTAACCGACGAAGCGTATGGCGCGGATCTACCCGGGCTGGATGAACACCTCGAATGGCAGAGCCGCGCGGCGCTGGTGCTGACGCGTCGCTCCGCCAAGCTGCGCACCCATCCCGGTCAGTGGGCTTTGCCCGGCGGTCGGATCGATCCGGGGGAGACTCCCGAACAGGCCGCGCTGCGCGAGATGGCGGAAGAGGTGAACCTGCAGCTCGAAGAAGACGCGGTACTGGGTCGGCTGGATGATTTCGTTACCCGTTCGGGATTCGTGATGACGCCCATCGTGGTCTGGGCCGGCCCGGGCCAGACACTTCGGGAAAATCCGGACGAGGTGGAATCGATCCACCGGATACCGGTGACTGAGTTTCTGCGCAAGGACGCGCCGCGACTGAACCGCATCAAGGCAAGTGATGCGCCGGTGCTGCGCATGCCGGTGGGACGGACCTCGATTGCGGCGCCGACGGCGGCGATCCTCTTTCAGTTCCGGGAGGTCTGCCTGCTCGATCGAGACACTCGGGTCGCCCACTTCGAGCAACCTCAATTTGCCTGGCGCTGACGGCGATTGACGCTCGCAGGAGGATTCTCCAGAATCTCCGGTCTTCTGTCAGTTTCGTTCAAATTTGAACGCTTGAAAAGGAACCGAGGACATGGCGATCAGCGAAGGCGATAAGCTCCCGAGCGCAACGATGCACATGATGAAGGACGGCCGACCGACGGCTGTTACTACCGATGATCTGTTTGCTGGTAAAAAGGTGGTGTTGTTCGCTGTCCCCGGCGCCTACACGCCGACCTGCTCTCAGGCACACCTACCGGGATTCGTCGTCAATGCGGACGCGATCAAAGCCAAGGGCGTGGATGACATCGTCTGCGTGTCGGTGAACGATGCGTTCGTCATGGATTCCTGGGGAAACGACAAGAACGCGGGACCAGCTGCTGATGGTGGGTGACGGCAACGGCGAGTTCGCCAAGGCGCTGGGTCTGGAAATGGATGGCTCGGGGTTCGGCCTGGGTACCCGCTCCCAGCGCTACGCAATGATTGTCGATGACGGTGTGGTCACCAAGCTGAACGTCGAAGCGCCTGGCGAGTTCGAGGTCAGCAGCGCCGAAACTGTGCTCGCAGCGCTGTAGAGGCTGCATCCGAACGGCAACACGGTCCGTGTGGCCGACAAACGAGTTCGACCCCGAGGGTTGGGTTGAACGGGCAGGTGACGAAAACACATTCGTGGAGTAGAGTGCGGCCGTCGAAACCCCCGCGAGGTACGCATGACCCGCCTGCTGATAGCCTTTCTGATCTATCCGACCCTTCTGCTTTCCGGCCCGGCTTGGGCCGACGATCCAGCCTACATCGCAACGATTTCCCTATTCCGCAGCGCCGAGGACACGCAACGCTTTTTTGCGAACAGCTACGGGTATGCCGTGTTTCCGACCATTGGTAAAGGCGGAATCGGGATTGGTGGCGCGTACGGGAAGGGCAAGGTTTACCGCGCGGGTGCTGCCACCGGCACTACATCTTTGGCCAACATATCGATCGGTTTTCAGCTGGGCGGTCAGGCGTTCAGCGAGATCATCTTCTTCAAGGATAAAGAGGCATACGACAAATTCACCCGCGGCAGCTTTCAGTTCAGCGCCCAGGCAACTGCTGTGATCATCACCGCGGGCGCCCAGGCCCAAGCGGGGTCTACCGGCTCTTCGGCAGGTGCCGGTGTCGGCACGTCGACCAATCAGGCGGCAGGCAACTATGTCTACGGAATGGCCGTGTTCGTGCACCCCAAGGGCGGGCTCATGTACGAAGCGTCGATTGCCGGCCAGAAATTCGGCTTTAAGCCGCTGGAGTCCTCACCCGGATAAGACACTCCTGCGCGGCGGTCGCGACCAGTTCTCCGCGTTGGTTGAAGAATTCGCCACGCACGAAGCCGCGACTGCCGGAGGCCGTGGGGCTACGCTTGGCGAACAGCAACCACTCGTCTGCCCGGAAGCTGCGATGAAACCACAGCGAGTGGTCCAGGCTCGCACCCTGAAAGTCGTCGCCTCCAGGACTGCGCCCGTGGGGCAGCATGGCCGTACCCATGAAGTCCAGATCGGACATGTAGGCCAGCATGCACAGATGCACCTCGGGGTCGTCGGGTAGCGGATCCTGAGTTTTCAACCAGGTGTGCTTGAACGGCGGATGGGTGGTGTCACTCATCATCGGGATGTTCTCCACCTGACGAGAGTCGATCGCCTCAAATCGCGATGAAAATCGCTTTACCTCCGGGCGCGTCTTGGCCAGTTCGGCATAGGCTTCCCGATCCGAACGAAGTGCTTCGGGTCCCGCGACGTCCGGCATGTCATGGGTGTGCTCCAGGCCCGATTCCCGCTTCTGCCACGACGAGGACATGCTGAAGATGGCACGGCCGTGTTGAATCGCCACCACCCGGCGGGTATTGAAGCTGCGACCGTCGCGGATGCGGTCGACCTCATAGAGGATAGGAATGTTCCAATCGCCGGGACGCAGAAAGTAGGAATGGAGTGAGTGCAGGTGTCGGTCTTCGTCGATGGTGCGGTGCGCCGAGGCGATGGCTTGGGCGAGTACCTGGCCGCCGAACACGTGCGGGTGCTCCGCGACGTTGCGGCCGCGATAAAGGTTTTCCTCGATCTTTTCGACGTTCAGAAGATCGACGATGTCTTGCAGGACAGGGTTCATGGAGCGGTGGTGCCGACGAAAAGCTGGCGATACTAGCAGGTATCGCCGTACCGAGCTCAGGGGCGCTAGTTCAGCGCATCGCGGGGCGCGAAGGCCCGGAATCCCAGCGACCCGATCACTGTCAGCAACGCGATCAGAAAGAACGCATCCTGCCAACCGCTGAACTCAGCGACCAGGCCGATCGACAGATACAGCGGGAACTCGAAGATGCCCTCCACGACACCTGCCGCCGAGGTCACCGTGGCGCGGGTAGTGCCTTCTATTCCGTGTTGCAGACGCGTCTGCAGCAAGACCTCGGCGATGGCTGCACCGGTTGAATACAGCGCAATCGGCAACGCCAACCACCAGCCCGATGGAAACACGGTCGTGGCCAGCACCAGACCAGCGACCACCAACAATCGCACCGCATTCGGGACAGGCGCCCCTGGTAGACGGTGCGCCAATTCCAGACCCAAGGTACGAGCGACATAGACCAGCGCATAGATCGCTCCGATGCTGGTGAGGCTCAGGCCGCCGCGGTCGTCGAGGTATACCGAGAAGTACTCCTCGATGGCGCCGTAAAGCGTCGCAAGCACGCCGAACATCAGCACCAGATATCCGACCACGCGGTTGCCGCTGAGCTCGGTGAACGCCTGGCGCAACGTATCGCCAAAGCCGTTAGCGTCGCTGGATGGACGAGCCTCGCGTGGCGCCTCACGCATCGTGAACAGCACCAGCAGTCCGGCACCCCACGGTGCCAACGCGCTGGCGACCAACGGCAGGCCATAGCCGCCTTCGGCCGCGAATCCACCGATCAGCAGCGCGGCGGCAATGCCCAGGTTGTTCAGTGCCTTGCCTCGGCCGTAGATGCGTGCGAACTGGCTGGTCGCATCCTCTGCTTTCAGGGTGTCGTACAGCAACGCTTCACCTGCCCCGGAAGCCATAGCCGAGGCCGTTCCCCAGACGATGTAGCCGGCGGCAAAGCCGAGGTAACTGGGGAACAGCAGCCAGACCAGGAAGGCGCAGCCTTTGATCAGGCCCGAGGTCACCAGCATGTTGCGTCGCGAAGTCAGGTCGGCAAGTGCGCCGGTCGGGATCTCGGCAATCAGCACCGACAGTCCCCAGATGATGAACAGGCTCGATAACTCCAGCGGCGAGATGCCCGAGCCCGTCATCATGATGGCCGAGGTTGGGTAGATCAGTACCAGTTCACGCAGGAATGCGTGTGCGTACCAGGCGTAGCTGAATCGCTGCAATCGGGACATCGAGCGATGGTATGGTACCGGGGCTTATCGGGACAAATGTTGACGGGAGGGCAGCATGCAGGTAACGCGGGTTTACACCGGAGACGACGGCGAATCGCATTTCGAGGACGTTGAAATCGAGCTCGAAGATCGCGGCCCGATGGGCCGGATATCGGCGCTGGTCGCGGGTAAGGGCGTTATCTTCCGGGAGGTTGATGGCGACTACGACCTCGATTTTCACAACGCGCCGCGGCGCCAGTACGTGGTCAACCTGACCGGCTCGGTGGAACTGGAAGTGGGCGACGGCACCCAGCGCCTGCTAGGGCCCGGTGAAATCCTACTTGCCGAAGACACCACCGGACGCGGACACAAAAGCCGCGCGGTCAGCAACGAATCGCGCACCTGCCTGTTCATCCCGCTCACCTGAGGACCAGAATTGGACATCCATCAAAGTTCAGGACACCCATCCTCTTTCGGTAGGAGGAATTGGACATCCATCAAAGTTTGGGACACCCACAAGCTGGTTGCAGCGGCCTTGGCGCTGGTATGGGCTGCGGGCGTCGTCGCTGATCCGGTTCCGCTGCAACCGACGGCAGCGGGAACGGCGCCCGACGCGATCTTGGGCACGGCTGGCGAGCCGCTCGGCGAATCCGTCCGTTACTTTCCCGATGACCCACAGACCCTCGGATACCTGGCTGAACCGGCTGGTCCGGGCCCCCACGGCGCGGTGGTGCTGATCCACGACTGGTACGGTCTGCGTGATCGAATCCGCCAGACCGCGGATGCGTTGGCCGCGGAAGGGTACGTCGCGCTGGCCGCTGATATGTATCGCGGGCGCACCGGCAGCACGCCGGAGGAAAGCCGCTCGTTGATGATGGAATCGTTCGGAGACCCGAGCGTCATGGTGGCCAATCTCGACGCCGCGGTCAGCTACCTGAAGGCCCGGGACGATATCACGGGTAAGGTGGCGGCGATGGGCTGGTGCTATGGCGGTGGCGTCGCGCTGAGCTTCGCGCTGGGCAGCGAGAATCACGAAGGCACGGCAATTTTCTATGGTCGTCTGGTCGATGATCCGGAGCGGCTCAAGTCGATTCATCACGAGATCTACGGCACCTTCGGTCAGATGGACTCGGGTCCGTCGCCGGAGCAGGTGCATTCCTTCGTTGCGGCCATGCGCGTGGCGGGGATCGAAAACGACGTGCACATTTACGATGACGTTGGACACGGCTTCTGGCTGTACGTGGAGGAGGACCCGGAGAATCGGCTCGAGCCTGCGATCGATGCCTGGACTCGGCTGAAGTCCTATCTCGAGCGCACGCTTCGATGACGATGCACAACCTGCTGTTCATCACTGCGGACCAGTGGCGCGGCGATTGCCTGTCCAGCATGGCGCATCCGGTGGTGAACACGCCGAACCTCGACGCATTGGCGGCCGATGGCACGCTGTTCGAGCGACACTACGCCAATGCGGTACCGTGCGGCCCGAGCCGCGCGTGCCTGCACACCGGCATGTACCTGCACAATCATCGATCCGGTACCAATGGCACGCCGCTGGATGCCCGCTTCGACAACTGGGCCTTGCGCCTGCGCAGTCGCGGTTACGACCCGGTGCTGTTTGGCTACACGCACACCGCACCGGATCCCCGCATGATCGCCACGGGCGACCCGCGTTTAAACACCGGCGAGGGCGTGCTGCCTGGTATTCGTGCAATTGTGGATATGGCCACGCACTGCGGCCCCTGGCGGGATTGGCTGACGTGCCACGGCTACGAACTCCCCGTCGACCACGGAGCCACCTACGGCCAGCGGCACGCTGAGCAGCCGGACCCAAAGGTGCCAAAAGCCCTGCGCTTTGCCGCCGAACACAGCGATACACACTTCCTGGTCGATTCTGCGTTGCACTACATCGAGCAGACCGAGGATCCCTGGGCGGTGCATCTGTCGGTGCGCGCACCGCACCCGCCCTGGGTGGCGCCGGAGCCCTATCACGCGCGCTATCCGATTGATGCGCTGCCGGAACCCGCACGTCAAACGGACCCCGACGTGGAAGGCGCGTTGCACCCAGGCTGGCCATGCAGCTGAACCGCGGCCGCAACCAGTCCCATGCCGATCCGTTACGGCACCGGTTGTTGCAAGCGGGGTATTACGGATTGATGTCCGAGGTGGACGACAACATGGGGCGCCTGATCGCCGCCCTCAAGGAACAAGGCAGCTATGACGAAACGATGATCATCTTCACCTCCGACCACGGCGAGCAGATGGGTGACCACTGGCTGTACGGCAAGTGCGGATTCTTCGATGAGTCGTATCACATTCCGCTGATCGTCAAGCCGCCCCAGGGGCAATCCGGACGGCGCGTGGATGCTTTCACCGAACACGTCGACATCATGCCGACGTTGCTTGAGCAGTTGGGCGCGGAGATCCCGCGGCAGTGCGATGGCCGATCGCTCGGGCCGTTTCTGCGTGCCGAAGCGCCCGCGAACTGGCGCGATGGCGCCCATTGGGAGTGCGACTTCCGCGCGCCCGACGTCGAAGCGGCGCTCGGCTTGAGCCAGGAGCAGTGCACGCTGAACGTGTTGCGCGATGCCCGCACCAAGTACGTGCATTTCGCCGGATTGCCACCGCTGCTGTTCGACCTGGAAGATGATCCGCATGAGTTACGTAACCGTGCCACCGAACCCGAGTTCTTCTCGCGTCGAGTCGAGTGCGGCGAACGATTGTTGTCGTGGCGCATGCAGCACACCGACAAGACGCTCAGCCACATTCAGGTAACCCGTGAGGAGGGCCTGACGGTTCGTGCCTGACGAGATCGCCTGCGATGAACTGATTGAGGAACGGACAATGGGCTACGAGCAAATTCTATTCGACATCGATGAACGGGTGGCGTTGATCACGCTCAATCGCCCCGAGGCGATGAATGCCTGGACGAACGTCATGGCGGATGAGTTGAACGATGCGATGCACCGCTGTAACGATGACGATGAAGTGCGCGCGGTGGTGCTTACCGGGGCCGGTGATCGGGCGTTCTGCGCGGGCGCCGATCTCGGGCGGGGTGGATCTACCTTCGGTGGTCGTGAACACCGTACTCAGGAACGTGCTGCCGAACCGCGCGAGCGGCTGTTCCCCTACCAGATCAGCAAGCCGGTAATTGCGGCAATCAACGGGCATGCGGTTGGGGTTGGCATTACCTATCCGATGCTGGCTGACGTCCGAATCGTGGCGGAGAATGCCAAGATCGCATTCGCTTTTGTGCGTCGTGGGGTGATGCCGGAACTGGCCTCGCACGTGACGGTGGCACGGGTCGCGGGGTTTTCGAACGCCGCCGAACTGCTGCTTACCGGCAAAACCATCAAGGGTCGGGAGGCTGCGGAGATCGGCATCGCCAGTCGGGCGCTGCCGGCCGAGCAGGTGTTGCCGGCGGCGCTTGAGATGGCGCACGACATTGCGACCAACACGGCACCGGCATCGGTTGCGGCGGCAAAGCGATTGTTGTGGGAGGGGTTGACCGCGTCGGTCCCTGGGATGATTCAACGCGAGAACAAATTGTTCCCCTGGCTTGGCAATCAGGCGGATGCCAAGGAAGGCGTGATGTCCTTCGTCGAGAAGCGCGCCCCGCAGTGGTCGCTCAATCCAGGTGACCTGCCGAGCGATCTGCTGGACGAGTAGCGAGACTGGTTTCGGATGGCTTGCTAGCTTTGCTCGTCAGCGTCGTTCGCGCTGAGTTCGTCCGCTTCGCGCATGGCCGCCTTCAACGAGCGCACCGATCGGACCCAAGGCTGAAAGTCCTGCAGTTGGTCTGGCGGCACCGCGGCAAATTCCTGGGCGCTCGGTTCATCGTCATAGGGACCGGTCACCAGCACATGGTAAACCTCACCGTCGACGGCGATGCGGACCGGGAAGACATTCGTCAATCCCCGGTCGTTGATGAGTCTATCCAGGGTGCTGGCGCTGCGCATCGCCACCAGCTGCACGACGAACGCATCGTCCGGAAGGGCATAAGGCTCCATCCGGATTGCAACGGTTGAGTCTGCTACGGAGACGACATCGTCGGACATGGCAACTTCAATCCCGGCATCGTCCGCTACGGCAACCCCCAGGTCGTCGACCTCAAGCATGGCCACCTGGCTTTCCGAGACCTCCGCTTCCTCGAGCTCCAGCTCGGCGACGATCGTCTCATCAGCCTCCAGTTCAACAACGTCGGCGTCGCCTACCGCCAGCTCGACCACTTCCGGCTGGGCGGCGTCGGTCTCCAGAACGTCGGTTTCGACGTCATCCGTCGGCTCAACATCCATCTCCACGACGTCCGTCTGGACGTAATCCGTGTCTGCAACGTCCGTCGGGTCACCATTGACCTCCAGGACGTCCGTGTCGACATCATCGGTCTCGATGACATCGATTTCCACGACGTCCGTCTCCACGACGTCCGTCTGTTCAACATCCACCTCCACGACGTCCGTCGGGTCACAACCATCTCGACAACGCCCGTCTCGACACTATCGGTCTCGACGCTAATGACTTCGTCGACTTCCAGTTCGCTGCCTCCCATCCCGACAACTTCCAGCCCTCCGGAGGAGATTGTTGCCGGTTCAACTGCCAGCAGTTCCTCGCGAGGTACCGGCATGCGTTCCGGTGCGGGCGCCGCCGCCAGCTGATCGCTCCGCACGCAATCCCAATTGATCTGATCTTCGGCGATTTGACAGAACCACTGTTCGCCGGCCCCGCTTTCCAGCAGTGCCTGGCTACGTTCGCGCGCTGCGTTGCCGCCGCACGCGGTTAGGCCGGTCAGCCCCAGAACCAGCAGGGCCAGAACGGGCAATAAGGTGGTGGGAGGGATTCGCATGGGCGGCTACTTTGCCTATCACCCGGATTTGTGTCAAAAAGATGATTGGTCATGCGCAGGGAATGAGATGCCGCTGAGCTCCGAAGTGGTGGGCCATACGACCCGCCGATTCCGCCATGAAGTCGATGCCCGTTGGTTGATGGCCTACGCTGCGTCACTCGGTGACCAGTTGCCGTGCTACTTCGACACCACCGAGCGCCTGACGGCACATCCGGTCTTCCCGGTGTGCCTCGAGTGGCCCGTGGTGCTGGACGCGCGCCACGTGGAAGGCTATGCGACGATGACCAGCGAGGAGCGCGCACGCGGTGTCCACGCCACTCACGACCTGTTCATCCATCAACCGTTGCGGGCAGACACGGCATACATCACCGAATCCACCATCGTCGGGGTCGAGCAACGACCTTCCGGCGCCTTCCAGCTGACTCGACTCGATACCCGGGACACGGAGGGTGAGTTGTGTATCACCACCTACCAGGGTGGCCTGTCGCGCGACGTGCAGGTGGAAGGCGGAGATCGCTGGATGGAGCGTCCGCCGACACTGCCTGAGCTCGACACATCCGAGCCGGTGAATGACGTCTATAGCGTACCCGTGGACGCCGGCCTTGCTCATTGCTACACCGAATGTGCCCGGATCTGGAACCCAATTCACACAGATCGTGCCGTCGCCCGGGCGGCGGGCTTGCCGGACATCATTCTGCACGGCACTGCGACTCTGGCGCTTGCCGTGTCGGCTGTCGTGAACAACCTGCTCGACGATCACCCTGAGCGGGTCAGCCGCGTGGCCGGCCGTTTCTCCGGCATGGTTCTCCTGCCAACAACTCTATCCGTTCGCGTTGCTCAACGATCGGACACGGGTTGCTGGTTCAATGTCGAATGCGACGGAAAAAACGTGATCAAGGACGGATTTCTGGGTTTCTGACGCCGCGTCCACATTGCGTAGTCGTCGAAGTTTGGTCATGATTGGCTGCTGTTGCGACTGACATTTACTGCTGACATCCGCTAACAATATCCGCCAGATAGGTGTGATAGGCGAGTAAGTAATGCTGGCGACCTTGGCTGAGTTTGAACGCGCGCCGCGAATCCTGCGGCTCAACATAGCCGGGCAACCCGTTGAATGGGTCACCTGGCAGGACGCGGTGTGTCTATATGCGCGAGAACTTGTCATCTGGACGCTGGGTGATGCGATCGTGGAAATCCGGGGGGGTCATTCCAGGATCGATGGCACGCAATCAACGCTCGACATCCACTCGATTATCGCTTGCGAAGGCCGCGTGGTTCCGCGGGCGCGGCATGTTCCGCCGTTGACCAATGTCGCGCTGTTCGCCCGGGATCGCAGCACCTGTCTGTATTGTGGCCACCATTGTATGGACCGCGATCTGACCCGCGATCACGTGGTCCCCAAGTCGCGTGGTGGCAGCGATATGTGGGACAACGTCGTTGCCGCCTGCCGCCGTTGCAACCATTGGAAAGGCGACCGGTTGCTGCATGAGTGCAGCATGGAGTTGATGGCGCTACCTTACGTTCCGAACTTCGCCGAGTATCTGGCTCTGATCAACAGCGGCCGGATCCTGGGTGACCAGATGGATTTTCTGCGGACTCAGTTCAGCCGCGAGAGCAGGCTGCTCCACTAGCATCCCGGCCGCTGGCCGTTTTCCACACGGCCGCAGGCAAACAATTCAGTTCAGTCGCGATTCGCGTGTGCCGCCAGCACCTGGGCCACGCAGGACGTGACGCGTTTACCGGTTTCGATATCCAGAAACTCGTTGGGACCATGGGCATTGGAATGAGGCCCAAGCACGCCGGTGATCATGAATTGCACATCGGGGAAGCGTTCGCCGAGCATCTGCATGAACGGGATTGTCCCGCCCGTGCCCATGTAGCGAACCGATTTGCCGAAGTATTGTTCGGAAGCGGTCGCGATCGCGTCTGCCAGCCAGGGAGCGATGGATGGTGCCGACCAGCCACCTTGTGCACCCTCGGTGCGGTAGGTGACGCTGGCGCCATAGGGCGGGTCGGTTTCCAGGGTCTGTTTCACCCAGGCATCGGCGGCTTGCGCATCCAGTGTGGGCGGAAGCCGGAAGGACAGCTTGGCCGAGGTCTGAGGCCGAAGCGTGTTGCCGGCATCAGCAACCGACGGAATATCGTCGATACCGGTGATGCTCAAGGTCGGGCGCCAGGTATTGTTGAGTACGAGTTCGACGGGATCCTCGGTAATCGGTCCGGTACTTGCGGCCCATGGAAACCGCTCGGTAACGTCGGCGCCCAGCGTTGCGGCCACATCGCGGGCCTGCGATTCGACTTCGGCTGCAATTGTTACGTGTAGTGGTTCAGCCAGCGCGCCTGTCGTTGTGTCCTCAACGCGTTCGAGCAATGCTCGCAGCACCCGGAAGCTGGACGGGACGATTCCGCTGGCCGCCCCGCTGTGCACGCCTTCGGTAAGCACCTGTGCTTCAAGGGTGCCGAGCAACATGCCTCGCAACGACGTCGTCAGCCACAGCCGGTCGTAGCTGCCACATTCAGCGTCGAGGCAGATCACCAGGTCGGGTGTGCCAATGCGATCCCGAAGGTGATCCATGTAGAACGGTAGATCGTAGCTGCCGCTTTCCTCGCAGCCTTCGATTATCAGCACGCAACGGGCATGGGGAATGTCTGCCGCGCGCAGCGCAGCAATCGCGGCAAGCGAGCCGAACATGGCATAGCCATCGTCGGCACCGCCGCGCCCATACAAGCGGCCGTTGCGAATGACTGGCGTCCAGGGATCCAACCCCTCTTCCCAACCGGTGAACTCGGGCTGTTTGTCGTAGTGGCCATAAAGCAGTACGGTTTCGTTGCTTTGAGCCGTCGCGGGAACCTCGAGCAATAGCAACGGGGTACGCTCGGGCAGGGTCACGATCTCCACGGTAAGCCCGTCGATGGCGGGGACATCGCACCAGGCTTTCAGCAGTTCGGCGGCTTGCTGCATGTGCCCGTTGGCTTGCCAGTTCGAATCGAACATCGGCGACTTGTTGGGAATGCGCACGTAGTCGCACAGCGCGGGGACGATGCTTTCGTCCCAGAGCATTCGTACGCGCTCGTCTATTGCGTCGGTCACGCGGGTGTTCCCGGTCCTCGCTGATGTTTCCAACGCGTACCCTCGGCGGTGTCCTCGAGCTCGATGTCGCGGGCAGCGAGCTCGTCTCGTATCGCGTCGGCGCGCTCGAAGTTCCGCGCCGCCCTGGCTTCGTTTCGCTCGGCGATCAGTGCGTCGATCTCTGCGGCATTCACATCATCACCGGACTGAAAATAGTCTTCAGCGGGAGTGTTGAACAAGCCCAACAACCAGCCTCCAGCGAGCAGCTGGTCGCGTAGCGCGCTGCGGATATCCTTATCGTTGGTCTTGTGAATCTCCGAGGCAAGGGCGTGCAGGGCGGCCAGCGCCTGCGGTGTGTTGAGGTCGTCCGTGAGCGGTTTGACCACGCTGTCCGGTAGCTCCTTCAGCCCCGCGCTGGCGAGCTGATCGGGTGATTGCACGTTGCCTTGAGGGGCGTCCAGCAGCGCCTGATACAACCGATCCAACGAGCTCTGTGCCTGCTGCAGAAGATCATTCGACCAGGCCAGCGGCGAGCGGTAGTGTCCGGACAGCAGCGAGTAGCGCAGGACTTCGCCACTGTTGGTTTCCAGGAGCTGGCGGATGGTGACGATGTTGCCCAGCGACTTGGACATTTTCTCGTTGGCCATGGTCAGCATGCCGTTGTGCAGCCAGAAGCGTACGAACGCTTCGTCATCGGTGGCGCAAACGCTCTGGGCCAGCTCGTTTTCGTGGTGCGGAAAGGTAAGGTCCGAGCCGCCACCGTGAATGTCGATGGTGTCGCCCAGATGCTGTCGAATCATCGCGGAGCACTCGATGTGCCAGCCAGGCCGGCCCCGTCCCCAGGGGCTGTCCCAACCGGGCAACTCCGCGCTGGACGGTTTCCACAGCACGAAGTCTTTAGGGTCCTGCTTGTATGGGGCCACTTCGACTCGCGCGCCGTCCAGCATGTCTTCCAGCGATCGATTCGACAGCGTGCCGTAGGTTGGATCCGAAGGCACGCTGAACAGTACGTGACCGTCCGCCGCATAGGCGTGGCCGCGCTCCATCAGTGTTGCGATCATTTCGATGATTGGGCCAATGTGGTGGGTTGCCCGGGGTTCTACGGTGGGTTCGAGGTTGCCCAGCGCGCCGACGTCCTCGCGATAGGCGAGGGTAAACTCTTCCGTCAGCTCGCTGATATCCTCGCCACGGTCGATCGCCATGGCGTTGATCTTGTCGTCCACGTCGGTGATGTTGCGCGCGTAACGCACTCTCGGATAGGCCGCGCTGAGCAACCTGAACAGCACATCGAACACCACCGCCGGGCGCCCGTTGCCGATGTGTACGTAGCCGTACACCGTGGGTCCGCAGACGTACATCGTGACGCAGTCCGGGTCCAGCGGTTCGAACTTCTCCTTCCTGCCGGTCAGCGTGTTGTGAAGTCTGAGGTCCATGTTGCGTTTGTTACTGGGATACGACGGGCGCGTAGTCTATTCGAACTGACACGCCGATTGGCAAATTGTCCGATAGGCTCCGATACGAAACTGGCCGATAGGAAATCAACAGACCGTCAGGATTTTCCGTACATCGACTTGGGATCGACGTCGATGTCTCGATCGACAATCACCTGCTCGCCTTCTACCTTGAGATAGAAGCAGCTTGCGCGTCCGGTGTGGCAGGCAGGACCGGTCTGGTCGATTTTCATCAGCACGACGTCGCCGTCGCAGTCGAAGCGCAGTTCCCTGAGCTGTTGGACGTTGCCGGATACTTCACCCTTGCGCCACAGCGACTCACGACTGCGCGAGAAGTAACAGACTTGCCCGGACTGCAATGTCTCCAGGAGCGCTGCGCGATTCATCCAGGCGAACATCAGTACCTCACCGGTGTCGGCGTGCTGGGCAATAGCAGGCACCAGACCCTCGGTGTCGAAGCGCAACGCGTCGAGCACCGCCTCGAGCGCTACCTTAGTTCCTGTGGGCGCGCCTTCGAGGCTATCGAGCATGGCTACAGGATTGCCTCGAAGGTCTCGAGCTTGGGATGCCCCATGTAGGTTCCCTTGCGCGGATTGGCACCGGAGTGCGCCATACGGAAGGCATCTGACTCGGTCCATGCCTCGAACGCCGCCCGGGACTCCCAGGTCGAGTGTGAGGCGTACAGCGTGAACTCGTCGTTGCTCGGCCCTTTCAGCAGCTTGAAGCCATTGAAGCCCGGCACACCGTCGAGGTGACTGTCGCGGTTGCGCCAGACGTCTTCGAAGTCCCCTTCGTGGCCGAGCGCAATCTCGAAACGGTTCATGGCGATGAACATTGGATGCCTCCTCGTGCGATGTAAATAGTGGTGGTGCGAATAGTGGCGCCGCAAATAGTGCCAGTACAAATACTGGCGGTGCGAATTACGCCGCGAATCTCTGTTGCAGGTAAGCGTACACCGCTCGCAGACCCATTGCTTCGCCGCCTGCGGGTCGCCCGGGTTTGCTGGCGATGTTCCAGGCCATGATATCGAAGTGCGCCCAGGGGATACCGGAGGCAACGAAACTCTCCAGAAACAATGCCGCGGTGATGGCGCCGGCGTAAGGACTACCGGCGCCGTTCGCCAGGTCGGCGACCTTGCTGTCGAGCATCGACTTGTACGCCTGGTGCAGCGGCATGCGCCACACTGGGTCGGCGATGTGCTGCGCACTCTCGAGGATGCCGTTGGCGAGGGCGTCGTCGTTGCAGAACATCGCGGGTACCTCCGGGCCCAACGCGGCGCGCGCTGCACCAGTCAATGTGGCGAAGTCGATGATCAACTCCGGCGACGATTCGCTGGCCAGCGCCAGCGCATCGCACAACACCAGGCGCCCCTCGGCATCGGTGTTGTCGATCTCCACGGTAATGCCCTGACGGGTGGTGATGACGTCACCGGGACGATAGGCGTTGTCCGAGATTGCGTTCTCCACCGCTGGTACCAACAAACGCAG
>PVMK01189302.1_pt1 | contig 18989 bp, 21 predicted proteins | sample 1853481 | NCBI WGS metagenome assembly PVMK01 (sample SAMN08533507, study PRJNA380276) | Marine sediment metagenome, whole genome shotgun sequencing project. | reverse complement strand
CGGTTTCAAAATCGTCGCGCTTGATCAGGGTAACCACAAACGGCAGGTGGAGCGTGTTGGCGATCACCACCTGGCGGCCGGGATCCCAGGCAATGCTGCCCCAATTGGAACCTCCTCCGTTTCCCGGCATCATCACCGTGCCCTCGAAGCTCGGCGGTGTGTAGATTCCATCGCTCCGGAGGCTGTTGATCAGCTCACGACATTCTCCCCGGTCCCACGGCGTAAGGCCCCAGGCATCGTCTGCGGTCACGGCATGTTGCGGCACCAGCGGTGGCGGTGCAACGGGGAATGGCTGCGTTGGCCAGACTTCCTCACCCGGGATGTCCGAGGCGGGTACCGCCCGCTCCTCGATTGGGAAGAACGGCTCGCCCGTTTCGCGGTGGAAGGTGAACAGCAGGCCCATCTTGGTCGCCTGGATCACGACCGGGACGCTGACGCCGTCCCTCTCGATATCCGCCAGCACGGGTTGCGAAGGAATATCGTAGTCCCACAGGTCGTGGTGCACGAGTTGCCGGGACCAGACTACCTCGCCGCTCGCCGCGTCGAGTGCGACCAGCGAATTGGCGTGGCGGTTGTTTCCAAGTCGTTCACCGCCATAATAATCCGGGCTGGCGGACCCGGTCGCAGCGAAGACCAGGCCGCGTTCCTCATCCACCGACAGTGGCGACCAGACATTGGCAGTTCCGGTGCGCGCCGCCTGTTCCGGGCGCCAGTCCGCCGCATTATCGCCATCCGGATTGCGTGGAATGGCATGCCACTTCCAGCGCAGTTCGCCGTTGCGGGCATCATAGGCCCAAACAGTGCCGAGGCCGAGGTGCGCTTTCCAGTTGTCGATCATGCCGGAGCCGAGCACAACCGTGTCGTTAATGACCACCGGCGGCGAAGTGACGGGATAAGCAACACCACGGTCCTCGTTGCTTAGCGCAGCTTTCAGGTCGGTTTCGCCATTACCGGCAAAGTCCTTGCAGCGTTTGCCGGTGGCCGCGTCGAGCGCGATCAGCCGTGCATCCAGAGTGCCGGCAAAGATCCGTTCCCGGCACGGTTTACCAGGCGGCGCTGACTGGTCGACCCAGTAAACGACGCCCCGGTTGGAGACTTCACTGAAACTCGTATCGGGATCAATTTGTGCATCAAATCGCCACCGCTGAGCGCCGCTTTGCGCATCAATGGCAAATACGCGGTTGAAGGCAGTGGAAAAGTACAGTGTATTGCCGGCCAGCACCGGTGTGGCCTGAAAACTGTGCTTGTAACCAGAGCGGTAGCCCTCGCCGGTTTCACCGGTGCGGAAAGTCCAGACCGGCGCCAGGTGGCTGAGAGTATCCCGATTGACCTGGCCCGCCATGGAAAAGCGTGAGCCACCCTGGTCGTTTCCATATCGCGGCCAACCAATGTCGGCCAGCCCGGCCTCGGCGGAGGCAGGACGGGCCAGTTCCTCGCTCCAGCGATCAGCCGAGAGCCAGGCAATGCCGAGAGCAAGCACGGGCAAGAAAATGACCAGCAGAAGAATTTTTCCCACCCTTTTCAATAGTTTTTGCATGACACATTTCCGATTCAGATTGCAGGTCTATTTCACTTCGCGGGGAAATGCGCCGCCCACTGGTAGCCCAGTTGGTGGCGTAGTTCCGAGGTCATCCAGTCCACAAAGACCCGGATCCGGGTCGAAATGTATTTTGAATGCTGGTAGACCACGTGTACGGGTATGGGTGGCGTTTCAAATTCTTCCAGTAACAGCCTGAGATCGCCCACTTTCAGTTGCGGCGCCACCATGTACGACAGGAACATTCCGTAGCCCAGGCCCGATACACAGGTCTCGATGGATGCTGCGGCCTGGTTACAGGTATACACGGGTTCAATCGGTACATTCCTTGACTTTCCCTCTTCCTGGAACGGCCAGTACAAGTTGGGAGTGATGCCTGTAAACCGGATGCAATTCTTCCCGGCAAGATCACCGGGATGGACCGGCACACCCGATCGTTCCAGAAACCCGGGGCTGGCGCAAATGACCCGCCGGATTTCGCCTACCGGGATGGCAATCATGGAGGAATCCTCCAGGTGGCCGATACGGACACCCACATCCAGACCTTCTTCAACGAGATTCACAACGCGGTCCAGGAACAGGAGATTGATCTGCATGTGCCGGTAACTTTCCAGGAAGCCTGTAACAACAGGCGACACGTACATGCGGCCGAATAACCTCGACGCGGTAACCTTTAAAGCGCCGCTGGGATCGCTGTGTTCCGCACTGAGCTCCAACTCGGCTTCATCGATATCGTCAAGGATCTTCCGGCAGCGCTCAAAGTAATGTTTGCCTTCCTCGGTGAGGGTCTGGCGCCGGGTCGTCCGGTTCAACAATCGCACACCCAGATGGTTTTCCAGATTGGCCAGCGACCGGACCACGGTGGGCAGCGATTTATCCAACATCTCACCAGCGGCGGTCAGGCTGCCCTCGTTGACGATGGCGACAAAGGTCATCATGGCCTGAACTTTGTTCATCACCGTATACTACTCCATAAAATGGAGTAGTAAAATCAATAAAACTCTATTTATTTCGTTATCTGGTCTAAATAAAATGGCATGCACCTGAACAAGCGTTTCAATTCATTTCCAAAGGAGTAAACAACATGCCTTCACAACCGCGCTCAAATCCGGTCACCCGCGGGGTGCACCACATTGGCCTGACGGTACCCAGGCTCGATGAAACCAACCATTTTTTCAAAACTACCCTGGGATTCGAACAGATTGGCGAGGTGCCTGACTACCCGGCGGTTTTTTTGAGCGATGGCGCTATCATGCTCACGCTGTGGCAGGCCGAAAACCCGGACACGGCCGTTGCCTTTGACCGTAAAAACGTGATTGGCCTGCATCATTTTGCACTGGGTGTTGATAACCACGCAGCACTGGACAGTTTATACGAGGATCTAAAGATCGCCGATGGCGTGACGATCGAGTTTGCGCCAGAACCACTGGGTACCGGATCGGTCCGGCACATGATGACCTATATTCCCGGCGGTATCCGGGTGGAATTTATTTCACCCTCCGAATGAACAGATGACAGGGAAGCTGAATCATGGCTGAAATTCGCAGCCTGAATGACCAGGACGACTCCCCTTTTCACCGTGGAGAGCGGGAAATCCAGAGTCGCCTGGGTGTTCGCGAACAAATGGAAGCCCAGGGCCGGCGTTTTATACGAGATCACTTGCCCGAACAGCACCAGGAGTTTTACCGAGGTTTGCCTTTTGTACTGCTCGGTACGGTCGATTCAAGCCAACGCCCCTGGGCATCCATTTTATTCGGCCGCCCGGGATTTGCCGACGCCAGCGCCCCGCGTACTCTTAAATTGGCAACCCACCCGGTTTTTGGCGACCCCCTGAATGAAAACCTGACCACTGGCCTGCAGGCCGGACTGCTGGGCATCGAATATCAAAGCCGCCGCAGAAACCGCCTCACGGCGAGGGTGGCAAGCTTTAGCCTGGCTGGCATAGAGTTGGATATCGACCAGACCTTTGGCAACTGCCCCCGGTATATCCAGACCCGGGACTACGAACTGCTGCCGGGTGTTGATACCCTCGGGGAACGCAAAACGGTGCGCAAGTTCACCACCCTGGATGACCGGACCAGGGAAATCATTAAAAACGCAGATCATTTTTATATTGCCTCTCATTACTCGAATGGTGAGAATAATATTTCGCACGGCGCGGATGTATCGCACCGCGGCGGCAAACCCGGATTCGTCCGTATTGATGACGAGGGGACCCTGACCTTTCCCGATTTTAACGGCAACCTGCATTACAACACGCTGGGAAACATTTCGATCAACCCACGTGCTGGTTTGCTGTTCATCGATTTTGACAGCGGCGACCTGCTTTACCTCACCTGCAGCGCGGAGATTATCTGGGACTCGGAGGAACGCCGGGCATTTACCGGGGCTGAGAGCCTGGTCAGGCTAAGGGTCGATGAGGGACGGTTGATAGAAAATGCTGCACCGATCCGCTGGACCTTCGGGCAGGAATCGCCAGTGCTTCGGGAAACCGGATCCTGGGAGGAGGTTGCCGAGAAAGCAGCCGCCCGGGAACAGGGCAATGTATATCGTGAGTACACCGTCACCCGGGTCAAGCCTGAAAGCAGCACGATCACCTCCTTTTACCTGCAACCGGAGGGCGGCGGGCAGATTCCCTGCCACCTGCCCGGGCAATTCCTGCCGATTGAAATCGAACCGGCGGCCGGGCAGGGCAGCGTGCAGCGGACCTACACCATATCCAATGCACCCAACGGCAGGGAGTACCGGCTGTCCATCAAGCGGGAGCTTGCGCCTGGCCCGGATCTGCCGCCTGGATTGTCATCCAGTTATTTCCATGATCATGTCAGCGTGGGCAGTACCTTCCGGGCGATGTCGCCACGCGGTAAATTCACCCTCGATGAAAGCAGTAACCGCCCGATCGTGCTGCTCAGTGCGGGCGTAGGTATCACACCCATGATCAGTATGCTGGAGCAGCTGGATGCCGATTGCGCCAGTTGTCGTGCAACCAGGCCGGTCTGGTTTATTCACGGCGCGCGGAACGGTTCGGAACATGCGTTCGCGGAAAAAGTACACGGCCATACACAGCAGATGCCTTGTCTGACCACACATTTTGTGTACAGCCAGCCCGGGCCGGGCGACCGGCAGGGTGCCGATTACGATTCTGCCGGGCATATCGATGTCGGACTGCTCAAACAGATATTGCCCTTTGACGATTACGATTTTTACCTGTGCGGTCCGGCAGCCTTCAGGACCGGATTATATGAGGGACTGAAGAACCTGAATGTACCCGATGAACGTATCCACTATGAATTTTTTGGCCCCGGTGCTGCATTCCAGTCCGGCAAACCAGCCCCGTCAATGGAGGACAAGTACGGCGAGCTGTCGCCGGTATCGGTCCGGTTTGAACGATCTGGAATCGAAACCACCTGGGACCCCACAAAGGGCAGCCTGCTGGACCTGGCTGAGGCGGAAGGTTTGCAACCCGATTACAGTTGTCGTTCAGGGATTTGCCAGACCTGCGCAACACGCGTAATCGAAGGTGAAGTGGCCTATAGCGAACCACCCATGGTTGATCCGGAAGCGGATATGGCATTGATCTGCAGTAGCCATCCGGTGAGTAAATCACCGGATGACAACAGTCCGCTTATCCTGGACTTGTAAATCCTTCCCAAAACACACCACAATGCTCTGATCGATCAAATGCAAAGCGTGACCGCTGCCGCGGCCACGCCCGTGCTGGATCTCAATGAAGATATCCTTGGGTTCGCCAGAATCTCAGCTCGCCAGCCGAATCTCGACAGGCGCCCAGGCGCCGGAGGCAAACGCATTATCAAGCGGCGCATCAGCGATGTGGTTTACATAGTTGCTCAGCGTTTTGTAGCTGATTCCCAGGATTACTTCGAACAACTGCGCCTGGGTATAGCCCGCCGCAAAAAAAGCGTCCTTTATCGTCTTCAGACAACCAGCCACGTTGATCAATTGCGGTTGTAACGGTTCTGCGCAGGATTTCGAGGCGGCCATCGGCAATCGGCAGGTCGTTGCGGATTGCATCGACCACATCGGCCGGAATATTTTGCATGCCTGCGACAACGGAATGCGCAGCCATGCAGTAGCGGCAGTCATTGAACCGGCTAGCGGTCAGAATGACGACCTGGCGTTCCGTCGGTGTAAACGACGTTTCATCGAAAATTTTTCCAAGCGCCAGGTAGGCTTTGAGCATAACCGGTGACTCGGCCATCACGCCGAGCAGATTCGGAATAAATCCAAATGACTTTTCAGCGTTTGCCAGAATATCGGCTGCAGGCGGTGACGCCGTCTCTTTTGTGTGTACTTGATAGTTACTCATGATGATCTCCTGATTATTTTAAAAAACACTTTTCTCACGGGATACAAGATAGTCTCGAATAAGTGGATTATCTATAATCGATAGTCGAAATAATAAGTCAGATCGTCTTGAGTTATGTTTGAAATAGTGGCGCGATGGCCGCCTGGCGAACCCGGAATCAGGAGCTCGGTTTTTGCTTCCGATAGCGGGTTGGTGTGGTCCCCGTGTATTTTTTGAAGGTCTTGGCAAAAGCAAGATCGGACTCGTAACCAACCTGGCTGGCGACTTCATACAGGCGCAGGTTGGTCTCCTGCAACAACTCCCTGGCCCGTTGCACGCGCAACAGGGTCAGGTACTCGAACATGGGTTGGCCCACCAGTTCTTTGAATCGCTTCGCAAACGCGGCCCGGGACATGCCGATCTCCTCCCCCATCTTTTCGAGCGTCCAGGGGATTTGCGGGCTGTTGTGCAAGTGTTGCAGCGCTTTTTCAATGCGTTTGTCGGACAGGGCCGCGATGAAACGGCTTTGCTCACCGCGGCCAAAATTGATTCTGATCAGCTCTACCAGGACCACTTCGGTGAGTTTGTTCACCACCAGTTCGGCGCCGGGTTGCTGGGACATATACTCGGTGCTCAGTTGGTCCAGGGTGCTCTTTAGCCACGGGTGCTTGAGTAGCTCCTCTTCCCGAACGATGGTCAGGGAAGGAAAAACATCCAGCAGTGGTGTTCCGGTTTCCTGGATAAAGTCGCAATAACCACACAGTAATAAAGTCCCGGCCCCGCTGGGCGGCGAGTCCTGACCGGGTGGTTGGCTGGCCAGCATATGATCCCGCCCAGGCTCAATAAACACCAGGTCACCAGGACCCAGGCATTCCACCAGATCCCCGGACATCACCCAGCACTCCCCCCGGCGGACCAGGTGAAAACTGGCCGACGAGGTGTCCTTGAAATCCATGGACCAGGGCGCCTGCAGGTAATCGCAGAAATACACGCTCCCCTGCACCCGCATGGATCGCAAAATATCGCTTAATACTTCCACTGATTCCTCCCGGTCTCTCTCAAGCGCTTGATATTAGACGAACAGTAGTATAAATCAATACATACAGTTATAGAAAGAACATCTAATAGACCATATTGTACACATCAAGAATTCGCATGAAAAGGCGATTTGTAGACGTAGCCGTGATCGAGGAAGGACTGCGCACCACAGGCGTGATGCACAGAAACAGCGAGGTAAAATTCAATTCCCTGAGCCTGTGATTTCGCTGGCCAGGGCCCGGGCTTCCTGCCATTCGTCAAACTGGGGATCGGCGTTTTGCCAGATCGCCAGGGCGTAATTGATGGATGCAGCCGCAAGCTGAGACAAGCCGGACGCCTTTTGCAGCCTCGCCTTCGCCGACCACAAATTGGGCTCGGATGGATCCAGCCTGAAACCCCGGCTCAGGGATTCCTCCGCGCCATCGAGATCACCCGCGAGAACCTGCGCATTGGCCAGCTCAGCGTACAGCCTGGGCACGTACTGAGCATACAGTTCAGCCGCGATAAAAGAACGGTCAATTTGCTGCAAGCCCAGCTTCAGGGAATTCGTCTCCCTACGTAATCTCCCACGCGCCCCTTATGTATAGCTGACTCCGTCAGGGTGATCTGGAATCTCAAGGCATCAAACTTGAATTGCTCAATGATTTCCACACCCCGGCCCAGGGTCTGTCCTGCCTGGTCCAGATCACCCCGCTGAATAAATATCCGCGCTTCGCAAAACGCCAGGAATTTATCCATCGGCGGTTGCAGCATGTCCATGCCCGAGGCCAGTGCCGCTTCAGCGCTCTCCACGTCCCCACGGTGAAGGTTTAATCCGACAATGGGGTCATAAGTCGCCAGGGCGACCTGGAAAGGAGCCAGCGTTTGGCGGAAGAATACTTCGGCTGCATACAACTGCTCGATGGCGGCGTCGATCCTGCCCAGCCTGGCCTCCAGGAACGATGCGGCCTGGTGCACTTCTCCCCGGTCGGCCGGCGTTTGCGCCAGTGCCTCAGCCTGCTCGAGCAACTGCCTTGCTTTGTTCTCATCGCCCTTGCGAGCGGCAATGATGACCAGTCTCAGCGTCGGTTGAACCGGGTTGTTTTCCAGCAACTGCGCCTGCTCGTAGTGTCTTTCGGCCTGGTCCAGTTCTCCCGAGTCTCTGAGCAGGTCTCCCATTTGAATGTGCGCCTCGATATCCTCCGGACGCTCCTTCTGGTATTCGCGCGCATAGGCGATGGCGGCATCCATGTCGCCGGTCGAGCGCTCCAACCGGGAAAGTACGAGGTTGATGCCCACGTTAAGTGAATCGCGCTGCAGCGCATTTTGAACTCGCGCTTGGCCTCTTCCAGCGCCCCGGTGACAAACAGAATATTGCCCAGGCGGCTGTGCGAGGCGGCATCGTCGCTGAGCTTCACCTGCATGCGCAGGAACTCGATCAGTTTGTCGGTCTCACCCGACAAGCGGTAATTATTTGCCTTGAGTATCACCCGGTCACGGTCCGGCAGGCGATAATCCAGTTGCAGGGCTTTGTTCAGAGATACCTGGGCAGAAGGTAAATCACCGCCTTCGATCAGGCTGATCGCTTTCACGAAATGGGCCAGCACAAAGTTGTGATCTTCTTCCAGAGCCGCGTCAAACAATGCGTTGGAGGCCGCAAAATCGTTGTTGAATAATCTCTCGTTCAGGCCCGCAATGTAATTCTGGAAAGCGCTTTGCGACTCTCCATAGGTCTCCGCAAGCGGCATGTCGGATGCGATCCTGCTACTGGGTACCTCCAGTTCCTTGCGTACCTCGCGGGAAAGCCTGTCGATGGTGTCGTAAAGATTCCAACCGCGTTGGCTGATCGTAGCGACCTGGTCCAGGGTTTGCGTCTCCCAGATGGTCGTTGTTACGACGTATTCACCGTGCTCAATTGTAAACGCGCCTTCTACGAAGTACTGCCGGTTGGCGTCTTGCGCAATTTCTCTCTTGAGTGAAGTGGGAATCCCGGTCGCGTCCATAAAACCCGCCTGGCGCATGCGGGCGTAGAAGCCATTGCCAAAATTCTCATAAGGGGGAGGTGGCCAAAACGAATGGGTCCTGCTGCAAATCCTGGACCAGTAAAGTCGGTCACACCGTATTGCAGCCAATCGTGGGATGGGTCGCCGGACTCGTTGTCGAAAAAGAAAACCGCCATGCGGTGCCGGAATGATTCGTTGGGCACAAAGTGGGTTTCTTGCTGCCCAAGCTCGTTGGCCATCGTCACCATAGAAGCTGTCGCACCAAGGTTCTTGTCCCCCGAACACCGTAATCAATAGCCCCAGTGTCGCGATGATATTGATGGGCACGCCAACCTTTTGCGCCGTGGTGGCCTTGTCCCTGCCAGCCCGGCCATAGGACCAGGTAACCAGGATTACCGCGGGGAATCAGGGAATATAGACCCCAGAAAACGATATCCGTAAGGTAGGGCGAGAGCAGGTAACGCTCCACCAGCCGGTCGAGAATCTCGACCAGCACCCAGCAACTGGCGGCGTAAACGCCGACAGCTGGCAAAACCCTGCGTTCCTTTAGTTCTGTGACGAAATCAGCCATGGCAATCGTATTATAGTCGTTCAGGCTTGCCACTCCACCACAGGTTGGCCAGCGGTAATAGTGCCGATAGTTTGTCATTGGACAGATCGGCTACTTCGCAGCAACAAATGCTATATTCATTCACGCGGTGAATGTGAATAACAAACAGATCATCCTGTATGCCTGTCAGCAGGCACTGGAGTTGCCGGATCGATCCAATATGGAATGGAACCTGCTTTGTGCGCTCCGATCCTGCATTTCAACGACGGTCACTCTTCTGCCGTCCTGAGAATCATTTCTAACTGCACGGCAGCACCAAAAGGAAATTGCGCAACTCCAGTTGCGGTTCTCGCGTGCCGCCCCTCGTCTCCATATAGCGCGATGAGCAAGTCGGACACACCGTCGATTACCTCGGGTTGTTCGGTAAACGAGGGTGAGGACCGCACAAATCCAACAAGCTTCTCTACCGATACGACCTTATTCAGGTTACCGATTTCGTCCTTGATATTCGCCAGAATATCTAGGAGTGCACCTTTCGCTGCCATCTGCGTTTCGGCAACACTCAAGTGGGTTCCAACTTCACCCCGAATTTGACTCACACGTCCGGATACGTAAAGCGTGCTACCTGACCTTTTACAACCCAGATAATTCGCAACCGGCTTCTTCGCCTCAGGCTGCGATTCCCCCAGTGCAGACAGTTTCTCCTCAATACGCGACACAAAGCGTTCACTCACCTTATGAACTGATTCCTTATCAGCTCGTTCGGCTCAAGCCGGCATTTCCCATCACAAGAAAATAGAGTGCCACTAAGAGCAGTACCACTTGAAATTCCATCCCGCCCATTGGAAAACCTTCGGCGGGCGTGAAGTTCCAGCGACCCCAGTGCACCATGAATATGGCACCGAGCAGGACGGGCGCGATAGCAAGCCCTGCCAAACGCGTGATCACGTCCTTTGTGAACGCTCCTACAATAATCCCGAAGCCACCTGCTAACTCTGCGAAAGTGACGAGAGCGACGACTGAGAGGGGAAGCCCCAGCATCTCGGAAAAACCTCCGAGGTTCATGACTTTGCCCATACCGTGGAAAATAAACACGCTGGCGAGACTAATACGCAATAACCAGTGCGCATGTGGTTTCAGGGAATCTAATACATCAAACTTCATTTCTATATCTCCCTCAGATCATATTGGCTGGGGTGACAGGCCGGGGACGAATCTCATCTGGCCCGGCCCGGAATACCTGGATTGAAGCACCATCTCCATGGCGCAATAACGTTATTGCTGTAAGCGTTTGACGGCTTCGTCGGTCGTCCAAACCGCGTTGGCCATAAACCGGAAATTAATCAAGGCGGCCAGGTAGCCGTCGCCTTCGGGTATTTGAGCTGCCGCGGTTGCATCCTTCACTACGGCAACTTCAAAACCCGTTTCCAGCAACTCGTGCATGTGTGCCTGTACGCACAGGTTTGCAGACATTCCGGCCAGGATCACCTGATCGACCCCCCGCTTGCGCAGTTGCAGCACCAGGTCATTCTGTTCCGGCCCGTACACTTTATGCGGCGAGGCGATGACGGTTTTCCCGTCATAAATGTAGGTTTTGTACTGCGGCATGAAATCTGCACCCGAGTTTTCAAAGCCCTCCATAGAAGGCTTTGAGGGTCTGTCGAACATGCCGATGTTGTGCATTACTTTTTCGAGCGCACCCTCGAACTTCCAGCCGTGGTCGGTGGGAAAGTAATAGTGTGGAGAGATCATGACGATGATGTTATTTGCCTTTGCGGCTTTGAACAGCCGTTCAATATTTTCCACGGTCTTGTTCGAGGTGACGTTGTTGCCTACCAGCCCCCAGGTCACACCGTCTTCGCTAAGGAAATCGATCTGCGGATCGGTAATGACAACAGCAGTACGTGGTAAATCCAAGACCATGTTACTGGGTGGTAAACCCGGGTTTTCCGGTTCAGCGTATGGGTTGTCCGCCGCTGGGTTGTCCGCCTCGCAGGCTGAAGTCATGAGCATTACGAATGCCAACAAGGCTGCGGTTTGATATGAGTGAAGCATGTCTATTTCTCCGTGATATTTTTCGTTCCTGGAATGGTTAAAACGATTTGATTTGCAACAAATTCTCCTAAATTGCTTGTTACTCGGATGGTACAAAACTCGACGGTTCTGTATCCTTGGTGAATCCGTCCCCGTGTTTCAGCGAGTTCGGCTTTATCCGAGTAGTGAACTAAGCATAGGATAATGGTGAGCAGTTTGCTTGCACTGCGACTCCGTCCTACCGGTACAGATCCTTCCCTTTCGTAGTCAGGGACAGAATTTTCCGTCGCGGGTGAACACGTATACTGAACCCGAGTCAATGCCATTATCGTCATCACGAGCGGCCCAGGGCAACAGTACAATGCTGCCGGCCACTTCATTGTTTGCAACCAGACGATGAGCCTGTGCTGCTTCACTTAGCGGCAAGGTCCGGTCCAGCAGTGGTCGAATCTTGCCTTCGCGCATCAGTTGCAGGCCAAACTCCATATCACGCTTGTCACTGGCCATTGATCCTTTCAGCTCTTTCTGTTCAAAGAAGAGACTGCGGATGTCAAATTTGACCTCCGGGCCAGCCGCAAATCCAAATGCAACAATGACACCGGTTGCTTTGGCAGCAGCGATACTGGCGGCGAGGACGTCGCCAGCCAGGTTGTCGATGACGACATCAGCGCCACGACCGTCTGTCCACTCCTTTACACGTTCCACGAGGTCTTCATTGCGCGTGTTGATCACCAGATCCGCCCCGATTTCGCGGACAATGTCAGCCTTTGACGCACTGCGTATGGTGGTGGCCACCCGGGCGCCCAGCGCCTTGGCAACCTGAATCTGAATGCTGCCGGAGCCTGACGCACCGGCCTGCGGCTCCTTCACACTCAACTTATCGTGGCGAAGCTACGGCCCAGCGGTGATGGACTGCGCCGGTACGAACTCGTCCAACACCGCCTGGCGCAGTATCTCCGGCGGCAGCAAGCCCTGGGCGAGCACGAAATCATGGAATGCAAGTTGATCAAATTGGTCACGCAGGATCAGTTCGACCTCGGTGCGCAGGCTCATCATGTTCATATATCCGTAGTAATAAGCTGTTGCCTGGCCGGGGGCGCGGAAGGTGTAGCGATCGATTTCGGAGCGGGCCATCGGCTCGGAAATGACCACATCGTTCATGATGAAGCTCAGCGCCTGTTCGGTATCAATCAGGCCAAGGTTCAGCATGGGGTCCAGGAAGGCCCGTGCAGCGCGCATCATCCTGGCTTGCAGCGTAAACAGCTGGCCTTCCAGCGGCAGGTACTCCTTCATTACAGCCTCTGCATAAAGGGCCCAGCCCTCCACGTTGGCGCTGTTGAAGGCATATATTCCCCGGGCCTGTGATACCCCACTTTCGATCATCGAGGCAAACTGCAACTCATGTCCCGGGCGGGCCTCGTGGACGGTGAGCGACCAGGTCATGCCGTCGTGGCCCCAGTCATCCATTTTCGCTTCGCCTTCTTTCGCGGTCGGGTTGGTGGTGACGAGAACGAACTCTGCCGGTTGACCGGTGTTGCCAATCAGTTGCGGCGGGCTTAAAAAAGGCGCTGGAATGGCTGACGATTCAGCTTCTGTCGCCATGCGGATGACGGCGTCGCGCTCCGGCAGGCTGATGATGCGGTTGTCCGTGATAATTTTTTCAATATCCCGGAGGCGCTGGCGGTACAACGGCATCAGGGCATCTTCCGGAATCTGGTCTTTCTTCAGTTCACGGATCACGTCGCGGTAGTCTGAGGAAGGCAGCCCACGCTCCTTCGCAATCAGGCTTGCGATGGTTCGCATTTCATTCCTGATCTCACCAAAACCGAGTTGTGCTGCGCGGATCAGGTCTTGTGGATCCATGTCGACACCGAAATTTTTCAGGTTATCGGCGTAAATGGCTTCCGGCAAACGGTGGTCCGTACGGGAACGCGGTGTCATCTCCTTCTTCAGCCAGGACGCGTAGTCATTAAGCTGGCCTTGCAAAATGGCGAGGTCCTGCTCCCAGCCTTCCAGACCCGAGTCGACGAATATTTTTTCCAGGCCTGGGCTGTAGCGTTGGACGTTATCGAGGTCTTTTTCCAGTTCACCTTTGTATGGCCCGGCTAATCCTGGCACGGCGAAACCTTCCTGCGTCCGCGTCATGGCCAATTCGGTTAATGGCGTATAACCTTCAGCCTTTCCTGTGTATTTCTCAAGGCGTTCGAGCGCTGCGGGATACCTCGCGGGATCGACACGCGGATCCAGCAGGCTCCCGGAAGCCGAAGAACAGGTTTTGCGACAGGTTGTAGTAGGGCAGCATGTAACGGTGGTCAAGTTCTGCAGTCTTGTACTCGTCCTGCAGGGACTTGATCAGGATTTGCAGGTCCTGGAGCACTTTCGGGTCTTCGGTCGTTTTAAGCCGTTCCTGCATTAGCGCGATCAGTTCCCGTTGCGTATTAGCCTGGGATCGTTCGTACACGCCGGCCTCGAGGTCGAAGATTTCCTCGTCGTATTTTTCGATACCCAGGGATGCAAAGGATTCCGGTGAGAATTTCGCCTGCGCCTCCATCACGATCATGGTATTGGCATTGCTTTCCTTCACCCAGTCCTGTTCAGACCAGTTATCCCCGGCAAGGGTCAGGCCGGAAGTAATCACACAGGCGGCCGCAATCAGGCATTGATATTCGATACGGATTTTCATTGGTGTTTCTCGTTGTAAACTGGATTGCACGGAATTTAAATGATACGGGTGAAACAATCGCGTGGCATTAGTCATGCTGTAAGAGTGTCCTTGGGCGCGACCTTTTCAGAACCTGTCGGCCGCAAGCGACCTCTTACAGTAGACTGGTTATGCGTGTGGAGCGGCAAGGCCTTGACGCGAGCCGCGGCACGTTCAACCATATAGCCTGAACCCGGACCAGGATCCCCAACCATGATTAACGCACGCAAACCCGGCTTGTTGCTGCGGGCCATTGGCCTCAGCCTATTTGTACTTCTGCTCCCGATATTCGCTTTTGCCGCGACCGAAGGCGTAGTGGAAATAATGGATCTGACTGGCCACTGGGCTGGAATCCTGTCTGTGGTGATTTTTGTCGCGGCCTATTCACTGGTCATTGGCGAAGAGGTTATCCACCTCAGGAAGTCCAAGCCGGTCATTGTCGCGGCGGGCCTGATCTGGGTTTTAGTGGCGATTGCATTCATCCAGGCCGGAGACACCGAGCGCGCACACGTGGCAATCCGTCACGACTTGCTGGAGTTCGTTGAACTGTTCCTGTTCCTGCTGGCGGCGATGACTTATATCAATACGATGGAAGAGCGTGGTGTGTTCGACGTTTTACGCGTGTGGTTGGTGACCCAGGGCTTTTCCCTGCGCAAGATTTTCTGGATTACCGGCGGACTGGCGTTCGTCATATCGCCGGTGGCGGACAACCTGACCACGGCCATGCTGATGGCGACCGTCGCGGTGGCCGTGGGCGGCACAAATACCCGTTTTATCGCCATTGCCTGTATCAATATCGTGGTGGCGGCCAATGCCGGCGGCGCTTTCAGCCCCTTCGGCGACATTACTACGCTGATGGTCTGGCAAAAAGGCCTGGTCCAGTTCCATGAGTTCTTTGTGCTGCTTCTCCCCTCGGTGGTCAACTGGCTGGTGACGGGCGCGATTCTCAGCTTTGCCATTTCGAAAGAGCAGCCCGAGCCGATCACTGATCACGCAGAGCTTCAGCACGGAGCCTGGGTGGTGGTTGGTCTGTTTATTCTCACGATCGCAATGGCCGTTTCCATGCACAACGTGCTGCACTTGCCGCCGGTAGTTGGCATGATGACCGGCCTTGGATTCCTGAAGCTGTTTGGCTATTACCTGGCGCGGCGCGATGTCCGGATTGCGCAGGGACACGAATTACAGATGGTCGAGGGTTCGGCCCTGGGTGTTACCGCTGCACACGAGGGTGAAAAACAGCATACCGCGCAGGTTTTCGATATTTACCATAACCTGCAGCGGGCCGAGTGGGACACACTGATGTTTTTTTACGGTGTCATCATGTGCGTCGGCGGTCTGGGGGCTTTCGGCTACCTGGCGTTGGGTTCGGAGTTGATGTATGAGGGCCTGGGACCGACCCCGGCCAATATCATCGTGGGATTTGCCTCGGCCATCGTGGACAATATCCCGGTGATGTTCGCGGTACTCGAGATGAGCCCGGACATGTCACAGGGCCAGTGGTTGCTGGTGACGCTGACGGCTGGCGTGGGTGGATCCATGTTGTCGATCGGTTCGGCGGCAGGTGTCGCGGTCATGGGAACGGCCAGGGGCGTTTACACCTTCTTTGCTCATTTGAAATGGAGTTGGGCGATCATGCTGGGATACATTGCCAGCATCGCCACCCATTTCGCGGTTAACGCCTCTTTATTCACTTGATATGGTAAACAAAGCGAAGCCGGAAGCCGGGCTCCAACGCGAAATCGGAAAACTGGGCTTCAGCGCCATCGTGCTCAACGGTACGATCGGGGCGGGAATCTTTGCCCTGCCGGCGGTAGCGGCGGAAAAAACCGGTTTGTTCAGCCCCTGGATGTTTTTTATCTGCGGCCTGTTGATCATGACGGTTGTGCTGTCAATGGCCCGGGCCGCCAGTTTTTTCAGCGACACAGGGGGGCCGACCACCTACGTCACACATGCATTCGGCAAATTTGCCGGCTTCCAGATGGGCTGGCTGTTTACCTTGTCCCGCATCGCAGCATTCGCTGCCAACGTCAACCTGATGGTGACCTATGCGAGCTGGTTCTGGGAGCCGCTGGCATCCGGACTGGCCCGGACCATAACGATTACGGTGGTTTGCCTGTTGCTGATCTATGTCAACGTGATTGGCGTGAAGCGCGGCCTGGCGGCCTTGTTCGTGATCACCGCGCTCAAACTGATCCCCCTATCCCTGGTCGTATTGCTGGGTATCACCAAGATTAATCCGGACATCTTCATTGCCGCCGAACTGCCGGTTTTCGAGGGCCTGGGAGAAACCATCCTGGTCCTGCTTTATGCCTTTGTCGGTTTCGAGAGTTCGGTGATCCCCGCTGGTGAGGCGCGCAATCCGCGCCGCGATATTCCCTGGGCCCTGGTCAAGACAACCATTTTCATCGGTATTTTCTACTTCCTGATCCAGTTGGTTTCGATTTCAGTGGCGCCGGGTATCGGCAGCAGTGAGACGCCCCTGGCCGATGTCGCGATGATCCTGATGGGAACCGCCGGCGCGGGGCTGCTGGCGCTGGGAGCCGTATTCTCGATCACCGGCAACCTGTCGGCGATGATGCTGTCTGCGCCACGGATGTTCTACGCCATGGCGCATGATGACCGCACTTTGCCGGCCTGGTTCGGTGCTATACATCCGCGTTTCCACACACCAGCCCATTCAATCATTTTCTTGGGTTTTTTCTCCCTGGTGCTGGCCTTGAGCGGCAGTTTTGTCTGGCTGGCCGCCATGAGCACCGTGGTGCGCCTGCTGGTCTATGCAGGTTGCATACTCTCATTGCCCAGTCTGCAGAAAACCGTTGAGCAGGTTGAAGGCCAGTTCCGTTTGCCGGGCGGTTTCACCATTCCCGCAATCGCGCTGGTGTTGAGCCTGTGGCTGACCACCCACGCCTCGATGGAATCCTGGCTGGTAACGGGAGCATTCGCAGTGCTTGGGCAGTGTTTTTTATGCTCTGACACGAAGGTAAACTGTAGGAGATCCCTTGGGGCCGACCGCTCTGGAAGGTCGCGCGCAAGCACGCTCTTACATGTAAGAGGCCAATCGGGGCCGACGCAATACTGTAAGAGCCCCCTTGGGGGCGAAAGGCCCGGTCGCCCCCAAGGGGGCTCTTACAGGATGAGGCTCATCTAATCATGCCGGAAGACCATTCCCGTCCCACCCGTTCCGCGGAGTTCCGTTTTTACGAGGAGCTGAATGACTTCCTGCCCGAAGAACAGCGCAAGGTCAGCTTCCGCCACAGCTTCCTGGGCACGCCGTCTATCAAGGATACTGTGCAGGCCATCGGGGTGCCCCACACGGCCATTGAGCTGATCCTGGTGGACGGCCGTTCGGTGGATTTTTCACACCACTTACACGGTGGCGAACGAGTCGCCGTCTACCCGGTGTTTGAACGTTTCGATATCAGTCCGCTCATCCGCTTGCGCCCCGAACCACTGCGAGACACACGTTTCATCCTGGATGTGCACCTGGGAAAACTCGCTCGCTACCTGCGCATGCTGGGCTTCGACGCGGCGTATGACCGGGACCGGGATGACGACACGATCATTGATCTGTCCCTGGAGCAGAAACGGATCATTCTCACGCGGGACATCGAAATACTGAAGCAAAGCCGCGTCACGCACGGTTACTGGCTGCGCCATCACCAGCCGCCGGAGCAGTTGCAGGAGGTGCTCTTATCACTGGATCTGTCGCGTCAACTGCGACCCTTCACACGCTGCATGGACTGCAATGGTCAAATTCAGCCGGTAGCCAGGAGCACGATATCCACCCGGATGGATCCGGATATATTCAACCGCTTCGAGGCATTCTGGCGGTGCCGGGATTGCCGGAAAATCTACTGGCAGGGCTCTCACTACCACCGTATGCTTGAACGAATCAGAAAAATTGAATTGATCATGATCAGTGCACAAAATAAGGAGTTGAGCTGAAAATGTGTCATGGGTAATGAGACCGTACACGACCCTGTTCCCGGAATGATTCGCGGCCTGAAGGATCCCGCGGCATTTCCGCATACCGTTCAGGAAGTGCGGGTAATAGAGACGCACATCTCCTGGGTGATACTCACCGGCGAATTTGTCTACAAGATCAAGAAGCCGGCCTCGCTGGGCTTCCTGGATTTTTCCACCCCTGGAGCGGCGCAAATTCTTCTGCGAGGAAGAAGTGCGCCTGAACCGCCGCACGGCGCCGGAGCTGTACCTGGACGTGGTGCCGATCGGTGAGGCCCCGGATGGACTGAGGATAGGAACAGAACCGGCCATTGAATATGCTGTACGCATGCGCCAGTTTCCCGTCTGACGCTCGTCTGGATCAGCGCCTCGAGGCCGGCCAACTGGCCCCGGAGGACATGCGCGATCTGGCGGGCATGCTGGCCCGTTTCCATCAGGCCCTGCCGCCGCGTGAGCATATCGACCCCGCACTTGCTGCCGTGAAGGCTATCAGGCCAGCCCGAAAAAATTTCAGTCATCTGCATCCTGAGCTTTTCGGAGATGACTCGCGTCAGGTGCTCGCCAACATCGAAGCGTGGACCCGGCAGCAGTCGATAATGCTGGAGCCGGTATTCGAAGCACGCGCCAGGAATGGATTCATCCGCGAATGTCACGGTGATCTCCACCTGTCCAATCTCGTTAAACTGGAAGGGCGGATCGTTCTTTTCGATTGCATCGAGTTCAATCCTGAGCTGCGCTGGATCGACACGGCCAGCGATATCGCATTCCTGGTCATGGACCTGATGGCCCACGAGCGCGCAGACCTGGCATATGCCTTTCTTAGTGCATGGCTGGAAGAAAACGGAGATTACGACGGCCTTGAGGTGCTGCACTTTTAC
>PVMK01127572.1_pt1 | contig 18992 bp, 18 predicted proteins | sample 1853481 | NCBI WGS metagenome assembly PVMK01 (sample SAMN08533507, study PRJNA380276) | Marine sediment metagenome, whole genome shotgun sequencing project. | reverse complement strand
TAGCAAGTTGTAATTAAAATATATTAAATTCAATTTTTGAAAGGAAAGTATATTTAATTGGACTAATTCACAAAACTAATCTACAATGAAAAATCTTAACAAATTTTATCCCATCCTTCTAATTTCTCCGTTAATTTTATTCTTGTTAGTTGCAAATTCTTCAGGCCCTCCTGCGGGAAATACCGGCTCTCCAGGAGATGGTGGAACGACATGCACTCAATGCCATGACAATACTGGAAATTTTGGAGCTTCAGTTTCCATAACTACTAACATACCGGAGGTTGAAGGTTTTACTCCCGGTGCTACTTATCTAGTTAATATTGTTCAAAACAGTTCTGCGTCGTTATATGGTTTTCAAATAACTGCTGAAAACGTATCTGGCAGTAGAAAAGGGACCTTCACGTCAATCGATGCAAACACTAGGACAATTTCAAATGATGAATATGCTGAGCATACTTCTGCCGGTAACAAATTTAAGTCTTGGCAGGTTAATTGGACAGCTCCTTTGAATAATCCCGAACCCATAGTTTTTTATGTTGCCTCAAATGCTGCAAATGGCAATGGAAACAATACAGGCGATCAAATTGTAACTAATCAGTCCACCTCATTCGGAGTATTACCTGTTGATGATTTTACTATGTTAGAATTTAATCTTTATCCTAATCCTAGTGATGAGGAAATTAGGATAGATTTACCAGAAATATCAAATAATGTGAATTATGAAATTTATGATTATACAGGCCGAGTCTTAATTAAACAAAATCTACTGTCATTTGACAATAATATCAATATTTCAAATTTGAAGGCAGGAATGTATATGATAAGATTGGAAAATGATAAAAAAATTGGTGTCAAGTCATTTTTAAAAGAATAACTTCAAACTTAATTCCTCGGTTTATGACTTTTGCTATTGGGGAAATTGGTCTGGAGGTCATTGAGGTTTTGATTGCTTTACAAGTAAATATCCAAAAGGAGCTAGATATTAAGGATCAGGAATAAAAAACAAAGACTAACAAAGAACTTAATTAAAATACAATCCCCTCGTTAGAATGAGAATAATAAACTTCCTAAGCAAGACATCTCTAAATTTTTCAAAAAGATTTCCCAACGGATTAAAAAAGATAAGTCAAGACGTGACCGTATGCAAGTACACGAGCGAAAATTGTAACTGGCTCAAGATTTTTATTAAATATCACAATATGGAAGTTTTTTTTAATATTTCATAATTGACAGAACTAACTAAGATGGTCAGTAGTTAAAAGAGCTATTGGCCATTTTTTCTATAAAATGAAAAAAAGTAGAAACGGATTAAGTACAAATTTCTAAATGATCAACATTTATTGATGTTTTGTCAAAATAATAAGTATCTATATTATCTTCTTCTCCGGAATGCGAAACAACAGCTTTTAGAACTTCTCCCTGTACTGTAAGGGTTAGAGTTTTTGAATTTCCTTCATTGCTGTATTTAATCACAAATCTATCTTTTGAATTTTCAATAATATCATATGGCCAGTCTTCAAAACTATCATCATATTTATAACAGTTATGACTATCATCAAATTCCCATTCTTCAATTAATTTATTTAAATCACTATTTAATCTTACATATAAAGTTTCATCATCAGAAAGAATCCATTTTGTTCCATCATAAATTTCTAAAAAAGTATTAGATGTGTTACTATCATCAGAGCTACAACTATTAAGAGAAATGATTAAAATAAGAAGCGTGAAAAAGTAAAGAAATCGGTGTATTGATGTGTTTGTTTTCATTTTAATATTTTTTATTAGTATTAAAACGGATTATAATATCTGATATTGTACTATCAGAATCAACAGCCAAAAAGACACATTCCTAACTTTGGGACATGAAATACACAAAGTACTTCGCAATATTAACCAAAGAAAACGGACAACTGAATCTAAATACTGAGTAATTCAGAAGGATGATGAATATTGTATCCGTTGAAGGAGTGATTCGTGGATTGAATATTATCAAGGAGAAATTCAAAAATACTTCTGCCTATTATAAGTTTGATATTGATATATTCAAACATCAAAGAGTACTGACTGATCTCAGTGGTAATCTAAATCCAGATGATTTAATACAAGAGATGTATCGTTATACAAGAGACTAAAGCGGTTATTGCGGTTTGGACGGGACTCGGCCCATCGTTTTAGGATGTAACGTAGTAGTTTGTATTAATATGTTATTTTTGTTCTTTAGTTGCTAGAGATAAGTTGTAAATACTTTACTTAAAACTAATTAATTAAATTATGACCTAAAGCAATATGTTTTTTATTATTGGAATCTCCATAGCTGTATTTCTAGAACTTCTATTATTAATTAAAAAGAATAAATCTCGAGCCGACAAAATATTGTTTATTTGGCTTTTCCTAATAGCTGTACATCAATTACTAAATTATATTTTATTTACTGGCGAAGTTTATAATTATCCACATTGGCTTGGTGTGCAATTTTCTATGCCAATATTACATGGTGTTTTATTGTATTTCTATGTTATGGAAATTACTGGAAAAAAACTAAATAATAGGTGGACTATACTATTGCATTTAATCCCTACATTTTCACTCATTCTCCTTGCAATCCCATTTTATATATTATCAGGAGAACAAAAAATAAGTATATTTCAAAATGAAGGCGCTGGGTTTGAATGGTATATTATTTATTTAAGTATATTAATTCCTTTGTCTGGTTTAATATATTCTGTTTGGTCACTTATTTTAATTAAAAAGCATCAAAAAAATATTCAGGACAGATTCTCCAATACCGATAAAAAAGAATTACAATGGCTTCAATATCTTTCTATTGGATATGGTATTATATGGGTTCTTGCCATATTTTTTGAGGGCGAAATTATCTTTACTGCGGTGGTTGTTATGGTTTTGTTTATGGGATTTTTTGGGATTAATCAGTTAAATATTTTCGTTAGTCAAGGATTGAAACTTGAAAAAATAGATGCTATCAGCGTAACCAAAGACATTAAAAGCAAGAAGATAAAGACTAATATTTCTACTAAAAGATATGCCAAGTCTGGCTTAAATGAAGAAATGGCTGCACAGATTTATACTAAGTTAAATGAGTTTATGATTGACGATACTATATACAAAAAGCGACAACCTTACATTAACAGAATTGGCTAAATCTCTTGATGTTCACCCAAATCATCTTTCACAGGTTATTAACGAAAAGGAAGAGAAAAATTTCTATAACTACATAAATTCACTTCGAATTAAAGCCTTTATCAAACTTGCTTCACTTCCTGAAAACAAGAAATATACGATGATCTCATTGGCTTATGATTGTGGTTTTAGTACCAAATCTACATTCAATAAGCATTTTAAAGCGCACACAGGAAAAACGCCTACCGAATTTTTTAATATTTAATAGTAAATTCTCGTATTTACTCTAAGTGCCTGTAAACTCATACCTCGTTTTCAAATAAAATTAAAATCGATTAATCGTCAATGTTTATAAGGGTTTCTACGTGTTTCCTTATAAGCGCATACCTCTACTTTTTTTGCGCTTGAAAGTTAAACCCTTCCAGCGCAAAATGCACCACATCTTTGTCGAAGATTTAAACGGTATGAAATAGTTCATACTATAACAAGTATAATTAAACAATTAGTAATCTTTAAAATCAATCTTATGAAAAACATCAAACAAAATTGGAACGAGAAACTTAAAATGTGGAATAAAAAACCGAAAGAGTTCTCAAAAGCTAGTAGTTATGCCATTCACAGATAGTGTTGATTCCGTCTTCCAGTCTTTAGTAGTCAAAGCCAATGGACACTGGTCGCCAGCCTGCCTAAAGCCATTTAATCATGGCATTCAACTCTGCAAGATCGGAACCATTAGGCCATCTATAACGATATTGTCAGAAAATAAACAAGAACTAAAACAAGAATTAAAAAAGTAAACATCATGAAAACAAAACAATTAAGAAAATCTCAAATTAAACAAGAACAAAAAACAAATATTATGAAAACATTAAAATCAACAATCTTATTAACTGTATTAAGTATAGCATTCACTTTTACCATGAAAGCACAAGTAGCAGGTTGGAATCCTGAATTAGTTAATGATGCCAAAGAAGCATTACAAACCATGCTTGAAAAAACTCCAAAACTAGAATCTTATTATAATGAATCTTATGGTTATGCAGTTTTTCCAAAAGTAACAAAAGCAGGTATTGCATTTGGTGGAGCTTTTGGAAATGGAATGGTATATAACAACCATCAAATGGTTGGAACTTCACAATTAAAACAAGCTTCAATAGGCTTACAATTTGGAGGACAACAATATAGTGAGGTCATTTTTTTTGAAAACCAAATGTCTTTTGAAAAATTTATAAATGGAAAACTAAAATTCAATGCTCAAGCCTCTGCTGTTGCCTTAAAAGAAGGCGCTTCAATAGATGTGGCTTATCAAGAAGGTGTAGCAGTATTTACAGCTACCAAGGGTGGTTTGATGTACGAAGCTTCATTAGGTGGTCAACATTTTAAGTATGAATCAAAATAATATAAAACAATTTATAAACCAATTAAAAATTAGAAATAATGAGAGATTTAAGCAAAGTTAGAATTCCGCATAGCTTAGGTAAGACTAGATTACGCTTATGGAATGAGAAAAGACGCCGTTGTTAAACCATAGAAAAAGTAAAACATAACTCTATAATCTTAGCCACTTACACCCCTATCAGTAAGTGGTTTTTTATTTTTCCTTATCTTTAAACCTATGATCAACTTCTTCAGAAAAATACGCCACAACCTTGTGGAACAAAACAAAACAGGTAAATACCTTAAATATGGCATTGGTGAGATTGTATTAGTGGTAATTGGTATTTTGATTGCCTTGCAAATTAATAATTGGAATGAGGGAAGAAAATCTGAAGCGCTTGAAAAAAGTGTATTAACTGATTTACGCAATGAATTGAATGCTAACATTAGTCAGCTGGAATATGAAATTGATCAACGAGAGGGTGTTCTTTCAGCAGGTCGCTTGTTGCTTGAGCATTCAGGTCCTGATGCTACCTGGGAGCTAAAAATCAATTTTGACTCCATCTTATTCAAAGTTGTTGTATCTGGCTGGAAATTCTTTCCCGAAACGGGGGTGATTACCGACATACTAAGCTCAGGGAAACTTAATATAATTCAGAATGACAGCCTCAGATATATGATTTCATCCTTACCCTCAGAAATGGCACAAATGAATGACGAAGATGACACATACAGGTTGGATCTACATGGGTACTTTCTTCCTTTTTTCTCTAGGAATTATCCTTTAAGAAATATTGTACAGGACCGTGGATTATTTGGCAGAAATATGGATTCAGGCCTTTCAACCTTTCATATTGATCCTGAATCTCTTCTAAGAAACCGTGAACTTGAAGGAGTCTTAACTATACAAAACATATGGACCAATACGGCTATTGCGATGTATAATAGGCTAATGAACAAGTATAAAATTATGTTACGACTTATAAGTAAGAAATTGGAATCATGAAGTAAAAAACAGTCATTCTAGCCATTATAATATTTTTAGGTAGCTTTATTATCTATTTATCAATTCAAATAACTTTAGAATCAAATGCTGTTGAAATTGAAGATGGACGTCATCCTGAGGAGCTAGAACCAATACTGATCGATTAAATCCCTATATCAACTGAGAGAAATTAAATTATGAAATTGCTACATCTCTAGGCAATGCTCAATAGGGTTCATCCCTAACTTTGGGACATGGAATATTCTAAATATTTTGGATCAATCATTAAAGACAACGGACAACCTAATCTTAATACAGAGCAATTTAGACGCATGATGAACATTGTGTCTGTTGAAGGGATTATTCATGGATTGAATATTATCAAAGAGAAATATAAAAATACTTCCGCTTACTATAAATTTGATATTGATATATTCAAGCATCAAAGAGTATTAACTGAATTGAGTGAAAATTTAGAGCCAGATGAATTAATAAAAGAAATGCATTGTTATTCAAAATAAATAATATTTTGACATACCCTTACAAGGGTATATTTCTAATAATATTCTATTTGTACAATGTTCTTTGATAGTAAAATGATGGTCTTCGGACATGAAATCTATGCTTTCGTCCTGAAATTGGGTTTATGGAATAGTTATCACTTAACTTCCAAGAAATTACATTTAACTAAACCATACTACTATGAAAAACAAACTTTTAATTTTATCATTATTTATTATTGCGCTCATTACATTTGGATGTTCATCATCTGATGATGATTCAGAAGGTAACACAGAAGGAGATCCCTTTGAGATCAGTGAATTAGCAGGTAATTGGGAAGCAACTAGTGCGTCTTTTTGGAGAGCCACTGACGGATTGCTTGAGGAGCTCGTTGCTGATGGAGGATCTGTAACCCTAACCGTCCAAAGTAATGGCAGATGTACCTTTACTATTGATCCGTTTGATCGTGAGGCGTACACGGCAAGTGGAAAAATGTCTTAGGGACGCTTTGAAGGTGAAGATGCTTTAGCCATTGTATGGGATGATAATCCTGATGACAGGTCTTATTTCCGTTGGATTGAACTTACCGCTACTACCTTTAATATGGCCTGCACTTCTGAATGCGCGGAATATGATTTTAACAATAATGGTATTACCGAAACAGCCGATTTATCTTTTTTATTTATAAGGAAATAAAATCTTTGTTCATGTTTTCTAAAGGAATTTTAAATATCATAACCAGTTATAGAAATATGACTGGTTTTTTTACCTTAGTGTTACCAAATAAATTGAGATGAAGATGAAGCTCACTAACATAATAAATTGGAGAACCTTTCCACTAGCGATTATAATTTTCAATTTATTTAAATCTTAAAACTTATGTGAACTTTTAGTTGATTCGCTTCTCATTATTTGATTATCTTGCAAAAAACACAAAACTTCCTTCGTAACTTTTTAAAATTAATAATCAAAAAATGAAATATCCCAAAACATTTCTGCTTTTTACATTTGTTCTATTAACAGTTTGTGCTGCATGGGTACTACCTGATACCAGAGAAACAGCTAATTCTACATCAGCAATAAAAGCGGCCTCTGGGCACTATTTGTATGTTGCTACTCCTGGAATAAGAAACTATTTGGGCTATGGAGGGCATGGTTTATTGGTTTTTGATATAGATAACAATCACAAATTCGTAAAGCGTATTGATACCAAAGGGCTTAAAAAAGATGGCAGTCACTCTAATGTTAAAGGTATTGCTGTAAGTGTACAACTCAATAGCGTTTATATATCTACTTTAGAAGCATTACAGCGGATAGATCTAGACTCTGAAGAACTACTATGGGAAATCCCTTTTGAAGGTGGTTGCGATCGGATGTCGATTTCTCCAGATGGATTAACCATGTATTTACCCTCATTAGAAAAAGATTTTTGGAATGTAGTAAATTGTGAGACAGGTACAATTATCACCAAAATAAAAGTACATGCCAGAGCACATAATACAATTTACGGCTCTTCAGGAAATCATGTCTATATGGCCGATATTGGTTCGCCTTGGTTACATGTTTCAGATACCAAGACTCATACTATAAAAAAGAAAGTTGGTCCTTTTAGTGCGGGCATTCGTCCATTTACAATCAATAGCGATGAATCTATAGCTTTTGTCAATGTAAATGAGTTGTTGGGGTTTGAAGTAGGTGATTTAAATACGGGTAAAAAACTAGCAAGTGTTAAAGTATTAGGGTGGGACAAAGGTCCGGTTAGAAGACACGGAAACCCAAGTCATGGAATTGGATTGACTCCAAACGAACAGGAAGTTTGGGTGAGTGATGGTCACAATATGCGCATGCATATTTTTAGTGCAAAAGCGCCCTATCAACAACTCACTACAATTCCCCTTAGTGATATGCCGGGTTGGGTTACTTTTAGTATGGATGGTAAATTTGCCTATCCTTCAAGTGGTGAAGTAATAAATACCTACACCAGAGAAATTTTATACATTTTAAAGGATGAAAACTACAATACTGTTTCCAGTGAAAAAATGGTTGAAGTTTTTATGAATAATGGAAAATCAACCAAAGCAGGCGACCAATTTGGAGTGGGGAGGTTGCATGTGATCAATTAATTTGATTACTATAATTGTACTATAATGTACAGCGTTATGTTACTTGTGCTTTGGTTAAAAGCCAAGTTTAAGATAAACTTTCCCTAAAAAGATTTTTTCTAAAAGTTTTTTCAAAAGGGTAATGAACTAACCACTAGAATGTGGTGGGATGCAAATTAATTACTAATATAGAGTATCGAGATCCAGTTACTCCTTAATCATTATCGTGTTAATTTTTAAAGGTAATAGTATTAAACTTTAAAAACACCCATAGTTAAAACAAATTATTTGAGTTAGTTCTGTTTACCTGTATTTCGGAAAACTAAAAATGTTATCCTGAATACCCTTTTAATTTTAAAATAGTTTATTATGAAAGTTTACACAGGTCTGGATATACTAATCAAGGATGTTGGCCTTCAAAACACATTCAATGGGAATGTAGCATTATTGAGCCATAATGCTTCTATTGATTCTACTTTCACACATGCTGCCGTAAAGTTTAAAAAAATATTTGGTTCGAGGTTTATAAAAATGTTTGGACCACAGCATGGTTTTTCAACCGATGCACAAGATAATATGATTGAAACTGATCATTATGTACATCCTTTTTTTAATATTCCAATATATTCACTATATGCAGAATCTCGCATTCCTACAGATGAAATGCTAGAAGGAATAGATCATTTTTTTATTGATTTACAAGATATAGGATGTAGAATGTACACTTACATTTATACGCTCACGCTAGCACTAGAAAAATGTATCAATAAGGATATTCAGATAATTATTCTTGACCGCCCAAACCCTATTAATGGAATTGATATTGAAGGAAACATATTAGATCTAGAATTTAAATCATTCATTGGGAGACATCCAATTCCTGTTCGTCATGGCATGACAATTGGAGAAATTGCATTAATGCATCAAAAATTTTGGGTTAAGGATAAAGCGAATATTGAAGTAATAAAATTGCAACATTGGAATCGTAAAATGTTTTTTAATGACACTAAATTACCTTGGGTTTCACCTTCACCAAATCTAGCAAGGGTTGATAGCACAATTACTTTTCCTGCTAGTGTTTTGTTTGAGGGAACTCTTTTAAGTGAAGGAAGAGGCACTACACAAGCTTTAGAAATTATAGGACATCCAATAATCGAGCCTTACTCATTTTACAAAAACCATTTATCTAATAGTATAAAAAAATCAAAACTTAAGGGGTTTGTTCTCAGACCAATAACATTTCTTCCAACTTTTGACAAGCATATGAATACTGTTTGTGGTGGTTTTCAAATTCATGTTTCAGACAGAAAATCATGTAAACCTTGGCGAGTTGGTCAACTAATTTTAAGAGAACTATTCCACCATTTAGGTGATAATTTTGAATGGAGAAAACCTCCTTATGAGTATAATTATGATCAAAAACCTATTGACATTATTAATGGAACTGACAAACTAAGGTATTGGGTAGAAAATAATGAATCTTTAGAAATGCTTGATTCCTTCGAAAATTTAAATGAATATAAGCATCAACTCAATGAAATAAAAATTTATTAATGAATGCGCAATAATGTTATACCAAACTATTTACACCCTTCGGTAAGTGGTTTATTTATATTCCCTATCTTTAAAGCTATGATTAACTTCTTCAGAAAAACACGTAAAAAAAGGTCAAGAATCAAATTGATTTTGATCAGTTATAAAAGAATAAATTGACAAGTTTTTAATATTTTTACTTTAAAACAAAGGGTCATTAACTCAGTTGGTTTAGAGTGTTACCTTGACAGGGTAGAAGTCACTGGTTCGAATCCAGTATGACCCACTATATGGAAAGTATTATAACAATCACAGGACAACCTACAATGACTGATTTAAAAGAGTTTGTTAAAGATATAATGAAAATGTTTCAAAAGCCTAATTCAGACTATTAAACTAATTACCATACAAAAACCCTACAATTAGTAAGGTATCATTTTTAAAGTAAATTTTAAATTAACTAAGTCATTTACACCCCTCAGTAAGTGGTTTCTTATTGTTTAATCAACTTCCTAACAGTTGAACCATTTTCAGAACTAATTTTAATCATATAAATACCTCTTGACAGATCACTTGTATTGATTGATTCAAAATCACTATCGATTACTTTCACTTCCTGACCTAAGAGATTATAAATCTCAATACTTTGTAATGGTAATCTAGATTCAACGGACAATATTTCAGATACCGGATTAGGGTACAGATTAAGAGTTTGATCTAATATTTCATCATCTACTCCTAAAGCCAAACAATTTTCAGAATAAGTTGATGAAGAATCCTTATCCCAGTTATTATAAGGTGCTACTCCATTGTTAGCATCTGTTGCATTATCTACTTGAATACAAGTTAAGGATGGGTTATTAGTGGCATCAAAAGAGGGATTATAAGTTGAAAAATTTGAGTTATTGCCATTTTTTATATTTAAACGTGATAGTTGATTATTATCACACCACAAAAATGTCAAAGCTTGATTTTGAGATACATCTAGGCTTGTCAGTAGGTTATACGATAATATTAATTGTTCCAAATCTGGGTTTTGTGCTACATCCAAACTCGTAAGTTGATTTGAGTCACATATTAATTTCTCTAAACTATAATTCTTAGTTATACTCTGCTGGGTGTAACCACCTTTGAATGACCAAGTAACTCTGATACAATTTCCATGGGTACCTTATTATATAATAATACTGCAGTGGCAAAAGTTTTCCTGGCTATATGGTGAGTAAGATTCTTTTCAATACCTGTAACATCTGCTATTTCCTATAGATACGCATTAAACCTTTGGTTACTGATATTAGGTAGTATCCTTTCATCATCAGAGGCATAAATATCAATTATCTGCTGGGCCATAGGTGGAATAGGTATAGACAACGACTTATTCGTCTTCTGCCTTTTAATCTTTATCCAATTATAACCGTCATATTCTTTTACAATATTAGATTTTCTCAAATTAGACATTTCTTTAAATGCTAATCCTGTATAGCAACAGAATATGAAACAATCTTTTATCATCTGTAGTCTAGGTATCTTGAATTTATGATTTTCTAATTTAGAAAGCTCCACTTTAGTCAAAAATACAATTTCCTTTTTAGCAGTTTTAACCTTGTGTAACAAGAAAGGATCTTTGTCTAAATAATCATGTCCAATGGCAAATTTAACCACCTTACGCATCCTCTAAATAGCCTTATTTAAGGTGCTTTGTTGGAAGTTTTTGACTGTTGCTAGGTAGTGGCATATTCATTAATAAAGCTTATTTTAAGCCCTCTGAGAGGCTTATCTGAGGTCTTGTATTGATGCCTGATAAAGTCTTTTAAATGCCTTTGAGACTCCAGGTATTTCTGGTATGTTACCAAGACAATAAAGTTTATGAGTTAATTTCCTTTTTTTAGGATTTAATTTTGATCTGAAAATTTATAAACCTTGCTAATTAATTTTAGTGGCTTTTTCTTTCTCAAACCACAAATAAAAATTATCTAACATCCACTTTGGTTATTTTCATTTTCGGAGGGGTATTTTACTATGACATTAATCATAATTATTTGAATGTGTATCTATTAGCTTTATACCTTTAAAACAACCTAAAAACAATCAAGATGAAAAAATATAATTTTACTACTGTAATTCTTTTGATTTTTATTTCCCAATTTGTATTTACTCAAGTATCCGAAACTAAAACATCAATTCAGGAATTTCCATTCAATAAAAGTCTATGGAGTATTGAAAACAAGGACGGTTTGGTACAACCAATGGATACAACAATATATAACAACAAGTCATCTTTACACTTGCCATTGGGGCATGTAGCCTATTTAAAAAACAAAAAGTATAAGAATTTTATTATTGAATTTGATGTCATCGGATTTGTGATGCCCGGGTTCTGTTTCAGAATGCAGGATAAGAACAATTACGAATTGATTTATATTAGGGTTAACTCTAACAATAAAAAGGACGCCATACAGTACATTCCTATCTACAATGGTAGTTTACCTTGGCAGTTGTACAATTATCCAAAATATGAAGCAAAGGCACAGTTTCCAAAGAAAAAAGTAACATCTCTACCGTTATCATATCAAGAATACTTCCGGAAGGGAATAATGAATGATACCTTGAGGTTAAATTTAGAGGAAGAAAGTATTGTCTTTTCGAAAAACGCCAAAATGCAACCTGTAGATGATAATACATGGTTAATGGGTGACAGAAAATTATTCATACAACTGGAACTCAAAAAATCGAATACAAATTGGGATGTGTTCAACCAATACATATGGACACATGTTAAGGTTAAGGTTTTGGGAGATCAAGCTTTGATTTATGTGGAAGATATGAGTGTTCCAAAACTTGTAATAAATCACTTAAAACAAAATATAAAGGCAGGAGACATAAGTTTAAGAAATCAGTTTTACGATGCTTTTTTTGCAAATGTTTCCATCGGAGAACTGAAAATGGATGAATCTGTAATCAAGGAAAAACTTCCCTCTAATTATTTAACCAACTGGGAATTGTCTAGAAAATTTACAAAAAACGAGAATAACCTATTATTTCAGCTAGACTCCCTTGAACAAAACGAGAGAAATTGGAAAACAATTAAATCAGATAAAGATGGGTTGGTTAATATTAGTAGATTTTTCGATGAAACAATTAAAACTGTTGTACTGAGATGTAATATTATTTCAGAATTTGAACAGTCGGTAAAAATGAATTTTGACTATGCAAATCACTTGATGATGGTTTTAAATTCAAAGGTCATTTTTAATAAAGGTATCGATTCTGAAAATGAAGGTAGGGTATTTGTCGATGATATAAATATTGAGCTGAATTTATCAAAAGGTAAAAATAAGTTGATGTTTGTAATTACGGCAGATGATTTTAAACAAAACTGGGGTTTTATTGCCAAATTGGAAAGTCTAAATGGGATTTCTATAAAATAGACATATATTTAATATTTTTCAAATCCAAAACCCAAAAAGGGAACATTTTAATTTACTATACAATATTTTATAATTGGTTTCACAAAATTTGTCATTTATAATAATTCCTATTTATAATGTAAACACAGATTTAGGAAATCATTACTAGTGAATATAAAATTAAATCCATGAATTTGTACAATATATATCTTTTATGATTCTATTAGAATTTAGGAATAACCTGTAAGAGTGTATTTTACCTAAAATGATATAAATCATGAGTATTTATCATTAAAGTAAATACATTTGATTAAGAATAATTAAAAATATATATTGTGCAAATTGGGATTTGAGTAATTCAAATGGATATTTTTCCTCGGATTGTGGATTTTAGCTTTATTATGACTATTAAAGTATTAAACCCTACTAATTAATTTTAGTGGGGTTTTTCTTTGTAGAAATGTTACTGGTTTTTTAATTGGTATTCTCTTGTGGCAGATTAATACATGACATTAATCATAATTATTTTGGCGTGTATAGAATATCTTTGAATATAAACGTGTATAGAATATCTTTGAATATAAATAAGAGTTAGTGTTTTAATTAAGGTTGAAAAGTCAATTGTAGAAATATGGCTGGTTTTTTTATTTTAGTAGATTGTCCGGATTCTACATCCTCCAGGAGCATTTTTAAGTGTAGGATCTGAAGTTTATAAATTGTATGGTGGGAAGTAAGATATCACTGCTATCAATTCTGAGAATTTTCATCAATAATGATGCGAGCAATAAACAGCAATACTAAGATATACAAGATAAGGTTTTGTTTTTATCCGAATTCAAGACAAATTAAATTTATACTAAATAATAGTTGATATGAGTAAAGAGATTAAAATATTCAAAATAAATAAAAGGTTCTTGATTATCATCATTTTATTGATCTTTCCCTTAGGAATGAAAGCGCAACAAGGAATAATTCATGGTCAGGTAGTAGCATTTGATATAATTCCAATTAAAAAGGCACAAATCAATATCAAGAAAAGCGAGATCATGGTTTTGTCAGATTCCGTTGGTTCTTTTAGTATTGAATGTAATATAGGCGATAAAATTGCCATTAAAGCTGCCGGATTTAAAACAAAACAAGTCAAAATTAAAAATCATAATGATTCCTTATTTGTAAATTTAAAATTTCAGGGAGGGGAAGATAATATTGAGGCTGCAGCGGCAAACGGGCATATTGATAGGCAAAGGTTAGTTTATGCAACTGACTATTTGGATGCCGATTTGTTTGAAACTTCAGGCTATATGACAGTTATCGAATTAATTACCGGAAAATTTCCTGGCGTAAATCAAGTTGGAGATAAAATTATAATTCGCGGAATAAATTCTATAGATGGAAATAATGAAGCTTTATTTGTCTTAAATGGTATGATTACAACTAGATATAGTGTTGAATCTTTATCCGTTACCGATGTAAAAAATGTAAAGGTACTTAAAGGAAATGAAGCTGCTATCTATGGATCAAGAGGTGCAAATGGTGTAATTATAATCACAACTAAATAAGAATCGCATAATAAGATTCAATTAAGCGATTAAAAAGAAACGTATCGTTATTCACGAGATTAAGCGATTGCAAAGGAAAAATTGAATTTGCTTGCGACTATTGAAACTTTGTGAAACTTTCAAGTTAGATTTCTAATAATTTAATAGACTGATTATTAATTATATGTAAAACATCAAGCTCTAATGTCGCAAAAGTCTCAATAATTTCAGGGGTGCGTCCATAGTATCAAAAAGTGCATTAGTGTACATAATTTACGTTTTTAATTATTATATATACTATAAAAAAACCGATCAGTTTGTGTGTGAAAAAAGGTAAAAATAAGGTGATGTTGACGCAGATGTTGACACAAAACAAAAAAACTCCGATCCCGAGTCCTCGGGATGAAGCTTTTCATCGGCTAACTATTTAAATTCTAAAATTTTAAGTTAACAACACAACTATTTTAATTGCGGTCTGGACGGGACTCGAACACGCGACTTAAGAGTCTATTTATTAGGTTGTTATGTTATTTGATTGCTATTTTCCCTTATTCACACCTCTTTTAGGTAGTGACTTGGCCACATTTAAGTAATTTTAACTCTTTTCCTATACTTACTAACGAAGAGGAATGTTTTTGTCGGGCAATATATTTCTTATAATAATGTTTATTGTATTGATATAAAAATATGTCAAAATATAGTATTAATTATTAAAATTAAGTAGAATGAAAAAAGTTAAGTATTTATTTATAATGTTTGTAGCCGTTATGGTATCTGTCTCTTGTAATAACGATGATGACGATAATTATGACGATGATTATGGGGATAATGCCTTGGTTGGAATTTGGGGATTAATAGAATCGGAGGATGGTTTTGCAATTAGCGTAACAGCCACTTTCAATGAAAATCTTACAGGTACACTTGTTACTAGCGAGACTTTTGACGGAGAAACGGAAGCCGAGTTTGAAAATTTTACATGGAGCACAGATGGAAACAAATTGAGGTTAAAATTAGATGGAGAAACTGAAAAGTTAACGTATTCGATCTCTGGGGATACGCTAACAGTGACCGATGAGGATGGCGAAACTACTGTTTTAACAAGACAATAAAGTTTATGAATTAATTTCCTTTTTTTAGGATTTAATTTTGATCTGAATATTTATAAACCCTACTAATTAATTTTAGTGGGGTTTTTCTTTACGGTATTATGCCTGAGTTTTTGAGTAATCCAAAAAATAGTCTTACTTAGACCGCAACAAACCAACCTAAACTGCTGAATATCTAGTATGTAGAAGAATTGCTATAAATAAGCTCCCTTAAGCATACCTTTTACACTAATAAGCATCCAAATATTAAGATTTCAAGGTTCTCTATTCACAAAACACAGACGATCTCCGTCAAAAGGCATAAGATGTCCACTCAGAAAATATCAACCGTGTTTTGGACATATAGGCCATGAGATTCGATTATATAAGGAAGAGACTTTATAAATTAAACAGTCAAGGAACTCGTGTATGAACCTGGGCTATGCGAGTGGAGCGAGATTTATAAAGATCCTGATTTCATCGTTCTAAAATTGAGGCTGGGGGCGGTGGTTTTTAGTAAAGTGATATTTGGTGGTAGATACCCCATGAGGGAGTAATAATAATATATTTGGGAATTAAATAATTATGTATATTTGGGTATATCTATACTAAATATAAACACACTAGTGTGTTTATATACACGTTACTCGTGTTTTTCTAAAAATATTTATCATTTGTTATTGTTTGGTCATAATGAAGCACAACTCATTATATCCACACAAATATACACGTTTATAAGTGCTATTTACGGGATAACGTTAGTTTTTGGTTGTGTTTATCAGGTCTTAGTACTTTTCCAGATCACTTTTCAATATAAAAAACGGACACTATTTACTATTTCTTTTATATAGAGACCTTTAAAAATATAAATAACGTCCACTTTTAATCTCATTCTTGTTAGATCACATCACGCTCTATTTAATACCATCATTCATCCTCCTCATCTCCTAATTGAACTATTTTACCGTTAGGTTTGCATTTTAAATAAATAGGAGAAAAATGGTGATGATGTTATTTGCTTGTTGAACTGGAAACAACTCGACGAAGGAGAGTTATTCTATTTCAACAATACTACATAATTTTTTCTTTTGTTAGTACCTTTAAAATTATTAATAATCAACATCATAAATCCCCTATACTGCAATAGTCTATGCTATTTTATAGGAAAAACCTAAATTATGTTTTAGACACAGTATAGTTTTTGAGTTACTCCAGAGAGTAATTAGGGTGAAACCCAATATCACGGTTATGGCTACTCAAAGCTGGGAATTTATGACGTCTAAATCTAATAATTATGCAAATTTACGGAATTGATATTTCTAATAAGCATCTGGATCTTTATTCAGAAGATCAAACAGGAAAACCAGTTGTAAAACGTATTTCAAACAAATTAAAACCTATTGTAAAATTCATTTATTCAATACCAAAAGATAGTACTATCTGTGCAGAGCATACGGGAGTTTATGGTAATTTATTAGTCCAAATAGCTAGTAGTTTAAATATTAAGATAGCTTTGATAGAAGGCTATGTGATTAATAGGAGTTTTGCTATGGAGAAAGGAAAAAGTGATTTGATTGATTCTAAGCGTATATGGAGTTATGGCATTAGGTTTTATGACAAGCTTCGTTTTACAACTCCCTTAAAAGAATCTATGCACGAGTTGAAAGAAATTCAAACACTAAGAACTTTATTAGTCAAACAACGTAAGATGTTACAGACCAACCTTAAAGGCAAGCAAAAACAAGTAATCAATAGTGTTAAAGTTTATCAATTACAACAAGAGTTGATATGTTTTTTAACCAATCAAATCAATGATTTAGAAAAGCAAATGAAGCTGATAATAGAACAAGACCAGTCTCTCAATGAGAACTATAAATTAGCAACTTCGGTTATTGGAATAGGTAAAATAATAGCTACAGAACTTATCATACACACAGAAAACTTCACAAAAATAGATACCGCAAAAAAAGCGGCTTCTTTTTCTGGAGTTTGTCCTTATCCTAATGAGAGTGGAGCTAATAGTAAAAAACAAAGAGTATCCAAAAGAAGTAACAAAAGAATGAAATCTTTACTGTTTTTAGCAGCTTTAAACGTTTGCAATAGCAACAAAGAGTTTAGGTTGTACAGGGAACGAAAGATGCTTGAAGGAAAACATTTTTTCTTGGTGATGAATAATGTAGCTAATAAACTTTTAAGAACAATTTTTGCTGTTATAAAGTCTGGTAATATTTATGATCCTATGTATATATCTAAAGATCCTAGATTGGCTTAAAAAAATTGATTTTTTATTTGGATTTAACAGAGTAAACATAATGGCGTTATAGTTCAGAACAGAATGAATGCAGCTATAACTGCGCGTTATGTTGAATAGCTATGAAGAACTAGGCTAGTGCTTTTAATAGGACACTTTATTAGCGATATTATTTTATTTACCTACCAGTCAACTTGCTTTTTGGTTTTATATACTGGGGTTGGTTCAGGATCGAAAAAACTATCAAATTCCTCCTGGTAGATGACCATTTCTCTGTTTGGATATTTCTGCATTAGTTTTTTATGATCCTGTATCATTTTAATCATGCCTGGTCCTGCCCACATTCCATTTTTTATTTCGTTTGGAAATCTTTCTGCAGGATCATGATAAATATTGTAAACTTCGTAAAAATGAAATTTAGGATTTCTTGGAACAATATTTAACTTAATCTGGTCTTTTCTAATAGCTTCTAACTTACCCGTATTGTAATGAAAAATATGGTCTCTACGTCCTTTTCCTTCACCAAATAGTAATAGTGCAGACTGATCAACACCATCGGTAACCCTGTCCCCAGGTATTTTGTCTAAAGCTCCTCCAACAGCTGCCATGGTGGTATACCAATCACTTATATGAAATAAATCCATAGGATCTTGATCTTTATCAATCATGCCTGGCCACCATGCAATTGATGGAACTCTAATACTGCCCTCTAATGTTTGACCTTTTTGGCCAGGTAACAGTGAGTATCCTCCATGCGGATGTACTGTATACATTGGACCATTATCAGAGCTCCAGATTACCAAAGTATTTTCAGCTATGCCCTCGTCAATTAATGTTTTAACAACACGCCCAACATTATAATCATGTTCTGTCATCTGGGAAGCAGTATTCGTGCCTGCAGGTGTATCTCTAAAATCGGGATGAGCTCCCCAAAAGTGGTTACCTTTACCCCAATAATTTACAAAAAATGGATTTTCCTCATTTGCTCTTCTCTTAATGAATTCTATGACATTATCAGCCACCTCGGTATCATAAGTATTGTACTTCTCCATAGAAAGCTGATATACAATTT
>PVMK01114707.1_pt1 | contig 18993 bp, 17 predicted proteins | sample 1853481 | NCBI WGS metagenome assembly PVMK01 (sample SAMN08533507, study PRJNA380276) | Marine sediment metagenome, whole genome shotgun sequencing project. | reverse complement strand
TTTTTCAGGCGTATTCTACGTAACTGTGTTGCGGCCGGCTTGTTGTGGAAGGTACCTATACCAACCGATCCGGGCAGACAAATGATATTTATTGACTGCCTTGCTGATGAGGCGTAACAGAGTCGGGCACCCGAGGCTTTCTATCGCATACGTATTTGTGGCTGCCGACGCCGGGCGCTAGAATCTTGATTTGCCTTGTCAGAAGACACACTTGAGAAGCATCGTTGCACTAATCTTGGCTGTAATACTCTGCGCACTCCCAGGCCTCTCAGGCGGAGAAACGAATGAGTCAGCGCACAGTATTTTAGACGACGATCTGCAGATCAGGATCGGTGGGTTTTTTCCGAGCCTTGATTCGTCTATTCGCATGGACAGCAGTTTCGGCCGCCCTGGAAGCCGCCTGGATTTTGAGCAGGACCTGGGAATAAGTGGGTCGAAGACAACTCTTTATGGCGGTTTTTCCTGGCGGTTTGCTCCCCGACACGTGCTTGAACTTGAATATTACGATTTGGCTCGTGGTGGGCTCACGGACGTCGACAAAACATGGAATATTGGCGATACGACAATTCTCGGTAACGGCCTTATTGCGTCTACCTTCGATGTGCGTATCACCAGGCTGACATATCAATATATGTTTCTGCAAGACTCGAAAAAAACGATGGGCATTATGCTTGGCACTCACATCACGCGGATCAGTACAAGTCTGGCTCTCTCCGGAGACCTCATTGTGGATGAAGAGCGAGTTTCCGTTTTGCCCGAGGTGGCGTTTGTGGAAGCGGCAAAATCACAGATACCGTTGCCGCATCTGGGGATCAACATGAATTATGCATTCACGCGCCGTCTGACGGGCACCGGAACGTTGATGGGGTTCGTATTAGAGGCAGGAAGCTTTGATGGCAGTCTGGTCGAGGCCAACCTGGCCCTTCAGTATCAAGTGGCGCGACACTTCGGCATTGGTGGTGGCTTGAAATTGTTCATTCTCGATGTAACCGAAGACAAAAACAACATTATCGACTTCAAGGCGGATTTCGATTTTTTCGGACCCGCCATTTTTGTGACTTTCAATTTCTGATCAGCTGGAGAAGGCTCCGGTGGGAGCAATATGTTTGATGCTTGGCTGACATTGATTGGAGCGACATTCACAATCACGACATGTTGGACCTCGGGTTCGAACTTAAGGAACACATCAACCACGAGGATTGGGAGACCATTTTTCCGAAAACCAGCAAGTCCTAAATGGACACCGGGCGCCAGCGCAGAAGCAGTCGGTAACACGTCTTGTTAAAACTGGCTCTCGGGGAAAATCTTGAAGAATCCGTCCATGAATCGCTGCCAGGCATTTCTGGCGGGTTGCCGCGTTACGGTTTCTTCGCTGTTCACCCAGATCAACTTACCCTGATCGTCTAGCTTTACCTGCCACGCGTTTTCGAGACCCATGTTCCGATTCGCCAGCTTGGTCATTTCCGCACCCAGGCTGGCGCTGTCGATGACGACGCCCATCTCCGTATTGATGTTTACCGAGCGGGGGTCGAAATTCATCGAGCCGATAAACACCTTGTGACGGTCGACCACGAACGCCTTGGTATGCAGCCCGGTAAATTTTGAACTGACTGGCTGTGTATCTACAAGGGACTTGATGGCAGGGTCAGGGCGTAGTTCATACAGCTCAGCCCCGGTCTCGATGATCGGCTTTCGCCATTTTTGATAGTGACTGTTGACGGCGGGAACATCATGCGAGGCCAGCGAGTTGGTGAGAATTCGCACGCGCACACCCTTCCCGGTCAATTTCTTTATCCCATCAACAAAGTTTTGCTTCGGGATGATGTAAGCGTTAAGCAGGAGGACCTCGTGTTCGGCAGATTTCAGGACTGCACTCAGCGGTGCAGTCACTCCCTCGACCAGTCCACCATCTTCAATCCTGTCAAAGATGAATTCACTGCTGCCAAATTTCAATTCCTGGCTCAGTTGGTTCAGTTCTTCCGTCCAGTCCTGCGGTTCGAGAGCAAATCCCGCCAGTGATCCCGCCGCCTCCAATCGTTCGATGAACCGCTGCGTCTTCCTGGCGACAAATTTGTCATCTACTTTTTGCGGAAGCGCCGAGGCGGAAATCACCCAGCCGCCGTTCCAGATATCGTCAAACATGCCGGATGCCTGACGAGCCACAGGTCCAATGCCAAGAACGTCGAGATCGTGGAAGTTAAACTTGTGACTCAAACCAAAGTAGGAGTCACCTATATTCCGTCCGCCCAGGATGGCTGCGTGATTGTCGGCGACCAGAAGCTTGTTGTGCATGCGGGAATTCAGGTGACCGAAACGCGCGACGAATTCGACACCACGGCCCAGTTGGCGGTTGCGCCAGGGGTTGAATATGCGGAGCTGGATATTCGGATGTTCATGCAGAGCGACCAGGGTCTTGTCTTTGCCAATCAGCAAAAGGTCATCGACAATAAAGCGGACTTTCACGCCTCTGTTGGCCGCCTGGATCACCCGTTTGAGCAGCAGGCGACCGCTGTCGTCGGCATACCAAAGGTAATACATCAGATCCAGCGAAGAGACCGCCTCATCGATCAATGCCAGACGCCAGGTCAGTGCGTCGGCATTATTGTCCAGCAACCAGAAACCTGACTGGTCTGGCTCGTGGGTGCGGGCAATGGATGAATCCATGTCTGCCAGCAGCCCGGCCGTCGCAGGCGGCAGGGCGAACTGCTCGGGTAGGGGTTCTATGTTCCTGGGCAGCGATGCGCAGGCACCGAGTGCCAATAAAACCAGGCCAAGAGGTATCCAGTGCTTGATATCAGATCCTTCCCGAATGTATGTCAGATGGACCTCATGAATCTGAGGTGCTGTAGTTTCCCAAACTCACCACCCCTGGCCGATCTGAATGTACCAGGCATATTCTTCCGGCCCTTTGGCTATATCCAGGCCAAGCCATATGTTTTGTTCCCTGAGTGCCTGGAATCTGACACCCGTGCCAACCGATTTTATATTTTGCGTGGTTTCCAATGGTGCCTCGTCGTTTTTGGTAAAGCCCGCGCCTGCAAACGCGATGCCGGCCCATCTCTCAGAAAAATTATAACGCCCTTCAACCTCGAAGGCGCCAGCGGTCTTGGCCTGATACCGTAGAGCCGGAATGCCTCGAAGAGAAACAAAAGGCACCGCAAAAAATGGCGGCGATCCATCAACCGTCGATGCATCAATCCTCCATGCCAGGACGAACTTCTTATGTAACTGATGAAAGGAATTGACCTTAAGTTGAGCGCGCCAGTAGTCGAAGTCGCTACCGATCGCATCGTCATATCGCCACAGCGTGAAATCGATAAGCTGGCCTGTATTGGGCATCGTGCTGTTATCCCGCGCATCATAAATCGCGCTTCCGGCAATTCCCACGTTTGTAAGAGCAAAATCTGCGAGATCGACTGGAGGCGTGTCGCCAGGGTCAATCTTGAAAATGATGTCAGCATCGAGCGCCAATAGCGACATGCCGAAGAAAATGTTACTCGTTCCCATGCGACGCTTGATGTTGCCATAGGCGAGGTTGCCTGCCAGTTGAAAACCGAACGGAATGTCTTCGAGGAAGATTTCCGAGTTGATTCTCATATTTGCAAGCGCGCCGACTACGCGGTACTTGTCATCCTTGAAGGAGTTGGCGTGACCGACTCCAACGCCAGCCGTGTCGTTGCTGGTATAGAACCCGAACGCACCAGTTGCCGTTGGCGGAGGTTTCGTTTTTTTGCCGGTTTTGCCGACAGAATTCGCAGTTGAGACCCGGGGCTTGTCGCTACTGTCTTTCTTGTGAGAGTAAACGACGCCGGCGCCCAGTCCTTCGCCAATTGCAGGCTCGGTTATGAATATTGGCAGCACCAGAAAGTTGCCCCGCTTGCTTTCCTCCTTCGTCTCACCCCCAGATTCCTCGGTGGCCGTGTTAGGGTCGCCGGTCTCGGCTGCTGCGCTTTCTTCGGCAAGGTCCTGTGCCAGGGCGGCAGTGCCGTAAAAAGTCAGCGCAAGAAGGCACGCTGACGGAATGAGACCGCCCGATAGGTCGTTTCTCTGACATTTAGTTTGTTCGGGCATTCGTGATCTGAACCTTTTCCGCGCGTCTGGTGGATCTAGAATAATCATTAACCGGGCATTACGATAGTTTTCTTGCGATTGGATGTTTGATACGGGGCCAGTTACGCATGGCAACTTGCGCCGGGTCTTACGGTGCCGAATAATCACGTCATCACCCACGCATGAACAGGGAGTCTGTACATGAGCGTTCGACTGGCAGCTTTGTTGCCACTTCTCTGGGTCTTTCTTCAGCCCTGCACGGTTCTTGCCAATGAGGCGACCGATGCATTTGTTACTGATACTGGTGATGCGCAGCGACCAAATGTCGCAGTCGTGCTCGGTGGCGGGGGAGCGCATGCGGTTGCCCATCTCGGGGCATTGCAGGAGCTGGAGCGTCAGAAGGTACCGATTGACCTGATCGTAGGCACCGGCATCGGTGGCGTGATCGGCGGGCTGTATGCGTCCGGAATGACGCTGGCGGAAATCCAGGATTTCCTGCTTGAGACGGACTGGCCGGACATATTTGATCCCGACACACGCCGCGAGGACCTTTCATTCAGGCGCAAGCGTGATGATGAAGATTTTCTGATCAAGTACCGGGTGGGGATCAAGGACGGACAAGCGCAGTTGCCCACCGCGTTGGTTCCGAACGGGAAACTCGGTCGCCTGCTTCAGTCTACGCTGGCCCATACCAAGGGCGTCAAGAGCTTTGACCAACTACCGATACCGTTTCGCACCGTGACCATGGATTTGGTGTCTGGCGAAGAAGTGGTTCTTGATTCGGGGTCCCTGGATCGTGCGATTCTGGCGACGCTATCCTCTCCGGGAACGCTGCCGCCGGTACAGATCGATGACAGACTCCTTATTACGGGCAGTCTTTTGAACAATATTCCGGTTGATGTCGCCCGTGAATGGGGCGCGGACGTCGTCATCGTGGCGGACATAGGTCCCTATACAAGATCGGCGGAAGATTTGAACTCCGTGTTCGGCATCGTGGATCAGGTGAGCCACCTTTTGCAGAGACATAACAGCGTCGCCAGCCTGTCAATGCTGCGTGACTCCGATATCGTTATCAGGCCTGCTGTCGGTCCTGCCAAGGAAACAGATTTTTCATCAATCGACGAGCGCCTGGCGCTCGGCGCCGAGGCGGTAACCGCCGTCGCTGAAAGCCTTTCGGCGATTCGATTGAGCGATGTCCAGTACGAGAGGCTCGCGGCTGATCGGCTGTCGAAACGAATTCTGGTCCCGGTAATCACTGCCATCGAACTTAGCAATGATTCCGATGTCGATGATGCGCTGATTCTTGCCCAGCTCAGCCAGCCGCTGAACGCTCGACTGGATAAAGAGCAGCTCGAAGCAGACATGCAAAAAATCTACGGGATTGGTGCATTCAATTCGGTTGAGTTCAATCTACGGCAAGAGGATGAGAAAGCAATTCTGGAAATCCGCACGCTTGAAAGCCGTGCTGGAAATCGATTCTGGCGTTTCGGTATCTCGCTGCAGGACGATCTCGAGGGCAACAGTTCGTATACGGGATCAGCAAGTCTCACCTGGACGCAGCTCAACAGGCTGGGGGCTGAGTGGCGAAATGTTTTTCGCATCGGCGAGCGCCAGCAGTTATCGACCGAGTTTTATCAACCAGTCGACAGGCTGGGCAGATATTTTGTATCCGCAAGCGGTGGCTTTGGAGAACGCAATGTCAACATTTTTGCCAGTGGTGACATTGTAGGACAGGCCAGGGTGCAGGAACTTGTCGGTCAGCTAAGTGCAGGCCGCATCTTTGGCAATTCCGGCGAAGTCAGATTGGGATTGCTGCGTGGTACAGGTTCTTCGAGATCGAACATTGGAAGTGGCATCCCATCAGCAGATTTTGATATTGGTGGGGCGAGTGCGTCTGCAGCCTACGACACTTTCGACAATATCTATTTTCCCGAAAACGGGGCCCAGGCCAGGCTGGCGTGGACGGGGCAGAGGCAATCTCTGGGCAGCAGCATCGATGTGGACATTCTCGTCGGACGTATCGCAGTCGTGAGGACCTGGGGTACACATAGCCTGCTCGGTGCATTGGACGTGCAGACGCAACTCGATGACGTAGCCGGGGCGCAGAACCTGCTGTCGACCGGAGGCCTGTTCAGGCTGTCAGGCTTTCAACGGGACGAGCTGAGTGGTCGGCATACCGCAGTGGGTAGGGCAATCTACTATCGCCAAATACACTCCAACCCCTTGCGGGGACTCCTCAATGCATCTCTATATCTCGGCGCCTCTGTGGAAATAGGCAATGCCTGGCAAAACTCGAGCGATATCTCGTTTAGTAACTCTCTGGTGGCTGGATCACTATTCGTCGGCGCCGATACCTTTATCGGGCCTGTCTACTTCGCCGGTGGGCTTGCCGAGGGCGGTCATTCGGCGCTTTATCTGTTCGTCGGGCGTCCGTTCTAGAGATTTTGCAGCGGAAATGATCGCGGCGGCTGCTACTATGTAAATTCAGGTTTGAGCATGTTGCTCGCCCTGCCCGAAAAATAAAAACGGTGCGATGGCTGCATATCGTCCAAAAGGTCAGACAGCTTATGTTTGATTCAGATTTTCGACATACATCCAGGCCGGCCTTTGTTGTGTTGTTCCTGTTCGCGGGGTCTGCTGGTCTCGCTCAAGCTGTGAGCGCAGAGGAATTTGCCGAACCACCGCCGGCCGTCAGCGACAACACGATAACCGACGCTATGGAGGCCCCGCTCGAAAATGTCTGGCCAGCGCTATCTGAACCACGGTTTGGTGACCTTGACGCCATGGTCGAGCGCGGCGAAATCCGTGTGCTGACGAGTTTCACGCTCGGCTCTTATTTCATCGACAGAGGCAGGCAACGGGGTACCGTCTATGAGTTGTCGCAAATTCTCGAGACGTATGCCCGCGATAAACTCGGCAAGAAAGCGCAGCGTCTGAAAGTTACGATCATTCCGGTCAGGCGCGACCAACTCCTTCCATTCTTGATCGCAGGACATGGTGACGTTGCTTTTGCCAACCTGACCGTAACCCCTGAACGGAGCAAGATCGTTGATTTTTCAGTGCCGTTTACGAGAAAGGCCCGTGAATTGCTGGTGACCGGCCCGAGCGCAGCAACGATAACAAATGTGACGGATCTGGCGGGAAAGGAAGTTGTTGTACCGCGCGCGTCCAGCTATTACGAAAGTATCAGTGAACTGAATGAGAAATTTCTCGGCGCCGGCCTGGAACCGATCAGGATAACGCTCTCTGATCCACGACTCGAGGCCGATGATATCCTTGAGATGATGGATGCTGGATTATTGCCTATCACGGTCGTTGACGAGCATCGGGTAAGAGTTTGGGCAAAAGTGTTTAAGAATCTCTCAGTGCACGAAGACATTGAGTTCAGGAAGAATGCAGCGATCGCACTCGCAATGAGACAGGAGAGCCCGCAACTCAAGGAATTGCTCGATGGCTTTGTTCACAAGAATCGTTTTGGCACGTTGATCACAAATATCCTGCTGAAAAAATATGGCGAATATGTTGGCTGGGTGCGACCGGCATTGGAACGTGAGCCTTTTCGGCGATTCGAACAATTGGCCGGCCTTTTTCGGACTTATGGAGCGCGCTACGATTTCGACTGGTTACTACTTGCCAGTTTTGCATTTCAGGAATCCGGTTTCGATCAGAATGTTCGCAGCCCTGTTGGTGCTATCGGCGTCATGCAGGTCATGCCCGCAACTGCCGCAGATCGGGCAGTCGGTATTCCTGATATCGAAGATTTGGAAAACAATATTCACGCCGGCACCAAGTACCTGTACGTGCTTCGAGGCCACTATTTCTCCGACGAGGCGATGGATCCGACTGAACGAATGTTGTTCACGATGGCTGGCTATAATGCCGGCCCGAACAGGATAAACCGGCTAAGAAGGGTAGCGGCGGCACGTGGCCTCGATCCAAACGTCTGGTTCAATAACGTCGAGCTTGTCGTCGCGGCGCAGGTCGGCCGCGAACCAATCACGTATGTGGGCAATATTTACAGGTACTACATTGCGTACAAACGCGCACTGGCTTCCCTGGAAAGCAAAGAATCGATCCAGACAGTAAATTGATCAGCTCGCGTCGCCGCACAGGTGTAACATTAGGCGTGGGAGGCGCCTGAAATAATGACAAATCGATTGTGGCAACTGCTTGTAATATCAACATTTTTTGACCGTTTCGACGTTAAGCGGTTGCATCTTTCTGCCTGGCGGCACAGTCGTCGATTCTGCGCTTGTCGTGCATACGGCGGGATCGAAAAAACATACCGCAGCTGTCCAGGTACCCGTCGCAGCATCAGAAGTATTTGCTACCATCGTTCGCATGATCGAGAACAATCCGGACTTGCTTATCGAAAGCCGCAACGACAAAGCTTTTCTGATCGAGGTTGCGAAGGGAAGCGTAAGTCTGACGGGGCAAGTTACGGATCTCGGGGTTGGCCGTTCACTCCTTTATGTATGGGCAGACGCGGGTGAAAGTGGAGTGACGGGCGAAGAGCTGGCCACGTCGGTAGTTCAAAACGTATGTGATGAACTTGGTGTTGAGCACGAACTCGTTAATTATTAAGCGAATACAATAGCGCCGACGGAGATTGACCGCCGCGCAACACGACATAAGAAAAAGAATATGAATCGTAAATTACCTGACAATCCGCGCCCGCGGCTGCGCTTCAAACACACGCTGCCACTTCTTGCGATCCTTGCGCCGATTATTTTCGTAACAGCCTTGATATCTGCCTGTGCGGCAAACGGGCAACAACCTGAACAAGTGGTCATTGCGCCGCTTGGCTCGGGCAGCACCGTCAGCTCCGGCATGACCCGGGAGGAACTCGAGGACCATGTCAGGCGATTCGCTGATCGCTACTTCACGAGAATGTCACTTGCAGCAAACGTTCTAAGGGACCGAACAGAATCCGATGAACATAGGCGCTTAATGCATGACTGGAAAACGGTTTCCCATGCGGCGATCGTCGAAGTTGCGATCGGTCCGAATGCGGTGACCAATCTGCTCGACATGATGGTGCTGACAAGGCTGTCACGATTGGTCGTTGAGAGTTACTGGATACCGGAAGTATTGGGCGAAGAACTCGGAGCCGAATTTTTTCAAACCTTTATCGATCTGGAAGAAGATATCTGGACGGTGGCCGATGACGTACTCACAGCACAACATCAGAACGAACTGAAATATCTGGTGGATCAGTGGCATGCGGAAAATCCTGATCAGTACTACCCGTGGTACGTGAGGTTGAGTAACTTTTCCGGTCAGCGGGCGGCAAGCCTTGCTGCGGTTCAGCAATCCGGTGGGCTCCTCAAAGAAGTCGCCAGAGCGCGAGAAGCTGCGGAGGAGATTCAGGCATTCGGAGAACGCGTGCTGTTTTACCTTCAGCGCGCGCCGGCGCTTACAAGCAACCAGTTCGAGTCAACCGTTGGCAGTGTTCTTGGCGGACCAGAGATATCCAGGCTCATCGATGATACGGACCGCTTCGTTGCAACCCTCGAACGCCTCGTCGAACTAATCGCGGCACTTCCCGAGAATCGCCTTGCCGTGGTCGATCAATTCATGGACCGCGTCGGCGAAGAGCGTAATGAGCTACTGCAGGATCTGTCGACGGCCGAACCCGGCTTACGCGCAGTATTGGCTGACCTGCAGCCGGTGCTGGAATCCCTCGAGCGGACTATGGTAGCAGCGAAGACACCGGGCCCGAACCCCGATGCAAGACCCTTCGATATCAACGAATACAGGGCGCTCGTTGCCGAGTCGGCAGTGACTGCGGCGGAATTGCGGCTGCTCATCGAATCTGTTGCGGACTTACTGGCCGGTGCGTCCGATGCATCGCCGCTCGTGTCAGCCCTGGTTGAGGCCGAAAGGACGGTAGTCGACCGGCTGTTCTTTCAAATGTTGGCGCTGATCGTCATCTTCTTTCTTGCTTTGCTCGCTTACCGCTTTGTTGCAGGCCGCTTCTTTCCGAGCCAGTAATTCGGGGTATGACCATCGACTCGTTGTTCTGAATAGCACAACGCAATAAAATCACGCTCTATTTCCTCCGGCATGTCACCTCGGCATGCCTTCAAACATTGGATTAATACCTGAAATGAATCACCGAATACTTGCCTTCTTCTCGAAGACACTGGTTGTGGCAATGCTGCTCGCAGGCCAGGCAGCAGACGCCGATGTGTTGGTCCTCAAGAATGGAGACCGAATAACCGGTGACATCAAGCGAATCTGGGATAGCGAGATCTCGATCGAGCCCGAATACTCGGATAAGTTCCAGGTGGACGTGTCAGCCGTTGACTATATTAAATCTGATCGTGATTTTGAGATCGAATTGGATGACGGTACAAAATTGGTTGCCCGACTCGCCGGATCCGACTCCGACGGCAATCAGATCGTCAAGACTGCAAATATATCAGTATCCGTACCGTTGGCGCGGCTTTTCGAACTGGACGAACCGGAAGAAGATTTCGATTGGGAGAGCAATGTGGATTTTTCTGCTGCCGTAAACAGTGGCAATACTGATAGCAGCAACACCAAGCTAAGAGCTGATACGACGATCAAGTTTCCGGGTCACAGGCATATTGGCGAGATAACTTTTCTCAAGGAAGACCTGGCTGAAGAGACGACCCAGGATAAGGCACTTTTTAAATACGACTACAACTGGCTTTTCCGCGATCCCTGGTTTTTCAGCACACAACTGAGTTTCGAGCGGGATCCGATTATTGAACTGGACCAGCGTGTCATTTTGAGTGTCGGTATTGGCCGCGACATCTGGAATACGCCACGCAAAGCGCTGAGTGTGCAGTTGGGTGCTGGTGCGCAGACTGAAGAAATCGGTCAGGTAACGACAGAAAGTGCCGTCGTGACATGGTCGCTACGTTACCGGCAGGATTTTTTCAGTGACGATCTCGAGCTGTACCACAATGACAGCATTACTTACAACGTTAGTGGCCGAACCAATACGAGTTACAAGACTACGACTGGTTTGCGTTTTGAGATTACAGATTTGTTGTACGCGAACCTGTCTGTCGACTTCGACTATGAGACCGATCCGGTCGAACCTGCCGTGAGCGAGGATATCGCCCTGCTGGTAGGGGTCGGCGTAGAATTTTGAGCTTGCAGGTCATGGCGGTCCAGGATTGACATTTCTATGTTCGACACCAAGACTGGGTAACCAGTAAGCACCGGCAACCGTGAACCAAGCAGGGATAATCGTGAGCGATCTAGACGACCTAATTGAACAACTAAAGCAAAAACGTGATGAACTGAGAGTTCAGGCAAATCTTGCTTCCAGGGAAATTAAGGATGAGTGGCAGGAACTGGATGACAAAATGGAGGACTTCCTGGCCAAAGCGAAACTCGGTGAAACTGGCGAGGGCATAGGTAGTGCGCTCGGCCAGCTGGGACATGAGCTGAAGCAGGGCTACGATCGGGTTCGGGACGCCGTAAAGGACGCCTGATCTGCCGCAAAAAAAATGGGCCTGACCAGGCCCATCTCTTTAAGTACTGTGCAGCGCTAACTAGTCTGCTGGCCCTGGTTCAACCGAAATCGCCACGGCTTCGGTGACGGTGGTCACGACCAGGTCGCCGACTTCTGCTCTTCGGAGATTTTCCGGATTGCGCGCCAAAAACTCTTCGACGGTGCCGTCGGGTCCTTCCAACTTGAATGTGTTGGCTTCCAGATTGATGTCCATAACGGTGTAGATCACGACTTCCGTGTCAACGGCTGCGACGCCTGGCATCTCGCCTTTTTCGGTACGCTCCAGGGTGGTGAGACCGAGCGCGCCGGCTTGCATGCCGTCATTCGCAATGACTTCGATGGAAATGCTGGAAATGTATTGCGCTACAACGATATCACCAACGGCAACCTGATCCAGGTTGCGGGCTTCATCGCTCGCGGTGAAAGAAATCGTCTCGCCGTCCGCCCGGAGTAGTGTGACCTCTCGGGTCTCGTGATTGATGGTCTCGACCCGTGCTGTGACCATCTGTGACTGGCTGGCAGAGAAAGACGGTTTTTCCGTCGCCGCTGGCTCGCCGCCGGCCATTGCGATCGTGCCCACCAATAACAGGGCCAGGACGGATGTGTATTTAAGTACATTCATTGAAGAATCCCATGGTAATAAGTCGGCCGGATACTATAGAACAGGTCGATCGGGCGCAATGAGTTTGCGTGCGGGACCATTGGAGCTCTTGCGAAGGAAACGGGCCCCGTGCGGGGCCCGCCGTGCTTGTATCAAAATAACAGTACTTGAGCTATTTTTCCTTTGCCTGCTCTTCCGGGATCCTGTTGTTCTCGACTTTCTGGTGCCGGCGATTGCCCATGCTTTTCATGAGGGCTTTCAGGCAGTTGATTCAACGGAACGACCAGGTCGCCGTCTGCCGGCTACTGGCTGAATCCGTCGAGTCCCTCCCGCAATCTGGTCGCCCAGAATCGTATCAGCCGCCTGGCTTCTGCGGAATTTGTCACTGAGTTGGATCGTGTAAAAGTGCCGCCTATTGTCTCGGCAGCGCGTCGATCAACGGAACGTGCGAGGATCGTGCCGGTCTCAGAGTCCCGCAACTCCAGCACCAGCGTTGCTTCGCCGACGGAGCTCAGATAGATAAAGGAACGACCACCTATGGGATCCGGGGGAACGTAGGAAGTAACGTCGAGCAGCCCACCCCGCACCATTAAGACATCAGGGCCAGGTTCATCGACGAGCTCATATTTTTCGATTTTTTCAAACTCCTCTTTGAATACTTTGCCGACAAGTTCCTCAAACTGGGCCCGGGACTTGTCGTCGATGAAATACGGCCCGCCCTGACTTCGCGCCATTGTTGACTCGGCCCCTGTCCTTGACCTGTCTGTACTCGATTCCGGCACCAACCAGCCAGATTTTCGTGTAGCCGGAAATGTCGAAATCCGGTCTCGCCCATGCCACATCGGCCTGGCTGTTGTCGACTTTGTGCAGGCCATCGAACGAAAGCTCAGCATCCGGACCGGTCTGGATGGTTGGCGGGGCAGTTGTGCAAGCGACTAAAACGACTGCAAAAATCAAGCGCGTCGTCAGCCGCAAAACTGAGTTGATTTTTTTCATGTTTGGCGTCCTCTCTGATCCGGGAGATAATTTTTCTTAATTCTGGCACCGTGACTCGACGATGCGAACTATGCATTTTAACATGCGCCATGGTCGAATTTCGACCGGCTGTAAAGCGATAGAGCCACCCGTCGATTACCGGCCCCGCATGGGGAACCGGGACGCAGTTCATGTTGGACCGGGATGACCTCTGGCCAAGGGTCGATTATTAGCGGGCTGTTTCAATCGTCGGCCCTTTCTTCCTGCTTCTCTGCTTTACGATCTTCTACCAGGCCCCGGGCATCGACTTTGCCAGCCACTGCTTCAATGGTGTCAATGCGACACGACTCGAGACGCTGTCCCCTGCCGCGGTAGACGATCTCACCAAAACCCTTCGAACACACTCTACTCATCGTATCTTTCACGGCAATACCGTATGCGCCGCGTAGGTCGAAACATTTACGCTGCATTGTGAAGAGATAGTGATTGTTACCAGTGGCCTTAATGTAAACGTGTTGATCATCAATCGCGTCAAATGAATTGATGCTTCGCTTGTTTACACATACGCGCTCGACCGCCTCTTCTTCTTCAGCCTCGTCCTCCGCTTCGTCCGCAAAGGCACTGGTGGCGCTCAATGCCAGGATCAGGAATAAGAGTTGCTATCGTCTCATCATGTTCTTCCTTTTTTATATAACGGCTGTGCGATTGTTTCGTGCATGGTCAATCATCATTTTGCTTGTTGCTTTGGCGACTTGAAATAAGTGCGCTGACCAGACCTGCGACGAGAATCGCGACGTAAAGCTGGCCGAAGACAGCCTGCATGTAAGCAAGCGCTCTGGCCGTTGCAGAAATTGGCAAGATGTCCCCGTACCCCAAGGTCGTCATCGTCACAAAACTGAAATAAAGCCATTCGCTGTCCCATCCGCGGCCCTGCAGCGGCGTAAACCCGGCAAATGATCCCGGTGAGATCATTTCCAACATGGTGTAAGCGACCGCCCAAATTACGCCGAGCAGCAGGTAAACACAGACAGCTCCGACCAGCCTGTTCGGACTAATGTCCGTTTCCATGGCGATCTGTTTCAAGGTGAAGGAGATGGCAACCAGAAGAAAAACGAACAAAGCCGCAAAAGAGGCATAGAGATAAACGGGTGAGGCAAGGTTGACTGCCAGTGCATTGAACACGATTCCGGCGATCACAAAAGCGATACCGACAGAAAACCATCGTCCTGAGCCACGCAGGCTCCATATGCCTATGAACAGAAGACAGGAGAATGCCAGCGCCCTGACAATCGGTCTTGACAATATGGCCAGATCATCTGTGGCGGGCACTATGACCAGAAATATGAAAAGCGCCAGCAATAACCAGGAAAAATTATTCTTATTCACGATCTGTCTCAGCAGTTTCTATGATGCCAGGATCGGGTTGCGCGTATTGAATATCCATCTTTTGGGTTTCAGGACTTGCGTGTGCGTCAAATTAATTCGCCGTCGAAGCGGACAGTAGAATATGCAATCATTATATGCAATTTCCTGAGATCAGTGTGTCGCTACAATAATGATTCATAGGGCTGTCTCAATCGCGGTGTTGGCGTATTGCCTCGCCAACCCCAGTGCTGCTGAGGAGGTGGAAGCGGGCGAGGGACAGTGCGGTCGATTTCGATGAGGAACTCGAAGCGGGCGAGGACTGTGCGATCGACTTCGATGAGGAACTCGAACCGGGCGAGGACTGTGCGGTCGATTTCGATGAGGAACTCGATGAGGTAGAAATCGACGTCGAGGGAAGCATTGGTGATGCAGAAGAACGCCGCGGAATTCGCGTAAATGGGGATCTAAGAGTCGGCTACGCAGCTGCAGGTGACGATTTCCAGGATGTCACATTAGGCGAGACAGGCACTCTGCGAGCGCGCTGGCGCATAAGATCAACCTTGGGATTCGCCGACAACCTTCGCGGAGTCATTCGTCTGGCCGGCATTTGCTCGACCGACGGGTGTGATCCTGACTTCGTCCTTCAGCCAGATACTCCAACCCTGACCAGCCTGGATGACGGCCAAATTACAATTGATTCCTTGTTTCTGCACTGGTTCCAAAGTGATCGATTCGATGTCGCTGTTGGTCGCATGGAGACGAAGTTCGTCGCCCGTGGCGGCGTATATTCGAAGTCTCTCGATCGAAACAACAGTAATAATCTGCGCGTCAACTGGACCGACGGAATTCACAGTACGTTCAAAGCAAGGAACGGATGGGAATCTCACATGATATTGCAGTACAACCCGGAAGACGGTCCGGGTAGTGTGAGCCGGGTTCCGCTCGACTTCAGCAGCGCTAAATCGCGTGTCTCGTATTTCTTCGGTTTCGAGAATTTGCAGTCGAAGCGATTGTTCATACAACGAGCATTCGACATCACTTACATGCCCTCGTCGCTGCTTGTCGATGGACAAACCTCTGGACCTGCTGAAGATTACTGGGGAATCGTCGCGCGTGCAGCCAGTCGATGGCCGCTGCGTGCCGAGGGCTGGAGAATTCGACTGTCGAGCGAGGTAGGCTATGCACCGAATACGCCAACAAAAACTGCGTCAGGCATCATCGGCACCGGCAATGCGGATGGTCTTGCCTGGAACGTCACTGCGAGTGTCATGGACTTCGTGCCGAACCACAGTATCGGTATCAATTTCGCGAAGACCGAGGCGGGATGGCTTTTGTCACCGCAGTATCGGGACAACGAACGACTGTTCGAGATTCGCTACGTGTGGCGGCCGACGGGCCGCCTGAGCGTGGACGTTCGTGGTCGCTGGCGCGACGAACTGCGTCAACGAATTGTAGAAGACCCTGGCCGGGATCGATTCGACTTCTACGCCAGATTCACCTGGTCTTTCGCACTTAAAGAATAATTGACATTGATCGGCCAGTATTTTCCTGACGTGACAGTTTACTTATTTTAGGAACACTTCCGAAAGCGGCGTACCAATGGCACCAGAAGGCGGCTTCACATTGAGATAGGCCGCCAGGGTCGATGCGATATCATACGGCGTAACAGGACGATTCACCTTCGCGGCGGGCAAGCCAGCCCCGGCGAACATCACCGGCACGAACGTGTCATAGCGCCATGGTGAACCATGAGTCGACGCAACAACCAAACCGTCGAAGTCGTTAATGAATACGTCGGGCTCGAACACCAGGTAGATATCACCTGATCGTTTCGGGTGGAAGTTACGCAGAATCGTGCGCATCAACAGGGTGTCGGGCAGACTCGCCGTGCGGAGCGCTGTGCTGGAAACGGCGTCGGCCACGCCCTTGAACTTCTTTAACTCGTGCAGCGACGGCATTCTCCACAACTGACTGGTCCAGTCCCTTTGTCGCGAATCAGGTCACGGTTGAGATAGATATAGGGATGAAAGTAGGCTTCGATCAGTTCCTCGCCAATGCCGAACTGCTTCTTTAGTGCGTTGATGGCCGGCGTTCTGTCCAGCGTATTGGTGTCGAAGTAATGCGCCTTTTCGATACCCAGTTCGTGCAGATATCCCCGGGCGCTTCCGGCTGACCGTGATCGGCAGACAGCACGATCAATGTATTAGCCAGCCCGACTTTTTTGTCGACGTAGGCAAACAAATCCGCCAGCGTACGGTCAAGGCGAGCAAGATTGTCTTCGATTTCCAGGCTGGAGGCACCAAACAGGTGACCAACGTAATCGTTGGATGAAAAACTGATGGCGAGATAATCCGGCACCTCATCCTGACCCAGCTGCTCCTTGTCCAGCAGCGTCTTGGCAAAATCCAGGGTCAGTTCGTCACCGGCCGGACTCAAGTGTCAGTTTTGTGGTGAAATACTTGTCATCGTGCTTCGCCATAGGCATGCGGAAAGACCCGGCCGAAACCTGCCAGGTCGGTCTCATACGCACGGTCATCGGCGTCGCCGAATAAATACTTGGATGACGGGTGCATCAACTCCCATGACTTACCCGCATAGGATGATGCTGGTTTGCGCGCATTCCACGCATTCACCCAGGCGGGATATTTGTCGTAGTAATAATCGCTGGTGACAAACTCGCCGCTGGCCTTGGAAAACCAGAAGGCCTTGCCTGCATGTCCAGCCAGCGATACTGCACCGCGATCCTTTACTGATACGGCGAAGATTTTCGATCGCCCGGCAAAATGGATAGCCATCTCGTCGCTCAGCGTGGAGGTCAGGATGTTATTCGGTGACCGGCCATCTACTTTGGCGGCTTTCTGCGTCGGATCGATCTCGGTCTTCTGGTCTACATCGGCACCAGCCGTAAGCAGGTGGTAGCGGGAGTCCTCGATGTTATACACGAGGCGATCCAGTTCACGGTCGAACCAGACATTCGCCACCATGCCGTGTGCAGCAGGCACAGTGCCAGTGGCCAGAGACACGTGACCCACAATGGTCTCGGTGTTGGCGTGCTGGTAATGGGCGTTGGCGTAGTGGATGCCATCTTCCATCAGGTAACGAAACCCACCGTCGCCCAGCACATTGTCGAAACGGCTCGGCAGATCGCCGCGCAGGGCATCTACGGTAATCTGCAGAATCAGTTTCGGTTGTTCACCAGCCCATGCAGACGGGCCAGCTACGAGCAGGGCCGCCAGTGCAGAAATAAGAACCGTCTGGCAGAGTCGCTGATATGATTTTGCTGCGGATCATTAACGAAAGACCTCCAAATCTTCACGACCGCTACGGCCATCCCATGGCTCTCGCGGCATACGACCGCCATGGAAGGCGGGAGCTGCAGAAGCGCAGGAGCAGTTTTCAGTGCCCATACATTCCTACTTTAAAAGCCGGGCGTCTGATGATCAGTCGCCCGGCACGTACTCATATTTTCCTATGCCTTAGTTCGACCCGCCGGTGTCTTTCTGAAGTGACTCAAGCACGCGGTCCAGGTTGAAACTCCCAGGTTTTTGGCGTGGCGGGTATTCCTTAAAAGTACCAATAAACTTACCCACGAAGGCCGCTCGCAGGGCGTGATCAGATATAAACGCTCAAAGCGCCATGTTTCATAAGCACCGGACTCCCAGTCGGCTCGCTCGAAAGGATCGCGAAGCGAGATTGAATAATTTTGGAAAGCGCAGCGTCACATACGGCTCCTGCCAGACGTCCATGCCGTGGGCCCCGTTGCTCGGTAAACATCAATTTCCATTGGCCCATATCGCAATGCCGACAGTTGGCCGTCGTCGGTGAAGTAGAACATCTCCTTTCGCGGGCCCCTTCTTCTACCTGCCCGGTGAAGAGACGGCAACATGTTGTAACCGTCGAGATGGACGTTGAATTTCTTTCCGCCAGCCTCTATGGCCTTTGAGTAACTTGTTCTTGATGTCAGGTTCGCCGGCCGCAGCAAGCAGCTGTTGGCATCCAGTCTTCCATGGAGATGATTTCGTTGGAAACCTGGCCGGGTTCGATCTTGCCCGGGCCATTTCACCATCATCGGCACACGAAAACCGCCTTCCCAGGTGGTGTTCTTCTCACCACGGAAAGGAGTCGTGCCGCCATCAGGCCAAGTGAAGGTCTCGGCGCCATTGTCAGTGGAATACATGACGATGGTGTTGTCAGCAATACCGAGCTCGTCCAGCTTGGCCAGCAGTTCGCCAACCATGCCATCGTGCTCGACCATGCCGTCCGCATAGATGCCCTGTCCGGTAACGCCTTTCGATTCGGCTTTTAAACGTGTCCATACATGCATGCGGGTGGTGTTATACCAGACGAAAAACGGCTTTTCCGCTTTATGGGCCCTGTCTATAAAATCAAGCGCAAGCTCGGTGACCTCTTCATCAATAGTCTCCATGCGCTTCATGTTCAGCGGGCCGGTGTCCTCGATCTTGCCGTCTGCGATCGAGTGAATTACACCTCGGGGACCGAATTTCTTGGC
>PVMK01117548.1_pt1 | contig 18994 bp, 20 predicted proteins | sample 1853481 | NCBI WGS metagenome assembly PVMK01 (sample SAMN08533507, study PRJNA380276) | Marine sediment metagenome, whole genome shotgun sequencing project. | reverse complement strand
TTGATATGCCTCGTCATCGCCTATCCGTTTGCATACTGGATTGCTACCCGTAGGAAGCAGAACACACGAACGCTTCTCCTCATCGCCGTACTCGTTCCGTTCTGGTCGAACTTCCTCGTTCGAACCTACGCATGGCGGATGCTGCTCGACTCCGATGGGTACATCACCCAGATCGGACAGGCTCTTGGACTCTGGGACCGGCTGCTTTTCACGGCACCAGCCGTGTTCATAGGACTGGTCTACGGATACCTGCCGTTCATGGTGCTCCCGCTCTATGCCACTCTCGAGCGAATGGACTGGGATCTGGTCGAGGCCGGAAGAGATCTCTTTGCCTCGGGTCCAAGGGCATTCCAGAAGATCACGCTCCCATTGTCGAGGCCAGGGATCATCGCTGGATCGATTCTGGTTTTCATCCCGAGCCTTGGCGCCTATGTGACGCCCGACATCCTCGGCGGGGGCAAAACGAATCTGCTCGGTAACTTCATAGCGCTCCAGTTCGGTGCGGCAGCGAACTGGCCATTCGGATCGGCCCTCTCTTCGACGATCCTCATCGTGATGTTGGTCGCGACCATCCTCTACTTCCGAACAGGCGGCAGAACTATATGACGTCCCGTAGCGCCGCGACCTCTCGCTGGGCGGACCGGTTCCTGGCCCTCAACGGTTGGTTGGTGTTTGCGTTCCTCTATCTGCCCATCGTCATGGTCGTGGTGTTCTCGTTCTCGGGGTCTGCGAATGTCGGCATCTGGGGCGGCTTTTCGCTGCGCTGGTACGAGAGGATGTTCGCCAACGAGCAACTCTTGAACTCCGTCCAGAATTCGATCATTGTTGCCTTGATATCGACCACCGTTGCCACGGTGCTCGGCACCGCAGCGGCGCTCTCGTTGGATCGCTATCGGCGATGGGTCGGTCGCGGCGCATTCGACGGACTGCTCTATCTGCCGATCATCATCCCCGATGTGGCGATGGCGGTCATGCTCCTCATATGGTTCGCACAGACTGACATCGTGCCGTTCGGTCGTGCATCGATCACCTTGGCGCACATCGCCTTCAGCATCTCGTTCGTCGCGATCATCGTTCGCGCACGGCTTGCGAACATGGACCCTTCGATGGAGGATGCGGCGTCCGACCTCTACGCCGGTAGATGGAAGACGTTCAGCAAGGTGACATTGCCATTGATACTTCCCGGAGTTCTTGGCGGAGCACTTCTTGCGTTGACGCTGTCACTTGACGACGTCGTCATTACAAGTTTCGTCCAGGGCCCCGGGGCGACGACACTCCCGGTGTACGTATTCGGGCTCATCAGAAAGTCAATAACACCCGAGATCAACGCAGTATCGACCCTCATGATTACCATTTCGATGGTGCTTGTGGTGGGTTCGCTTGCGATCCAACGCGGCTCAGAACGAAGGAACTGATGACACGAGGAATGAACCGACCCAACCATGAGAGACCGATCCGAGGAGGACAACAAATGAAACGACTAGCGATCTTGGTGGCCGTCGTAGCGCTGGTGGCTGCTGCGTGCGGTGACGACGCGGACGATACGACCGCGACAACGACTCCGGGCACCACGCAGACGACAGAGGCTGCACCGACGGGTGTGCAGGCGCTTGCAGATGCATGTGCACCTGGCGAAACCGACGGCGACTTGAACCTCGCCAACTGGACGGAGTACACCCCGACCGGTATTTTGTCGGAGGAAGCAGAGGTCAAGGACCTCTTGGCCGGCTTCGAGGAAGAGTACGGCGTAAACACAACTCTCACCGAGTATGACTCGAACGAGACGATGCTCGCACAGGTCAGCGCAGGTGTCGCGTACGACGTCGTCGTGCCGTCCGACTACATGGTATCGATCATGAAGGACGCCGATCTGCTCGTGAAGTTCAATCAGGCTGTGATACCGAATCTCGACGCGAACATCGCGGACCTGTTCAAGGAAACGTCATACGACCCTGGGAACCAGTACTCGGCCCCGTATCAGTGGGGAACCACCGGAATCGGCTATAAGTACGGATCGATCGATGATGAGAACGGCGTCTCATGGGCCGTGATCTTCGATGCGGACGTCAGCGCAGCCAACGCAGGGTTCATCTCGCTGCTCGACGACACGCGTGAAACGCTCGGTTCGGCGTTGAAGTACCTCGGGTACTCGCTGAACACGACGGTCGAGGCCGAGGTCGACGAGGCGGCACAGTTGATCTCCGATACCAAGGGACGGCTCGCAGCGTTCAACTCGACCTCATACTGGACGTTGCTGACAACCGGCGAGACGGTCGTGGCTCAAGGCTGGAACGGCGATTTCTTGGCCGAGTACGACAGCATCTCGACGTGGGACGACAACGGCGAACTCACCTATGACGCCTACGAGGACTTCGGCTATGCCATTCCGATCGAGGGTTCTGCAGCCTGGGTTGACACGATGGCGATCCCGACGACCGCCGAGCATCCGTGTACGGCGCAAGCATTCGTCAACTACATGCTCGACGCCGAGAACGGCGCGGCGCTGACGAACTACAACTACTACGCCAGCCCGAACGCGGCATCCGAGGAATTCATCTATCCGGAGATCCTTACGGATCCGTCCATCTATCCGCCGCCGGAGACGATGGCGATCCTCGAGTTCTTCGCGGACCTTGGTGACTTCAACAACTACTACGCCGATGCGTTCGCTATTGCGAAGGGATAGGTGGGTCTAGCCCTGTCAGAGCAGTGAGCGAGAGAGAAGGGGACCCGGCGTCGATACCGGGTCCCCTTCTCAACGTACGGAGACCGTCATGACAACCCACGTCGGAGCGTTCGCACCGTCACCGGCATCGGAGGTTGTGTACGCTCGGACGACAGCGGTGCGACGATAAGAGGAGACCCTATGAGCAGCCAGAACGTCCCTATAGGAGCATTACCTGATCTGGGAGACGTTCCGGACTCCATGTTCGCACAGGTCATCCGATCCGAACGGATGGGTGACCCTCGTGACGCGTTCGTTGTCGAGGAGATCGGTGTCCCGGTTCCCGGCCCCAACGACGTTCTCATCGCGGTCATGGCCGCCGGGGTGAACTTCAACAATGTCTGGGCCGCCAAGGGTGTGCCGATCGATGTGATCAAGGTGCGTCAGAAACGCGGCGACGTCCGCGAGTATCACATCGGCGGGTCCGACGCCTCGGGGATCGTCTGGGCGATCGGCGACGAGGTAACCCGAGTCGCTGTCGGTGACGAAGTCGTTGTCCACCACGGTGTGTGGGATGAGCGACGATCCTTGGATCGTGGCTGGGGAAGGATCCGATCATCGCTCCGTCCGCACGGATATGGGGGTACGAGACCAATGACGGGTCGTTCGCACAGTTCAGCCTCGCCCAGGAACACCAGCTCATGCCCAAGGCTCCCCGTCTCACGTGGGAGGAAGCTGCAGTGCCGACTCTGGTCGGCACGACCGCATACAGGATGCTCCACGGCTGGGCAGGAAACACCATCGGTGAAGGTGACATCGTTCTCGTATGGGGTGGCTCGGGCGGTCTCGGCGGTCAAGCGATCCAGCTTGCAACGCTCGCTGGGGCCAAGGCGATCGCGGTGGTTTCAAACGCTGAGCGGGGACAATATTGCGTGGACCTCGGAGCTGTCGGCTACATCAACCGCAAGGACTTCGATCACTGGGGCGTCCCGCCGCATTGGGACGACAACGAAGGTCAGAGGGAGTGGACCGGGGGGGCGCGTGCGTTCGGAAAGGCGATGTGGGATATCCTTGGCGAACGTCGCAATCCGAACATCGTCTTCGAGCACCCTGGCGAGGACACAATCCCAACGTCGATCTTCGTATGCGATCCAGGAGGGATGGTGGTCATCTGCGCCGGAACCACCGGCTACACAGCGGTCGTCGACCTTCGATACCACTGGACGAGGCAGAAGCGTCTCCAGGGATCCCACGGCACGAATGACGGGCAGGCGTACGCGTACAACCAGCTTGTCGTCGACGGGAAAATCGATCCGTGCCTCGGCAAGGTCGCCCGGTTCGAAGAGATCGGTGAGGTCCACTACGACATGGACCTTGGAAAGCTCCCGCCTGGCAACACGGCCGTGCTCATCGGTGCACCTGAACCCGGGCTCGGCAAAAGCTGAATGGAACCATCGCAGGCCTGGAACTCGCTCCGGCTCCTTGACGGCGACTGGCGAGGCTTCGGGACGGGCGGATTCCCGACGATCGAGTCGTTTGAGTACCGAGAACACCTTCGAGTTCGCATCGTTGAGGGACACGAGGTGCTGCACTACTTCCAGAACACGTGGCGGATCGATGGCGACGAGGAGCACGGCTCCCACATCGAGACGGGCTTCATCTCGGTCGAAGACGACGGCGACGTACTTGTCCTCAGTTCCCAGGGTTCCGATCGAGTCGAAGTCTTACGCGGAGCACTCGACCCGGCCGACGACGGCTTCACGCTCAGCCTCGGTAGCACGGACGTGTTCAACGATGAACGGATGGTCAGCAGTTGGCGAGAACTGCGGCTCACCGACAACGCACTGGTGTACTCGATGGGCATGGCAACCGACCGGGTACCCACCGAAGAGCTGCATCTGACAGCTGAGCTCCACCCAGCGAACGGATAGTCACCATGCGCGACAGTGTCGGCGGTCAGCCGCGATGACGTGACCCTTCGTCGAGGAACGCTGCGAGCCGGGCAGCGGCTCGCTCGCCGCTGAGTATCGCTCCGTCGATAGAACCCGAACCTGAGGTGTGCTCGCCAGCGAACACGACCTCGGCACTTCGGTTGAGCGAATCGAGAAGACGCTCTTGGTCTGGCCCCAACGCCGAATAGCAGCCGCGCGACCACTCCTCAGCTCCCCAATCCAAGAATCTCGAGTCATCCCCAAGGTCGATGTCGGGGACCATGGATTCGAGCATCCGACGCCAGTCGCTGCTGACCTCGGACACTGCCGCTTGCGTGCCAGCGAACGCTGTCACCGCCTTGCGAATCTCGCCATCGCCACCGGTGCCGGTCCAACACCACCAGGTGGTTTCTCCGTTCTGTCGAGCGACGAGCGGCGGGGGTGACGTTGTCGACACCGCCAACTTCGCCGCTGTGCCCATTTCGATTGACTCGATCGCCGTGGCAAGGTCGCCGGCGAGCGGAGGGTCGAACTGCATCCGCCGCAAGAGGGGCAGGGGTACGGCCAGGACGACGCCCTGCGCAGCGATCGCTCGCCCGTCGCACACGACCCGCACTCCCCCATCGCGGACCTCGATCGCATCGACGGTTGTGTTCAACCGCACATCCACGAGAACCTCCGCAGCGTTCAGCGCAAGTGCCTGGTTCCCACCTTCGACACGAAGGTACGTTCCTTCCCCAACGCCAAAGTCGCCGGTGAGTTCGTCGATCCCGACCCTGTTGAGCGGGATGGCGGCAGAGCCCTCGATCCTCAGGCGGAACAGCCTGAAGGCGTCCGAGCCGTCGTCAAGGCCATCGAGTAGGTCCTCGGCCGAACTCGCTTGTCGTTCGTCAGCCGAAAGGGACGCGATGGCAGATGACACAAGGCGTGCAACCCGGTCGTGTTCCGCACGAGATATTGCAGGTGCGTCGCCGAGATCCCTCAGAGCGAAGTCGACCCCAACCGGAACGAGGCGCACCCCGAGAGACTGGGCGAGCCTTGCGACGCCATCGTGGTCAGACCTGATCCACTCGCCTCCCATCTCGACCACGGCGCCGTTGTCAAGCGTCGTGGAAAGCAAGCGACCACCCACCCTGTCCCTTGCTTCGAGCACCGTCACATCGAAGCCACCCTCCGAGAGGCGCAGCGCAGCGGAGAGACCAGCGATCCCCGCCCCGACGACGACGATTCGCGTCATCGGCCTACTCGGCTGCCTCGAGATCTCCGATGATCTGCGTCGCTGCGAGCCTCCCAGGCCCACCCATCACGCACCCGCCGGGGTGGGTTCCAGAACCGCACTGGTAATAGCCGGCGATCGGGGTTCGGTACTGGTTCCAGCCGGGAGCGGGGCGGAAGAAGTACATCTGGGGGGCAAGGAACTCGCCTCCATAGATGTTCCCCTCCGAAAGCCCGACCGTCCGCTCGATATCAAGGGGGGTCACAACCTCACGATGAAGCACGAGGTCTCCAAATCCAGGGAAGTACTCCTCGATGGTCGCCTGCACAATGTCACCAAGGTTCTCGCGCTCGGTGTCCCAGTCACCGTCTTTGAGTTCGTACGGTGCGTACTGCACGAAGTTCGACATCACGTGCTTCCCCGCAGGCGCCATGTCAGGGTCGATCGTCGACTGGATACACGAATCGATATATGGATGCTGTGAGTACCACCCGTACTTGGCATCGTCGAACGCACGCTCGAGGTAGTCGACCGTCGGGCCGAAGTTGATGAATCCCCGGAATGGTGCCTCGCCCCGATCAGCGAGCGCAGGGAAGTGCGGAAGGCCATCGAGCGCAAAGTTGACCTTGGCCGACGTCCCCTGGAAGCGCATCCTGTTGATGTTCTCGACAAGGTCGCTCGGAAGCTCCTTCGGGTCGACCAATTCCAGAAAGGTTCTGCGCGGGTCGAGCGAGCTCACGACGACATCGGCTTCGATCTCCGTGCCATCGGTGAGGACCACGCCAGTCGCCCGTCCGTTGGCCGTTCGAACGTGATCGACTGGCTGCTCCTTGGCGATCTCGGCACCGAAACCCTCTGCTGCCCGTGCGAGAACCTGGGTGAAGCCGCCGTTCCCGTTCTTATGGAACGCCCACGCACCCTGGTCCGCATCGTGCTCGCCGACCGCCATATACAGCAGTACGAGTCCTGACCCCTGCGACCGAGGTCCAACCTTGGCTCCGATGATCCCTGACGAGGCAATGGTGGCCTTGAGCACTTCGCTCTCGAAATAGTCATCAAGGAAGTCGGAAGCGCTGCCCGTCAACAGCCGAACGGCGTTGTGCAGAACGCGCGGGGGAAGCGATCTGATGTGTTGTGCAAGCGCGGCCATCCGAACGAGCTCTTCGGGATCCGTGCTTGCGATGTTGGGGGGAATGGAGTCGAGAAGGGGCCGCACCGCATGTACGACCTGTGCGATGTCGTGCGAGTACTGGACATACGCATCGGCATCGTGCTTGGAGTGGCGCTTGATCTCGTTGATGTTCTTCTGCTCGTCCTGCCCGAAAAGGAGATAGTCCCCGTTCTTCATGGGCGTCAGGCCCGACTCCATGAGCAGCGGCATGAAGCCGAACCGCACGAGTTCGAGTTCGTGGACGATCTCCGGCCTGATGTGGCTGAGCGCATACGAGAAGGTCGTGAACTGGAACCCTGGGTACAGCTCTTCGGTGATCGCGGCACCGCCGACGATGTGTCTGCGCTCGAGGATCAGCGTGTTGAGCCCTGACTTGGCGAGGTAGGCGCCGTTGATGAGGCCGTTGTGGCCCCCGCCGACGACGATCGCGTCGTACGTTCGCTGCTTTGTCATATCAGATCCTCACGCTGTCTTGTGGGGTGGGTTGTAGAACGGCATCCTCGTGACCTCAGCGTCTACGTAGTAGAGCTGGTGGTCGATACCTATCTCGTACGAGACCGTGTTGCCGAGCGCCGCCATCTCGGGTGTCAGACGAGCCATCGCGATGTGGCGTTGCAGCATCGGCGAGTACATGAAGCTCGTGGCATACCCGACGCGATCGCGGTCAGGCCCTTTGTACATGATCGTCTCCTCCGCAAGCGGTGTGTGATCCTTCGGAGGAGGGTGCCCGAGGGATCGGAATGTCTCATCCCACTGCTCCCAATCGAGCACGAGGCCCACCTGATGCCAGCGAGAGCCTTCGCTCATCTCTCGCATGATGGCCTCGCGGCCGATGAAAGGTCGGGTGTCGTCATCGATGTTGCGGAACATCCACCGCATGCCGAGTTCGAGCGGAGTGGACTTCTGTGCGTCCGTCCACGCATACCGACTGGGATGGAAGTCAGCGTCGATGAGCAGAAGCCCCGCTTCTATGCGGGTCATGAGAAGCGCGGTCTCACCGAACGGCACAACATGATGGCCTTCGCTCGCCTCGAAGACAGCGTCCCATACGTCGAGGCGCTGTCGGTCGGTATCCAGAGTTCGTAGCCGAGATCACCGGTGAACCCTGTGCGAGAAAGGGTGATCGGCGTGGTATCGATCTTGGTATCCGTGACGTCGAAGTAGTTCAGATCTTCCACATCCGATGTGAGCTTCGAGAGGATCTCGCGCGTCTTTGGACCCTGGAAGGCGAACGATGCGATCTCGTCCGACACGTCCTCGACCTCCACCCGGTCGAAACCGATCTGAGCCTGCAGATAGGAGAGGTTCGGCTCCGCTGCGCTCAACAGGAACTCGTTCTCGGAAAGGCGAAGGATCACACCATCCTCGATCACGTATCCGTCATCGTCGCACCAGATCGTGTAGTGGGCCTGACCGGGTCGACACTTCCGGATGTCCCTGGCAAGGACGCCGCTCAGAAAGCGCTCAGCGTCCACCCCATGGATGCGGTACTTGTGGAGCGGTGATGTGTCATAGACACCGGCAGCTGTACGGACCGCAAAATACTCGAACTTCTCCGAATGGTGGTACTTAGTTGCAGACATGTACCCGGACCAATGGTCCCACAGACCCGTCTCGTTCAGCTCACTCGTTCGTTCGTAGAAAGGCGTCGTTCGCATCGTTAGCTTCCTCCCGCCTTGACCGAGACGCGGTCTCCTGCAGACACCTCGAACGGCTCGTCATCCTGCACCGCGACGACGTAGCCTCGCACACCATTGCGAAGTTGCTCGCGCCACGGTTTGAGTTCTCTGGCGTCTGCGTCCGGCCGATCCGTCAGAAAACGGGTGAACTCGACGCATGGCTCTGCAACCTCAGGCGCTTGGAACTCTGCGGTTCCGTTGGCCGTCTCGATCATCACGCCGCCGGCGATGTCGTCGATGGTCAGCATCGACGGCGCATCAACGATGATGTTCTCACCCGCGATGCCGAGTGGCGTCGTACCGAAGAGGTCCCACATGTGGTCATAGTGGGAGGTGAAACCGAACGAGAGCACCTCCGAGGCGTGCCAGTAGCGAGAATCCGGATGATGACGGTGATGACGATCCATGATCCACGACTGACCGGACAGTCCGTAGAACCCGTCGGGAGTGAGCCTGAGCTTGTCGGCTTCGATGAGGGCATCGAGATCGTATGCGCCCGAGCCCGTCATGGCGTACAGCTGCATCTGCAGGAGTTGGATCTCCCCTATGTAGTTCCAGTCCGCCATGGCCGTTAACGCGTCCCCCAGTTGTACGTCTGTTTCTCGAGCCGCAGAAAATTGAAGACCTCTGTGTCTGCGATCGCATCGATCCGGCGGATCTCGTTCATCAGGTCGAGCAAGCGATCGGTATCCTCGACCACCAACTCGATGATGATGTCGAACCGGCCCGTGACGACCACGACATAGTCGACCTCCGGGATAGCGGCGAGGGCGGCCGCCGCGGTGTCGAGGTCTCCGCTGACCTTGATGCCGACCAGCGCCTGCACCGTGAACCCGACCGTTGCTGGATCGGTCACAGCCACGATCTGCATGAAGCCCTCAGAGATCAGATGAAGCACACGCTGACGGACGGCCGCCGGCGACAGGCCAACGGCCGGTCCGAGGGCCGAGAACGGCATGCGACCGTCGTCCTGGAGGTGTGCGATGATCGCCTTGTCGGTTGCGTCGAGCCTCTCGCCTCTCGCCGTCACGCCGAGAGTCCCTTCCACGCGGTGTCGATCGCCCTTCGAGAGATGCGAGCGATCTCATCGAACTCGTCGGCACCAGCGATCAGAGGTGGCGAATACTGCAGGATCGGCGCGCCACGCCCGTCCGCACGGGCGATGAGGCCGTCTGCGAGCAGGAGCGGCTTGATGGCTGCGACGAGCGCCGCGGATTCCTCGGACGAGAACGGGATCATGTTGTCCGGATCCTTCATCAGCTCGATCGCATAGAAATAGCCCGCACCTCTGACCTCGGCGACGATCGGATGATCGAGCATCGTCTCGAGAGTCGTCCGGAAGAGGGCTTCGTTCGCAGCGACATGGTCGATGATGTGCTCGGCCTCGAACGCCTCGATGTTCGCCAGCGCAACGGCGCAGGAGACCGGGTGGCCACCGAAGGTGATCCCGTGCCAGATGAGGTCTCCGTTCTCCCTGAACGCATCTGCGATGTGCGGGCGGGTGATGACGCCACCAAGTGGTGCGTATCCGGACGTCACGCCCTTTGCGAACGTGATCATGTCGGGTACGTAGTCGTACTTGTGACCTCCGAACCATGTCCCGAGCCGACCGAACGCACAGATGACCTCGTCGCTCACGAGCAGCACGCCGTACTTGTCGCATATCTCCCGCACGCGCTGCCAGTAGCCAGGCATCGGCACGAAGCACCCGCCTGAGTTCTGAACAGGTTCGAGAAACACGGCAGCGACAGTCTCGGGACCGAGAGCGAGAATCGCTTCCTCGATCTCGTCTGCGGCGTGGAGCGAGCACGGCCCGTCGCATCGTTCGCAGTGCAACTGGTCCGTGGTCGACACGTGCGTGACGAGGTCGTTGAGCATCGGTTCGAACGGCTCACGGATCGGGGGAATGCTCGTGATCGCAAGTGCGCCGAGCGTCGTCCCGTGATACGCGGTCTTCCTTGCGATCACTCTCATGCGCTCAGGTTCACCCTTCGCAAGGAAGTACTGCCTGGCGATCTTCCATGCAGACTCGACGGCCTCGGACCCGCCGGACGTGAAGAACACCCTGTCCATATCGCCGGGTGCCAACTCTGCGAGCTTCTCGGCGAGCCTGGCTGCGGGTCTGTGCGCGGTCGTGTACCACAGGGGGAAGTAGGCCATGGTCTCGGCCTGTTTGCTTGCGGCGTTCGCCAGGTCCGAACGCCCGTGGCCGATCGCCGAAACGAAAAGGCCCGCAAGTGCATCCAGGTACTTGTTGCCATTGCTGTCCCACAGGTAACAACCGTCGCCCCGATCGATGATCGTCGGGCCGTCCTCAGGAATGTTGGCGAAGTGGAGCCACAGATGATCTTGCGCTGCTTGACGGACGTCGGTCATGATCTCTCCAAAGGTCGATGTCGCCAACAGTCAATATAGACGCTCGCCGGCGCCCATGTACACCGATTCACTTGCGAAACCCTTATCTGTCCACTGTTTCGCTTGTGAACGCGTCAATCATCAACCATACTTGCGGCAATAGCGTCCCAACCAAGGAGTGAGTTGCGTGAATTCAGCTGAGCCAGCCGTCACACGGGTCGATCCGCGTACGTTGTCGATCTCACTCGAACCGGTCACAGATGAGTCCGAAGGGCCATCGGCTGGCTACGTCGAGGTCAGTCATATCGGCGGCGCCGACATTGGAGTGTGGGAGCACACTGTGGGGACGGCACGGCACACGGTGAATGATGAAGTATTCGTCGTGATATCCGGGCGAGCGACGGTCGTCGAAGACGGCGGTACTGCCGTCGAGTATTCGGCCGGAGATGTGGGAATCCTGCGTGGCGGCGTTCCTTCGACCTGGACGGTGCACGAAACGCTCCGCAAGGTGTACATCGAAGCAGCCGAGCCCAGTGCTTGACGATGTCGGAGCTTGAGTACCGGATCGCCACAACGGACTACGCCGAGCGAATGCTCGCGCTTGAGTATCTCTGCTTCCCGACGGTCGATCGAGACGACCTGATATCCATCGCTGAGATCGAGATCCAGGCGGAGGTCTTCCCTGAAGGTTCCTTCATGGTACTCGACGGGGACCGACTCGTTGGAATGGCTTCGGGGATATTCGTCGACTACGACATACGCGAGCCACAGCATCGGATGGGGGATGTGATCGGGGAGAATGGCGCAGACAAACACGACCCGGCAGGCGCTTGGTACTACGGCAAGGACATCGCTGTGCACCCTGATCTCAGAGGTAGGGGGATCGGAAGGCGCCTGTACGACCTTCGAAAGCAGGTCGTGAAGGACCACGGGAAGCGGGGAATCATCGCGGGTGGCGTCATCCCCGGATTCGCTGATCACAAGCATGAGATGACGGCAGCCGAGTACGTCAAGGCCGTAGCGGCGGGTGACCTCTTCGACCCAACCCTGACCATGCAGATCGCAAATGGCTTCGAGGCCAAAGGCGTGATCTCGGACTACGTCGACGACGACACCACGGACGGCTGGGCCTCGTTCATCGTGTGGTTCAATCCGGACGTTCCCGGCGCCGATGCGGGCGCGTGAGACGGAAGACAAGCACATGAGCCGGTTCGCCACATTCCCCACGTTCTCTGGTGTTCCTTCGATGTCTCTCGACTCCCCCGACCTCGCAAAGGCTGATGTCGTCGTCCTTGGGGCTCCGATCGACTGGGGGGGCGTCCTATCGGGGCGGCGCACGATTCGGGCCGAAGGCGATCCGGGAGGCGGACTACCTCCCTGCCAACATGTCTCGGTCGCACCTCCTCACTGGCATCGACCCCTCCAAGGTCATGTCAGTCATTGGTGCCGGTGACATCGCTGTGGCCCCCGGCTGTCTCGAGCTCGACACCTGATGGACATCTCGACGGCAAGGAAGACACCGTATTGGTGGGATGCCATCGATGCTGAGCCCTCTCGACCACAACTGCCCGGAGACATCGATGTCGACGTCGCGATCGTAGGCGCAGGTTTTACCGGTCTATGGTGCGCTTACTACCTCCGAAAGCTCGATCCGGATCTACGCGTCGCCGTCATCGAGAAGACGCATGTCGGATTCGGGGCGTCGGGCCGTAACGGAGGCTGGTGCCATGCCGAGTACCCGCCCGGGCATGCACAACTCGCAGAGGACCACGGGAAAGACGCGGCGATGCGCCACATGCGAGCGCTGTTCGCAAGCGTCGATGCCGTCGGCCGAATAGCTAGGGATGAGGGCATCGACTGCGACTTCGCAAAAGGGGGTGTCCTTGCCGCTGCACGGACGCCGCTCCAGGTCTCGTACGCGCTAGAGGAGGTCGAGGAAGCTACCTCGCTCGGCCTCACTTCGGCGGACCTACGACTTCTGGGCCAAGACGAAGCGAGCGAAATGCTGGGTGCCACGAATGTCATGGGTGGGGTGTGGAACGCCCATGGTGCGGCGATCCACCCCGCAAAGCTCGTCCACGGACTGGCACGCACCGTCGAGCGTCTCGGTGTCGACGTGTACGAAGGGACGGCGGTCGTGGAGGTAGCGGAGGGATCAGTAACCACTACGCATGGCGCAGTAAGTGCGCCGATGGCAGTCCTCGCCACCGAGGGGTACACGAGCCAGTTGCCGGGACGTGCCAGACAGACCGTCCCGCTCTACTCCCTGATGGTGGCGACCGAACCACTCCCGTCATCCATGTGGGACGAGATCGGCCTGTCAGAACGTCAGGTGTTCACGGACTACCGAAATCTCATCATCTACGGACAGCGCACGGCGGATGGGCGCCTCGCGTTCGGGGGTCGAGGTGCACCGTATCACTGGGCATCATCGATCGAGGACCGATTCGACATCAACGACGGAGTCCATCGGGAGTTGGCACGGGTACTCCTTGAACTGTTTCCCCAGCTTTCCGGTCATGCGATCACGCACCGCTGGGGCGGGCCGCTTGGCGTGCCGCGCGACTGGCGGCCGTCGGTCAACATCGATCGTGAGCACGGGTTGGCGCGAGCCGGCGGATACGTGGGAGACGGCGTGAACACCGCCCACATGGCAGGGCAGACCCTTGCCGAACTCATCACCGGCCAAACCACCGAGCGAACGAGCCTTCCCTGGGTCAACCACACGTCACCGAAGTGGGAACCCGAGCCTCTCCGGTTCATCGGCATCAACGCCGGTCTCGCCCTTGCCAAATCCGCGGACAAGACCGAGTCGCGAACAGGAAAACACTCTCGCAAGGCAGACCTCGGCCTGTGGCTTCGGGGGCGGAGCCGGCAGCGCGTCTAGTCGGATCGCCGCAGCAACTACTGGTCGTTGGTCCCATCGTCGTCATCGTCTCGCGCACGTGCGTCAAGATCCGCTTGTGTCTGTGACGTCGACTTCCACCTCTGGTACATCACGATTCCGACGAATCCGGCAACGATGACAACGATCGCCCCGATCTGGAGACCTTCTTGCACGATACAACCTCAATTACTCGGTCGGACAACGGTAGCTGGCAGGATCCATGGCGATGGGATTAGTACACAGAAACATGCTCTATCGATCCTTGAGATAGGTCACTATGGCCTCGACCATCTCACCGTAGAAGATCTCGTACGTCTCCCTCGTGACATATCCAATATGAGGTGTCGCCAGGAGTCCGGAGGTGTTCCGGAGCCGGTGACCCGGCGCAAGCGGTTCGTCGCCGAACACGTCTACCGCGGCGCCAGCGATCAGGCCCGTCTCCAGAGCACGGACGAGTGCGTCCTCGTCGACGATCGGTGCGCGCGACGTATTGACGAGATAGGCATCCGGTCGCATCATCGCCAGCTCTGACTCCCCTACCAAGCCAACCGTCCGTTCGCTGGCCCTCAGGTGGATGGAGACGAAATCTGAGTCGCGGAAGAGATCGTCCCTGCTCAGTTTGCTCACCCCGACGTCAGCGCATCGTTCGACCGTCAGGTTCTCGCTCCATGCTCCGACATTCATTCCGAAACCAGCAGCGAGGTGCGCAACCTGCGAGCCGAGCCGTCCGAGGCCGATCAACCCGAGATTCGCTCCCCTGAGGTCGCGACCGATACCGACCTGCCACCCTCCGGCCTCCACGGAGCGAGCCTGACGGTGGAGCCCGCGGGCAAGACTGAGGATCAACGCCATCGTCAACTCCGCGGTGGCGTGGCCCGGGGAACTCGTGGAGCTCACGAAGATCCCGAGCTCCTCGGCAGCCGCCACGTCGATCGCCGCGTTTCTTCGTCCCGTCGAGGCGAGGAGCCTCAGGTTCGGAAGCCGTGCCAGCACCGCCCTCGGGAACGCGGTTCGTTCCCTCATGACTCCGATGATCTCGTAGGGCTCGAGACGATCGACGAGGTCGTGCTCCGTTTCGCAACGATCGTGGAAGAACGTCACGTCGATGCCGTCGGGGAGCCGTGACCAATCTGCGCTGGAGCGGGCAACATCTTGGTAGTCGTCGATCACGGCGATCTGCGCGCTCATCGGTGTACTCCCAAACCTGGTCAGACTTCAGCGCTCGAGTCTGCGAACTCGTCCTTGATCTTGCCACCTCGGATCAGGTCGAGAATCTGTGGAAGGAACAGAACGACAATCACGGCGACGGCAAGACCGATGTTGAGCGGCCCATTGAAGAAGGTGAAGTAGTTGCCGTCATCGGCGACGAGCGACCGCCGGAAGTTCTGCTCGAGGTCGTCGCCGAGGATCAGGCCAAGCAGGATCGGCGCAAGTGGCACGTCCATCTTGCGCGCGAAGTAGCCGATGATGCCGAAGATGGTCATGATCGTGATGTCCAGCGAGCTGTTGTTTACCGAGTACACGCCGATGTAGGAGATCACCAGGATCACCGGCATGAGGAACCAAGTGGGGATCCTAAGGATCTGGATGAAGACCTTCACAAGCGGGAAGTTCAGCAACAGCAGGATCGCGTTGCCGATGAACATGGATGCGATCAACGTCCATATCAGTTCGGGAGAGTCTTCAAAGACGTTGCCGCTACCTGGACGAATTCCCATTGAGATCAATATCCCGAGCAGCACGGCTGTAGTACCCGAGCCCGGTATCCCGAGCGTGAACAGTGGAATGAGCGAACCACCGGCCGCGGCGTTGTTTGCGGATTCGGGTGCCGCGACACCGCGGATGTCGCCCTTGCCGAACGTGCCATCCCGATCCGAGAGTCGACGCTCCAGACCGTAGGACATGAACCCGGCCACCGACGCCCCGGTTCCAGGGAGCAAGCCAATGAAGAACCCAATGAAGGAGCCTCGGATGATCGCTCCGAGTGAGAAGAGGAACTCCTTGGAGCTCACCCATATCCTTTCCGCCTTGACCATGACGGTGTCGTCACCCATCACCTTGTCCTCGAGCAGGGAGAGCACCTCGCTCACCGCGAAGAGGCCGATCGCGATGATCACGAAGTCGAGCCCCTCCTGAAGCTTCAGTTCGCCGAACGTGTACCGAACGACTCCGGTCTGGAGGTCGGTTCCGACGGTCGCCAACATCACACCGAAGACCACCGCCAACAAGCCTTTGATGAGGCTCTTCCCCGCAAGGCTCGAAACCGTTGCGAACGCAAGGATGACGACCATGAACTTCTCTGGAGACTGGAACTCGATGGTGATCTCGGCAAGGGGCGGCCCGAAAAACATGAGGCCGAGCACCGCACCGATACCGGCGATGAACGAACCGATCGCAGAAATCGCGAGCGCCTGGCCAGCTCTTCCCTGTTTGGCCATCTGGTAGCCATCGAGCGTGGTCACCACGGATGATGCCTCGCCGGGCACATTCAAAAGGATGCTCGTCGTCGATCCTCCGTACTGGGTGCCGTAGTAGACGCTGGCGAGCAGGATGAGAGTCGACGCGTCGCTCAGGCCCAGACCGAGCGTTATCGGGAACAGGATGGCCACGCCTGTGATCGGCCCGATTCCGGGAAGAACTCCGATCAGCGTCCCAAGAAGACACCCGATGACAGCGAAAGCCAGGTTCTCCAAGGTGAGGGCAGCAACGAAGCCGTCCCAGAGGTTGAATTCTGACGCAAGAATCGGGATGAAGTCCATCAGAAGCCGCCCCACCAGCCGACGGGCAGCCGCAGCTCCAACCAGTTGTTGAAGATGTACGCGACAACGATTGCGAACACAAGGGCCAATGGCGCAAGCTTGCGAATTGGGCCTCTGAAGAAGAGACCGACCACGATCGCAAGGATCGTGCTCGCGAGGATGAAGCCGATCGGTTCGATCAACTGGCCGAACAAGAACGATGTCGCAACCACAGCCAGGAGCTGCAACCACGCTGTGGCCGATCCCCAGCTTGGCGACTCACCCGGCCTGGCTATCAGCACGAGCGCCAGAAGCGCGAAGATGATTCCAAGCATGTTCGGCAATGTCTTTGGTCCCACGGGACCCGTCCCAAACGTCGTCAGGACGAAATTGCGGGTTTCGAAAACGTACCAGACAGCAAGCGCCAGACACAGGAAGCCCAGCACACGATCGCTCGTGTGCCGGGGCTTTCCGGAACCGCCCGGGGAGGGATCTGACTGACCGACAGACGGTGGCGCCTGCCCTGAGCCGTTGGTCATGTCAGTCAGATCCTCTTCTCCCTGGTTGGTATCAGTTCAGGTCAGCTTATGGAGCGACCAGCCCGTATGGCTCGGACAGTATTCGGAAGCTGTTTATCGCATCGATTACATATGCGGTGAAGTCGTCTCCAAGCAGGCGTAGAGGCAACAGGCCGTTGTTGGCCCTCTCTATCGCCCATTCAGGTGACTCTTCCACAACGCCAAGCGCATCAACCCAGTAGTCGTACGCCGCATCGCTCATCCCACCAGGAGCCAGAAGGCCACGCCAGATCGGGAAGATCGTCGTGTACCCCAACTCGATCGAGGTAGGAGCTTCGTATCCAGCAATGCGTTGGTCACCCAAGACCGCAAGCACCCGAATGTCTCCGGCTTCAAGACTGCCGAACGTCTCAGACACGTCACCAGTGAAGACCTCGATCTCGCCACCGAACAATGCGTTCTGAGCTTCGCCGCCACCGTCATAAGCAACCCACGGGACGACCGCAGGGTCGACACCGATCTCCGTCATGAACAACAGCACCTTGAAGTGGTCCTGACCACCAACAGGTGATCCACCACCCCATACGACCGAAGTCGGATCTGCCTTCACAGCAGCAACCAACTCATCAAGAGTCGTGAACGGGCTGTCAGTCCTCACTGAGATCACACCGAAGTCCGCACCGATAGCACCGATCCAACGGAACTCATCAGCTTCCAAGCCGGTGTACTGGTTCTGAGCGAAACGGATCGCCGTTGCAGGCGACGCCGCGATCGTCAGATCGTTGTCATCAGAACGGTTCGCAGCGATGTCAGCGAACGCAACAGCGCCACCGCCACCAGGCTGGTTCGTCGTGATCACGTTACCTGTCTCAGCCAGGTCCTCCATCAACATTCCGATCGTGCGGCAGGTGAAGTCCCAACCGCCACCAGGATCCGACGGAGCAATACATTCGGCCTTCTCAGGCGCATATGGCTCCGAAGAAGCAGCGGTCGTGGTCGTCGCTGCCGTCGTGTCCGTGTCGCCATCTGCGTCGTCGCCTCCACACGCAGCGGCAATGAGCGAGAGGCCCACCACCAGTAAAAAGATGCGTCTCAATCGCATGGTTCCTCCTGTTAAATTTGCCCGCGTTTACGGGCATGACGTGAGGTTCGGGGTATCGGGGCCGTCCGTCAAGGGTTCTGTACATAGAGTTCGCAAAGCCGGAATTGGTCACAACATGACAGGTGCGTTTAGGGCTACCGTGCTCCCATGTCCGATACGCCCTGGTTCCGTCGATTGTTCACCCAGACGTTGGCAATCCAATTCGTGATCATTGCGCTGGTGCTCGCCGTCGCCGCGCTCGCGTTCGCCCGGCAGGTGCAGACGACGATCGAAGAGCAATACGGACTGAGGTCCCTTGCCGTTGCTGAATCCGTCGCCGCCATGCCCATCGTCAGGGCGAACGTTGCCGATCCCGACTCTCCACAACTGCTCCAGCCAGTCGCCGAGGCAGTCCGCACTGCGACGGATGTTTCGTTCGTCGTGATCGCAGATGTGGACGGCGTTCGGCGCACCCACCCATCACCGGATCGCATAGGGCTTGTCGTTTCAACCGATCCGAGCGAAACGCTCTCCGGCGTTTCTGGCATCTACACACAGACGGGAACGCTCGGGCGCTCCGTGCGGGGCAAGGCGCCGATCTACGATGAGCAGGGCAACGTGGTCGGCCTCGTATCAGTTGGTGTTCTTTCGGTCACCGTTGCTGAGGCGTTTAGGGAGCGAACACCCGCCGTGCTCCTCGGGAGTGCTATCGCGATGGCGCTTGGCGCCCTCGGAGCCTGGTTCCTCGCATGG